>JGI20195J14853_1000330_pt1 | contig 15012 bp, 16 predicted proteins | sample NGESurdeep092012_3_FD_14853 | JGI IMG/M metagenome (IMG submission 14853)
TGATTAAGCGACCAGTAACTCGTAATTCAAGACTGCTCTTCTTCGCTGCCGATACTATCCATGTAACGGATTCTTTCTGCGTGCCACCGATGCCCCGCTCTACCTCCCGCACAATTTTGAAAAAAGACTGACCCGCAGAGAGAAGTCGTGGAAATGTAACCTCTCCCGTTATGATCAAAGTCAGTGAGTCAGATCGATCTGCCATTTCGCTTCACCGCACCACAGTCTCTATAGCTCAGTCTACCTGAGAATGAATCCCCAGCCTGTTTATAACACCACGGCGAAGGTCGGGCGAACATACTGATGTCAACGGTTGTCCGGCTTTGGATCGCCGATTTCGAGTTGAGCGAATCCGCTTGGAAAGTTCCCGTCTTTCGTATCGACCTCAAGATTTTCGTTCATCAATGCTGCTTCAAGCATCGATCTACAGGCATCGTCCTTTTTGCCGCGAATCGTAATTCCGGCTGGTACATTTACTCCCACTGGCGCATGAACGCAGTTTCCGTCTTCGTCTTCTCCACTTTTCCAACTGCCAAGCTTAAGGGGACGACAAAAGCGTTCTGCGTATGGTTCATTTCTGTCCACGGCGAGTACGTTTACCGAGCAGCCGCCCCCTTGAGTGATCATCGTGGCAAGATCGGCTTGCTGCTTTGGGGAGAGAGGGGCACGTCCAGCGATTGAAGTTTCGCGACTGGCTGAAGACAGAGCAGAAAACAGGGCCAGTCGAGTCATCAGATCAAACCAGCCGACCGCTACGATCGCCACAATCAGAGACGCTAAAAAGATGCGGGCAAGCCATTCGGTCTTAAGCTTGTTCCACACTTGGATGACCCCAGTGATCGCGCAGATCACGGTCGCAATTATTCCGATATATATGGCCAGTGTCATCATCGACATAATCTCCCTGCTTTCGGATTGGAATTGTTATCCATATCCCAAGAACAGGGGAAACCCGACCTGTCACGTGACCCCAGTTTATCAGGTCCGGTGTCAACAAACTACTAATCCCCATGCGGTGCCGGAGCGTTAGCGGGGGGGCGGGTTGTTCGAGATTGCGAGCGCACGGTAAGCTGTACGCTTGCATTCGTGAAACCATTTTACATTTTCAATTCGCTGAACCGCGCGGTCGAGGAATTTCAGGCGCTCGAGCCGCCCGCGGTGACGCTGTATTCATGCGGGCCGACGGTCTATCTGCCGCAGCATCTTGGGAATCTGCGCGCGTACGTGTTCGTGGACAGTCTGCGCAGGGCGCTGGAGTTCAACGGCTACCGGGTGCGCCACGTGATGAACGTGACGGACGTCGGCCACATGACGGGGGACGTGGACGAAGGCGAGGACAAAGTCGAGAAAACCGCGCGGGCGCAAGGGAAAACGCCACTGGAAGTCGCGAACTATTATTTCGAGCAGTTCCGGCGCGATTGCGCCGCGCTCAATCTCGAGCCGCCGCACGTGTGGTCGCGCGCGACCGATCATATTGTTGACATGATCGCGCTTAGCGCGAGAATTATCGACGCGGGATTCGCGTACGTCACGAAAAGCGGCGTGTACTTCGACGTCGAGAAGTATCGCGGGAGCAACCGGGCCGGGCGGCTCTCGCGCCAGAGCCTCGACGAGCAGAGCGCGACGCAGCGCCTCGAGCATTCGGCCGACAAGCATAGCCCGCACGATTTCGCGCTGTGGGTGCTCGACCAGCCGGACCATCTGATGCAATGGGAGAGTCCGTGGGGACGCGGCTATCCGGGCTGGCATATCGAGTGCTCGGCGATGGCGATGAAATACCTGGGCGAGACTATCGACATCCACACCGGCGGTATCGATCACATCCCGGTGCATCACGAGAACGAGATCGCGCAATCTGAAAGCGCCACGCACAAGCCGTTCGCGCGGTACTTCGTGCACAACGCGTTCCTGGTCGGCAGAGAGGGGGCCAAGATCAGCAAGAGCGCGGGCAAGTTCCCGCTGCTGAGCGATCTTGGGCCGCTGGGGATCGATCCGCAGGCGTTTCGGATTTTCTGTTACGGCGCGAAGTACCGTTCCGAAATTGCGTTCAACGACGACGCGATCCGTGCGGCGCAGAGCAATCTCGATTATTTTCGGGAGTTCGCGCGCAGCGTGCCGGATGACGCGGCGGCGGACGGGGTCGAGGCGGCGGGATGGGCGGCGGAGTACTACGAGCGCTTCCATGGCGCGATTAACAACGATCTGAACACGCCGCAGGCTCTGGCGGTGGCTCTGGAACTGATCGCGGAATCATACCGGCGCAAGGATTTCCGGGCGTGGCCGACACTGCGAGCGCTCGACGCGGTGCTGGGACTCGACTTGGGAAAGCATCGCGAGTCGGCGCACGCGGGCTCGATCGCGGCGGACGTGCAGCAATTGATCGACAATCGAACGGCGGCTCGCAAGGCGAAAGACTTTCAACTGGCCGATGAACTGCGCAAGGAAATCGAGCGGCGCGGCTACGAGGTCAAGGATAATCGCGACGGTACGGCGAGCTATCAGCGTCGGCAGGGCTGAGCGATTGCGAGCGAGGGGCATTTCGGGGCGCGGGTTTGCCTTGAATGGTTGCGCGAAAGTCTCTTAGAATCGCGCCTTGACGAGTCAAATCGTCCGCCCAGAAGGAAGCGATGGTGATTGAGTTAAAGAAGTTCGACACGAGGCTGCAGGCCGAAGGACCCGAGGTACGCCATCTCGATCCGGCTGCGGCGCCGTTTTACCTGCCGATTGACGACGAAGTGGAAATCTTCACCGCCGCGTACAAAGCCCGCCTGCCCGTGCTGCTCAAAGGACCGACAGGGTGCGGCAAGACGCGCTTCGTCGAGCACATGGCGCATCAGCTGTCCTCGCTGGCGGACGGGCCCAATGAGCTGATAACGGTTGCGTGTCACGAGGATCTGACCGGCAGCGACCTGGTGGGCCGCTTCCTGATCCAGGCGGACGAGACGGTGTGGGTTGACGGTCCGCTGACGCAGGCGGTGCGGCGCGGCGCGATTTGTTACCTGGATGAAGTGGTGGAAGCGCGCAAGGACACGACGGTGCTGATTCATCCGCTGTCGGATCACCGGCGGATTCTGCCTATAGAAAAGCGCGGCGAGACGATCGAGGCGCACAAGGGATTTCTGCTGGTGATTTCGTACAATCCCGGCTACCAGAGCATCCAGAAAAACCTGAAGCATTCGACGCGCCAGCGGTTCGTGACGATCGAGTTCACGTATCCGCCAGCGGACAAGGAAGTCGAGATTATCGCGCACGAGGCGGGAGTCGAACAGGATATCGCGCTGCAGCTCGCGGTGCTGGGCGAGAAGGTGCGTCATCTGAAGGCGTCGGGATTGGAGGAGGGCGTTTCGACGCGCCTGTTGATCTACGCCGGGGAGCTGATGCGGCAGGGGATTGCGCCACGGCGCGCCGCGACCGTCGCGGTCACGTGGTCGCTGACCGACGAAGCGGACAGCAAACGCGCGATCGACGAAGTGGTAAAGGCGATCTTTCCATGAGTTGCGGCAAGATTCCCGAATCGACGCGAATGACGCCAACAAATTCAGCGAGGTCGCGCAAATGACAGTCTCCGCAAAGTTCAAGGTGATTCTGGTTTCGGTTTCAGCCGCGATGCTGGTCGCGGGCGCATCCGCCATGGCGCAAGAGCTGCAAGGGCTTCAGGCAAAGTCGGGACCGAGGCTGGATTTTCCGGCCGGGCTGGCGACCGACGGCCACGCGGTCTACGTATCGAACAGCCGCAACAATACGATCGAGGCGATCGATGCGGCGTCGAAATCGCTCCGAATCGTCGCCGGCAAACTTTTCCAGCAAGGCAGCAACGACGGTACCGGCGATTCGGCGCGCTTCAACAGCCCGGACGGGATGGCGATCTCCGGGCAGGATCTTTATCTTTGCGACACCGACAATTCCGACATCCGCAAGGTTAATATCGGCAGCGGGACGGTCACCACGATTGCGGGGACGGCGAATATCGGGGGCACCGAAGACGGTACCGGCTCGGCGGCGCATTTCAACCTGCCCACGCAAATCGCGACCGATGGCACCTCGCTGTACGTAGCCGACAGCGGCAACAACTCGATCCGGCGCATCACGCTTGCCGACATGAAGGTCAAGACGATCGCGGGACAGCCGGGCGCGGCGGGGAAGACCGAGGGTAATCCAGACAAGTCACAGTTCAGCGGACCGCGTGGAATCGCGGTGGACAAAAAAGCCATCTACGTCGCGGATACCGGCAACGAAGTGATCCGCAAGATCGATATCTCGACGCTGGAGACCAGCACGATTGCGGGCACCGGCGCGGAAGGGGACAAAGACGGTCCCGCGCTGGAAGCGCAGTTCAACAATCCCGGCGCGATATGCACCGACGGAACGATGCTCTACGTGCTGGACGCCGACAATCATTCGATTCGCAAGATCGATCTCACCGCCAACACCGTAACCAAACTGACGCTGGTCAACGGGCATATCGGTTCGGGCTGCGCGCTCACCAGCGACGGCAAGCAACTGTACTTCTCCGACACCACGGAAAACGCGGTGGAGGTCGTCGATACGACCAGCGGCAACTTCACCACGCTCTATCCGCTGGGGCAGTAGGGCACGCGTGACGGGCATCGCGTCTTGATCGATCTGCGCAGCGACACGGTTACGTTGCCGACGCCCGAGATGCGCGAGGCGATCTCGCGCGCCGAGCTGGGTGACGACGTTTACGGCGAAGACCCGAGCGTGAACCGGCTCGAAGCGATGGCGGCGTCGATGATGGGGAAGGAGGCGGCGATGCTGGTGCCGAGCGGCACGATGGGCAATCTGGCCGCGATGCTGACGCATTGCGCGCGCGGCACCAAGGCGATAGTCGGCTCGCAGTCGCACACCAATCTTTACGAGGCGGGCGGCGCGTCGGCTCTGGGAGGCATCGTGCTCGCAGCGGTTGCCAACACCGACGACGGCGAACTCGACGCGGACGCGCTCGCGCGCGAGCTTGGGACGCCGGCCGACGAGCACTTCGCGCAGCCGTCACTGGTCGTCATCGAGAACACTCACAACCGATGCGGCGGCGCGCCGATCAAGCTGTCGCACATGGCGGAAGTTTCCGCGGCGGCGCATCGCCGAAAAATCCGGCTGCATCTTGACGGCGCGCGAATCTTCAACGCGGCGATTGCGCTGGAAACGACGCCGAGGGAAATCGCGAGCGGCGCGGATACGGTATCGTTTTGCCTGTCGAAGGGGCTTGGATGTCCGGTGGGATCGATTCTGTGCGGAAGCCGCGAATTTATCGGCGGCGCGCGCCGGACCCGCAAAGTGCTGGGGGGAGGTATGCGGCAAGCGGGAATAATCGCGGCGGCGGGAATCGTCGCGCTGACGACGATGGTCGATCGGCTGGCCGAAGATCATCAGAATGCGCGCGCGCTGGCGCAGGGACTTGCGCTGGTCGCGGGACTGAACGTCCGTCCGGTCGCGAATCGGACCAACATGGTCGTGTTCGACGTGGACGGCGACGCGGACGCATCGCGGCGTCTTGCGGCGGCGATGCAACAGCGGGGGGTGCTGATATCGCCGCGCGCGGCGACGTCTTTCCGCGCCGTGACGCATCATGGGATTTCGCGCGCCGATGTCGATCGAGCGGTCGCAGCCGCCGCGCAAGCCGCCGGCGAAGTCTTCGGCGACTGAATCCTTCAATATGGATTCGCTCGAATCGCTGTTCTCCCTGCGCGGGCGTCGCGGACTGGTAACCGGCGCGTCGTCCGGGTTGGGAGTGGAATGCGCAAAGGGGCTTGCGCTTGCAGGCGCCGACGTTGTACTGGTCGCGCGGCGCAAGGACCGCGTCACACAAATTGCGGCCGAGCTTGCGAAGACGCACGGTGTCAAAGCGATCGGAATCGGCGCCGACGTGACGCGCGAGGCGGACCTCGATCGCGTGATGGCCGAGGCGTCTGCCGCGATTGGCGACGTGGATATCCTGGTGAACAACGCGGGCGTGTCGCCGACCGGGCGCGCCGAGAATTTCAAGCGCGAGGCATGGGACGAAGCGATCGCGGTGAATCTGACCGCGCCGATGATGCTCGCACAGCGCGTCGCGCGCCGGCTCATCGAGACCGGACAGCCGGGCCGAATCATCAACATGGTTTCGATCTATGCGTCGGTGGCGAGTTCGGTGTACCGGCTGTCGGCATACGCGGCGACCAAGGCGGCGTTGGCGAATTTGACGCGTCAGCTGGCGGTCGAATGGGCCGGCTATGGAATTCTGGTCAATGCGATCGCGCCAGGATGGATTCCCACCGAGGCCACGGAAGGCGGAATCGCGAAGCCCGCGAACAAGGGACGGATGGAGGCGTTTACGCCGATGAAGCGGCTGGGGCTGCCGCATGAGATTCGCGGCGCGGTGATCTTCCTTGCCAGCGCGGCTTCAAGCTACGTTACGGGTTCGGTAATTTCGGTGGACGGCGGATACCAGGCGTGGTGAAAGCGGCGCGAGTCGTGGCGTCGCAAATCTCGGGGCAGCTGTAGGAGCGGGTATGGACGGTACCGGACTGCGGGCGCAACTTTTCCGGCGCAAGCCGGCGGCGGCCTTGATGGCGGAAGCGGATTCGCGCTCGGGCGGTCTCAAGCGGGCTCTGGGAGCGCTCGATCTCACGCTGCTGGGGATCGGCGCGATCGTCGGTGCGGGAATATTCGTGCTGACCGGCGTCGCCGCGGCAAGATACGCCGGGCCCGCAATCGTGCTCTCGTTCGTGGTGTCGGGATTCGCGTGCGCGATGGCGGCGCTGTGCTACGCGGAGTTTGCAGCGATGATCCCGGTGGCGGGCAGCGCGTATTCATATTCGTACGCGACGATGGGCGAGCTGGTCGGCTGGATCATCGGATGGGACCTGGTGCTCGAGTACGCGGTCGCCGCGGCGGCCGTTGCGGTGGGATGGTCGGGGTACCTTACCGTCATCCTGCACGGCGTCGGGATTCATTTGCCGGTCGCGATAACGAATGCGCCCGGGTCGGTTCCCGGCGCGATCATCAACCTGCCCGCGGTGCTGATCGTGATGCTGATCACATACGTGCTGTACATCGGGATATCGGAAAGCGCGCGGATCAATTCGATCATCGTGGCGGTGAAACTGATCGTGGTCGGTGCCGTGATAGTCGTGGGCGCGTTCTTCGTGAGGCCGGAGAACTGGAGTCCGTTCGCGCCGATGGGATGGACGGGAGTTATGAAAGGCGCGGCGGTGATCTTCTTCGCGTACATCGGGTTCGACGCGGTCTCGACGGCCGCGGAGGAAGTCATCGATCCGAAGCGCGACCTGCCGCTCGGCATCCTCGCTTCGCTGTTCGTCTGCACGATCCTTTATATCCTGGTCGCGGGCGTGTTGACCGGGATGGTGCCGGCGCACCTGATCGACGTGAATGCGCCGCTGGCGTCGGCGTTCGCGCTGCGCGGGATGCATGCGTTGTCGGGAATTATCTCGCTCGGCGCGGTTGCGGGCCTGACCTCGGTGCTGCTGGTGATGATGCTCGGGCAGTCGCGGGTTTTTTTCGCAGTGTCGCGCGACGGCCTGCTGCCGCCAGCCTTCACACGGATTCATCCGAAGTATCGCACGCCATACATACCGACCACGCTGACCGGAATCGGAGTCGGAATCGCGGCGGCGCTGCTGCCGATCCAGGAAATCGCGGAGCTGACGAATATCGGGACGCTGTTCGCGTTCGTGCTGGTATGCTTGGGCGTGTGGATCCTGCGCCACGCCGAGCCGGACTTGAAGCGCCCGTTCCGCACGCCGCTGGTGCCGTTGGTGCCGATTTTAGGCGTCGTCTTCTGCCTTTACCTGATGGCGAGCCTGCCGCTGGTTACGTGGATTCGTTTTTTCGTGTGGATGGGGATCGGGCTGGTTATCTACTTCAGTTACGGCCGCTTCCACAGCCGGGTGCAGCACAACGCCGTCGAGCGCGAGGCTGCGTCGGGGAGGTAGGGAGGATTTAAGACCGCTATTGGCCGGAGCGATCGGCGGCCTTCTGCGCGGCTGCTGCGGCGGCGGAGGCGGCGGCGTGGGTGTGGGCCGTTTTTTCCATCGCGGCCTTGCGCTGCTCGCCGCGAGCCAGGTTCTGTCTCATTTGCCTGGCGCCCGCGACGCCGAGGTCCTGCGATTCCCACTTGGGCTTCGCGACGGAGACCCATTGCTTTCCGTCAAGCGCGTAGGTGAAGACCAGGTACTTGAGCTTGCCGGTGGCGAGGCCCTTGGCCGTTCCNGGCTTGGCAGGGTCGTACTCGACGCCGCCGAGCTTGCAGCTCACGACCAGATGATTATGCGGGCCGTAGGTCGGCAGGTACTCGAACTTTTGCTGGAGGTCGAGGTACACCTGACCCTTGGCTTTTTTTTCATCCTGCTCGGAAAAGTAAGGCTCGGCGACATCGGAAAGTTTATCCTGGAGCGACTGCTGGAGGGCAGGCGAGAGGTCTTTCTGCGCGCGCGCGTGCTGCAAGTCCATCGCATGTGCACGNGGCGCATCCGGCGAAAACGACAGCGCGGCCGCAAGGGCGACCGCGCTGAGCATCTTGAGATTTTTCATGGCGACCCGACCACCATTCTAGTGGACGATTGACCGGGCGCAAATATTTACGGGCTGGGACTGTTGAGCCCGCGGCCGAACGACGCGACCTGCGACTGCCATTGCTCGCCGAAGGCCAGGATCAGCACCTGTTGGTTGATGTGCGCGTCCTTGGTCAGCGATTTCATCGAGCCGCCACCTGCGGTAGCCAGCACTTTGTACGCCGCCTGCGTCTGCCGGTAGAACTCCGGCAACGGCGAGATTTTCGGCGGCTCTTCCCGATGCACCTTGAGCCAGAACTCGCGCTCGAAACGCTCGTGCTCCTCGGCCGCCACGTCCACCGTGTTGAAGGTGCCGTTGTTGGTTTTGAACTGCCGGATCAGAGCGAGCAGTGGTCCGAAGTCCTCCTTGTGCGGGGGAGAATCGCCGACCAGCACGACCACCTTTTTGGCGTACGGCTTCCAGTCCATCTTGCTCATCGCAAACTCGCACGCGCCAAACGTATCCTCTTCCCATTCGCCGCCACCCATCGCCTGGATGCCGTTGAGGAAGTCGGTGAGCTTTTGCGGCGACAGCGTCAGCGGCTGGATATTCATCTTCTCGCCCTTGCCGCCGAACACGATTATTCCGATTCGCGCGATTGGCACCAGCCGGTGAATCGACTGCACCAGTTGCTGCATCTTGGCTTTGACGTCGTCGATGATCAGTTTCATCGAGCCGGTCCCGTCGACGACCAGCACCACGTCCAGTCCCTTGCGCCGCAGTTCACCGATGAACCCGCCGAAGCCCGAGCCGATGCCGTGACCGTAGCCCGAGCCCATGCCGCCGCCACGGCCGATGCCGATTCCGCCGCCGCCGGCTGCGCGCACGTAGTCATTGGCGAGTCCAACGGCCTGCGAGGTGTCGACCGCGGTCGGCTGCTCCATCTGCTGCTGCGTCGTCTCGGGCATCGGCACTTCGGGCATGTCGAGATCCTGCATCTCGTTGCCGCCACCGCCGCCGCCGCCCGCTTCGAGGTTCACCATGATCAACTCGCGCCCGCGCTGCTCGTGCACCGTGATGATCAGGAAGAGCAGGGCGAGCACGTGAAGGGCGACCGACAGCGGAAAGGGGCCGATCAGCAGACCGAGCGCATCTTTCATCTTCTGAAGACGGGTCGCGTCAGCTTCATCTTCTTCGCGGCGCGCCTCGGCCGCGAGCTCTCGTTTGCCGATAATGCGGTAGAAGATGAAAGCGACGACGAACGTCGAGAGGACAAGCAAAATAATAATTGCTGCGATCATATAAAAACGTGCTCCCCGCTTGGGCCACGCTTGGCGCGGCCGAGGCCGAGATCCTCATTGACTAGACTTAAAGCCGCGCGATCGTCGCGGCGACGCGTGAGCCGTCCGAAAATCAAATTCCTACGCTCCGCCTCCCGGCGCTCCGGCAGCGGCGCCCCCGGGAGGGAGAGAAGACACGGCGATGGCTATCGCCTCTGCGCCCGCCGACTTGGCCATATCCAGAATACGAACCATATCACCGAGTATAACCTTTGGGTCGCCCTGGAAAATCACAATTTTGTCGGTCGAATTCGCAAGCGCGTCATGAAGCTGGGGCACCAACTCGGGCTCGGTGAGCTGCTTGTCGCCCAAATAGATCAGATGGTCGGCGGTGTACGACACGATGATGCCCTTGGGCTTTTCGTTTGGGTTGGCCGCAGCTTCAGCTTTGGGCAAATCGACGTGGGCCGCGGACTCGATCGTCACCGCCGTCGTCACCATAAAGATGATCAGCAGGACGAGAAAGATATCGGTCAACGGGGTGATGTTGATATCGGCGAACACCCCGCCGCCTTTGTTACTACTCATTGCCATGGGCAAATACCTCTGCGTGTATCGATGCTCAGGTCAGCCACCGGGGCCGGCCCGATCAACCTCCACCACCTGAGGAGTTGGCTAGTTGCGCACCGGTAACCCGCTTGGCCGCGATTGCAATTTGTTCGGCGCCGGCGGCCTTGGCGATATTCAGGATTCGCACCATGTCGCCGAGCAGCACTTTGCGATCACCCTGGAACACGACAATCTTCTGGTCCACTTTGCTCAGCGCCTCGCCCAGGCTCGAGCGGAGTTCGCGCTCGGGAACGTCCTTCGAGTTCACGAACAGCTCGTGCTGGGCGGTATAGGTCACGATGACGCCCTTGTTCTCCGGCGCGGTATTGGTCGCGTTGGGCAGATCGACGTGGGCGGCAGATTCGATCGTGACAGAGGTCGTCACCATGAAGATGATGAGCAGAACCAGAAAGATATCGGTCAGCGGCGTGATATTGATGTCGGCAAAAACGCCGCCGCCACCACCGCTGGAATGTGGTCCGCTAATTGCCACGCGCCTGTCTCCCCTGGAGTGTAGCGTCGATCAGACGGTCGTCGTTGATGTGCTGGATGGCGCTGATGTTCTCAATCTTGACCGAGAAATAGTTGTAGAAGATAACCGCGATGATCGCGACGCCGAGTCCAAGCGCCGTCGAAATCAAGGCTTCCGAAATACCGGCTGCGACGACCGAGAAACCGCCGGTGCCCATGATTGCCATCGACTGGAACGCCACGAGGATACCAACGACCGTGCCGAACAGCCCAATGAACGGCGCCGATGCGCCCGCGGTCGCGAGCACCCAGATGTAGCGCTTGAACTCGAGGCCTTCCTGGTAACGGCGCTCGTCGTCGAGCTCGAGCAGATGATCCCGATCCATCGTCTGCGAACCCGAAATGAGGGTGTGATAGATGCGCTCGGCGGCCGTGGCGCGCGCCTGCGTGGCCTGCAACGCTTCGTTGAACTTGCCCTGCCGCAGCTGAGGAATCAGCACGTCGGCCAGCTTCGCCGTCTTGGGTCCGACACCCCACAGCGCCCATACGCGTTCGAAAATTATCGCCAGGCAGACGACCGAAATGAAGAGCAGGGGATACGTTGCATAGTAGCCCTGCTGAATCATCGACAAAATACCGAAGTTGCTTTGCATCTCTTATCCTCTCGAGTTTGAAATAAATTTGAGCGGTGAAATTTTGGANCCGCCCGAACCGTTGCGTAACTGTCCCAAGCTGCCTTTGCGGTTCTCCCTTGAACCGGTCGCAAGCCCTATTTTCACAGATTGGGCTCCCGCCCGCCGGTCAAATCGTCTGTGATGGCGCGAAAAGTTTGAATGCAACAATAGAAAGTATTTGTCAAGAGTCGCCGCGCGCGAACGTAAAAATAATTGACCAATTCGCCCGCGATTGCAAATGAGCGAATCCCACGCCGCGCAAACGCTCACACCACGCTCGATTATCGGGTCCGCGTGAGATTTACTCTACGCCATTTGCCATGCCGGCGACTACCGTAAACTGGCCGCTCGCGACACCGCGAAGCCTCTTGTTGCCTTGACTTCTTGGCCCCTCACGTCTATCCAGAAACTTGCCAGAACACGCCGTAGGTTGACCGCGATGCGGTCGTTGTTTTTTTGGTCGATTGACGCTTTTGAGAAATCTAAATCCACCATTGATCAGGACGGTGCAGCGGCCCGGTTTGTTCAGGCGGGGTGCGTTAGCCGCAATGTGCATGCTCGGATTGGCGGCTTGCAAAACCGCGCCGGTAGCCGCTCCCGTCGCGCCCGCTGCCGTGCAGACCTCGATGGCCGAGCCCGACGAGCCCAGCAAGGCGTTGCCGCCGGACCTGTACAAGTCGATGCCGATATATCCGGGCGCCAAGATCGAACATGTCCGCAAACCCAAGGGTGCGATGCGCGAGATTCTGTTCAGCGCCGACGCACAGATGCCCCAGATGGTTGCGTTTTACAAGGACGAGCTGAAGAAGAACGACTTTCACATCACCTCGTCGCTGATCATGCCGGCGCGCAAAACCTGGTCGTGCGATTTCCACTACAAGGGGGGTCCCGGCAGCATCATGCTGTTCCCGAGCGACCAGGATAAGTCGAAGATGACAATCGACCTCATCTACGAGCTGCCCGCGCATCTGGACGAATCCCTGATGGAACCAAGAGAAGACTTCGATGTAGAAGGACCGGGCGAAATCGCCCAACAAGCTCCAAACCCCAGCGAGAAAGAGAAGAGGAATTAGCAAAATGGCACTATTAACAGGCAAAGTTGCAGTTATTACCGGCGCCGGCCGCGGCATCGGGCGCGAAGAGGCGTTGCTGCTGGCCAAGCATGGAGCCAAGGTCGTCGTCAACGACCTCGGCGGCCACTTCGACGGGACAGGGCAGTCGCGTTCCCCGGCCGAGGACGTGGTCAAGGAAATCCGCTCCGCCGGCGGCGAGGCAGTCGCCAACTTCGAGAGCGTGACCGACTTCAAGGCCGCCAAGCGGATCATCGATTGCGCAATCGACAACTTCGGCAAGCTCAACATCGTCGTCAACAACGCGGGCATCCTGCGCGACCGCATGATGTTCAACATGAGCGAAGAAGACTGGGACACGGTCATTTCAGTCCATCTGAAAGGCTCGTTCAACGTCGCCCGTCACGTGACCGCCTACTGGCGCGAGCAGCACAAGGCCGGCAACGTGCTCAGTGGCCGGCTCATCAACACCAGCTCCGACTCGGGCATCCTGGGCAACGCGGGACAGAGCAACTACGGATCGGCAAAGGCGGCGGTCGCCGCGATGGCGATAATCGTGGATCGCGAGATGAGCCGCTATGGCGTCACCGCAAATGCGATCGCGCCGATAGCGCGCTCGCGACTTACCGTCGACGCGACTCCGCAGACCGCCGCCGGCATGGCGCAGAAGGCGGGAGAATGGGATGCGTTCACGCCCGCGCATGTGGCGCCGCTGGTGGCGTGGCTGGCGAGCGACGACGCCAAAGACGTTCACGGCGAAGTGTTCCGCGTCGGCATGGGCAACGTGTGGCTGATGCGCGGATGGCATACCGGCGCCAAGGTCTCGAAGAAGGGCTCGATGTGGGAGCCGGCGGAACTAGGCGCCAAGCTCAAGGAAGAGCTCGCCAAGGGCGTGACCAAGAAAGAGAGCATGGGCGAGGTGATGGGCGGGGGCGCGTAGATTTTTGACGGCTGAGACGAAACCGAAGAGCGCGGCTCGTCGCGAGCCGCGCTTTCGTTACATCCTGTTCATTTGCGCCGCCAACACCGCGCGCAGCGTGATGGCCGAGCATATCCTGCGGCGCGAACTCGACGCGCTCGGCTTCGACCATCGGATCACGATCACCTCGGCGGGAATCGCGCCATACGCCCGCGATGGGGCGTTGGTTTCGCTCGATACGCGGATGGCGCTGCGCGATGTCGGCATCGATATCGGCGACCAGGCGACTTCAACCGACCTGAAACGGCATCCCGAGATGCTCGAGTGGACCGATCTCATCATCGCGATGACCGAGCAGCAGGCGCGCGAGCTGGTCGAGCGATTTCCCGGCGCTGCCGGGCGGCCGGTGTTCACGCTGCGTTCGTTCGCGGGTGAGGCAGGCGACATCGACGACCCCTACGAAAAGGGCGACCTGGTATTCGCCCAATGCCGTGAGGAGATTCATCGGCTCGTTCCGACGATCATCGAGCGCCTTTTTCATCACTAGCGCGGGGCCGCGTCGCGCGGGGTCATATGACCATGGAATTCAGCAATCCGCCGGACGCCGAGATTCGTGCGATTTTAGCGCGGCCAGCCACGGTCGCGGTCGTGGGATGCTCCGACAATCCGGCGCGCGACTCGCTCCGAATTGCAAAATTGCTCAAAAGCCGCGGTTTCAAGGTAATTCCGGTCAATCCGCAACTCGACGCCGACGCGCTCCAGAGCGCTCTCGGAGAGAAGTGCTATCCCGATCTGGCGTCGATTCCCGAGCCGATTGAGATGGTGGACGTGTTCCGGCGATCGGAGTTCGTGCCGGAAATCGTCGAGGCCGCGATCGCCAAAGGTGCGCGGGTGCTGTGGTGTCAGCTCGGCGTGGTCAACCTCGACGCGGCCCGCCGCGCGGATCAAGCCGGGATGACGGTGGTGATGGATCGATGCCCGGCGATCGAATACGCGCGATTGTTCTAGGCACGGTCGCGCAGGCGAAATTTTTTGATGAAGCCGCGCAAGTGGAGGACGCTCAAGAGCGACATCGCCTACCGGACGCCGATTTTCGACCTCCATCGACGGCGCTCGACGCATCCGCGGCGCGGCGAACGCGACTTCTTCATTCTCGACGCGCCCAACTGGGTGAATATCATTCCGATCGCTAGCAGTGGCGAGGTCGTGATGATTCGCCAATGGCGTCACGGCATTTCCGGATTCACGCTAGAAGTTCCGGGCGGGATGGTCGATCCCGAGGATGCGTCGCCGATACATGCGGCGCGGCGCGAGATGATCGAGGAGACGGGATTCGATTCGGACACGATCGTGGAACTTGGCAAGGTGCATCCGAATCCCGCAATCCAGGGCAACCTCTGTTTCTCGTTTCTTGCAGACAAGGTGCGCCAAGTCGAAAGGGTGGTATCGATCGGCGACGAAGAGACCGAGGTCGTGCTGGT
>JGI20195J14853_1000333_pt1 | contig 14994 bp, 11 predicted proteins | sample NGESurdeep092012_3_FD_14853 | JGI IMG/M metagenome (IMG submission 14853)
CGCCGAAGAGATCATCGAGAAAGTCCGGCGAGGCCGCGCCGCCCTTAACCACCAGACCAATTCAACGACGGAGCACTAGACGAAGGTGCCCCATCCGGCGGCGATCTTGGTCCCGCCTCCGGTGAACCCGCCCAGGCCGTTGCCGCGGTAGAGGTAGAGGTCGCCGGCGGGGGTGATGCCAAGGATGTCGGCCTTGGCGTCGCCGGTGTAGTCACCGGGGGAGAATACCTTGGCGAAGCTGTTCCATCCGGCGGCGATCTTGGTCGGGCCTCCGGTGAACCCGCCCAGGCCGTTGCCGCGGTACAGGTACAAGGAGCCGGCGGGGGTGACGCCAAGGATGTCGGCCTTGCCGTCGCCGGTGAAGTCACCGGGGGAGAACACCTTGACGAAGCTGTTCCATCCGGCGGCGATCTTGGTCGGGCTTCCGGTGAACCCGCCCAGGCCGTTGCCGAGGTAGAGGTAGAGGTCGCCGGCGGGGGTGATGCCAAGGATGTCGGTCTTGGCGTCACCGTTGAAGTCACCGGGGGAGAACACGTTGGCGAAGCTGCCCCACCCTGCGCCGATCTTGGTCGGGCTTCCGGTGAACCCGCCCAGGCCGTTGCCGCGGTACAGGTACAGGGAGCCGGCGGGGGTGATGCCAAGGATGTCGGACTTGCCGTCACCGGTGAAGTCACCGGGGGAGAACACGCCGGGGGAGAACACGCTGGGGGTGGCGGTGTTCGTGGCTGTGTTTGCGGGAGCGTGCATGAATCCGCGGGTGCTGCCGCCATACTGCCCGCTCAGCGTGGAACCCGTCAGCGTGTAGTTGTGATGCCCGGTGAGGGTGGCGTTTTGTTCGACGGCATACACGGCGGTGCCGACGGTGCGGTCGACGACCGAGACGTGCCCCCAGCCGCTTGAATACGACTCGATGATCAGGTCACCAGGGACGGGCCGGTAGCCGCTGCCATTGGGGTGGAACTGCAGATTGGGGCTTCCTTCGGGGATGAACTGGGCGCCGTAGCGGAACGCACCGGCGGTGGTACCTCCGTCGGCGTATACGCGGCCCCATCCTTTGACGGCGTACAGGCGGGCGGCGAGCTCGACGCATTGCCAGCCGTAGCCGTTCTGCACGGTGGGGTTGCTGGTGCTCAAACCGGCGCAGGAGTATCCGGTGCCGAGGTCGATGCCGTTTGAGCGCACATCGACGCCGGCGCCGCCGAGCCAAGAGCGTCCGGCGACCTGGACCAGCGAACAGGCTTGTGCTGCGATGGGGTTCGAAGGGCCGACCATTCCTGTTGCGGGTGTCGAAGGGCCGACCATTCCTGTTGCGGGTGTCGAAGGGCCGGCCAGCGCTGCGGCTGGGGTCGATGGGCCAGCCCACACTGCCATCGCGGCCAAGGCCAAGGCCAGTGCTGACGAGATGCAGGCGTTCCACCGACGCGATTCAGTGGCAACGGCGAGCTCTTCCGTTACCCCATGACGTGCGAGCCTCACGATCCGACTCCCTGCCTCGACAGTGAAAGGCCACACCCCTCTATGCAGCGTGTCGCACATCCCGACCGGCTGCATCCGCCCAAAGGCCGGGACTGCAGCGCCGTTCGGCTGACACCATCCTCAGGGCCCACGCCGGCACAGTCCTTCGTGGGTCGGCTAGATACCCGGAAACACTCTGCGGGGTTCTTGGCATTCCAGCGGTCCCAAACCGCCTGTGTCTGCGACCTCCGCCCACGCGTGCCATCTGTGCCACATCGGGAATCCTTTGTCACGGACCTGCCTGCGATCGGGCCGTCACCAGTCTTGGCGCCGCGGCGGCGACCCAGCTGCCGTGGGTCGCGAACCACAGGCGGATCGACAGCTGATCCGCGGTCGTGACCAACCGCGCCAACGACGAGAATCCGGTGGCTCTCTCGACGTGAGGCCAGCAGATACTCACAAACCTCGCAAAATGGATCCCGCCACGCTGACGCTGTGCTGGCAGTCCGACCTACACTTGTGCTATATGACGATCGACGCAAGGGGCGTAGTGTGCAGCGCAGGGGAGGAGCGAGGCGATCGGGTATGAGCAGCGATGACAAGCCCACGATCGTTGAGGCGTTCTTGGCGCAGGTGAGAGGCGTCAAGTCCAGAATCCCACTGCGCACCGCAGGCTCCGTCGGGGATCTCAACTCACTCCCAGGAGCATCACGGCCAGCCGGCTCGGTGGCTCTCGATTTCACCTGCGACATGCACGGCGGGCGCCTGATGCGTCTCTGGATGTCTCCTCGATCCGGGGACGCCACGTTCGGCGGCGAGGCAATCACGGGGGCGTGGGACAGCGATACCAGCGAACGCGGGTCGGTCGTCGTGACGTGCATTCGGCAGGGGTGCCGTAACAGCGCACGCCTGACCAACGACTGGCTGCTGGCGAGCTTCAGGCGGGTTCGGGCCGACTTCGAGGCCGGCAAGGGTCTGCCCATCGCCTTGTTCTCGCTCTCGCAGGTGGGCGTCCCGAGCGGCCGAGTCCCGTCCCTGGATCAGCGTGCTGGCACGATGTATTCATCGGGTGCGTGATCGTCGGGTCTGCCTGGCCGTGAGGTCAGCCCAGCGGCTCGAAGGTGGCCGTGAAGTGGCGCAACGCCGGGGGCTCGTCCACGATGCGGTAGCCGGTGAGCTCACCGGCATGTCGCGCGACGTGTTCGCAGACCTCGATGACGTAGTCGATGTGGCTCTGTGTGTATGTCCGCCGAGGGATGGCCAGTCGTACTAGGTCGAGCGCGGCCGGCGCCTCCGAACCGTCCGGCTGCCGGCCGAACATCACCGTGCCGATCTCAATACTGCGCACCCCACCTGCCTCGTACAGAGCGACCGCCAGCGCCTCGCCGGGGTACTCCAGTGGCGGGATATGCGGCAGAAGAGCCCGGGCGTCCAGGTACACGGCGTGTCCGCCGATCGGGGTGAGCACGGGCACTCCCGCCTTCACCAGCGCCTCGCCGAGGTACCCGGTCGATCGGATCCGGTACCGCAGGTAGTCGTGGTTGACGACCTCGCGCAGCCCCTGTGCGAGCGCTTCGAGGTCGCGACCGGCCAAGCCGCCGTACGTCGGGAACCCCTCGGTGAGGATCAGTACGTTGCGGCACTCCCGGGCCAGCTCGTCGTCATCCATCGCCAGCCATCCACCGATGTTGCCCATCGGGTCCTTCTTGGCGCTCATCGTCATGCCGTCGGCCAGCGAAGCCATCTCACGGACGATGTCAGCCACGTTGCGGTCTGCGTTCCCCGGTTCGCGCTCGTGGATGAACCAGGCGTTCTCGGCGAATCGGCAGGCGTCCAGGAAGAGCTTCTTGCTGTAGGAGTCGCACACCTGCCGTACCGCATGCAGGTTGGCCAGCGACACCGGCTGCCCGCCACCGCTGTTGTTGGTGATCGTCATGAACACGACCGGGACATCGTCACCGCGCTCGCGCAGCAACGCGTCCAGCGCCCCGACGTCCATATTGCCCTTGAACGGGTGGTCGGCCTGCGGGTCACGGCCCTCGGCGATGACCAGGTCGACGGCCGTTGCCCCCGAGGCCTCGACGTTGGCCCGGGTGGTGTCGAAGTGGGTGTTGTTCGGCACGATCTTCCCTAGCCCGCCCAGGACACTGAAGATGATCTTCTCGGCCGCCCGGCCTTGGTGGGTGGGCAGCACGTGCTCGAAGGGAAACAGTTCGCGCACCGCATCTCTGAACACGAAGTAGGACGGTGAGCCGGCGTAGGACTCGTCCCCGTGCTGTATCGCGGCCCACTGGTCGCGGCTCATCGCGCCGGTGCCCGAGTCGGTGAGTAGGTCGATCAGCACGTCCTGAGCGTTCACCTTGAACAGGTTGTAGCCGGCAGTCGCAATGGCCGCCTTCCGCTGCTCCGGGGTGGTCAGCCGAAGCGGCTCCACGGAGTGGATCCGGAAGGGCTCGATGATGGTGTGGTAGATCGGTGCGCTCATGTTCACGATGGTGCGTCAAGACCGTACGCTGGTGGATGGCGGGGGTGACCTATCAGGGCTGGTGGCCGCTGACCTCTAGGCTCCGTGCCGATGCCTGGCGGGCGAAGACCAGGACCGGCGCGGCTGTCGGCCCGTCGATCGCCGTCTCCACGATGGTCCGGTACGCGTTGAGTTGTGGGGCGTAGTAGCCCACTCGTGAGGGCAGTGCGGCATCCGGGGCGTCATCGGTCTTGTAGTCGACGATGATCAGCGACCCGTCGTCCTCGCGGTAGATCAGGTCTACGAATCCCTCCAACACGGTCCCGTCCTTCTGGACCATCCCGACGTATGACTCGCGCCAATGCTGGCGTGCCGCAGCCCGTTTCACGACGTCCGAGCCGAGCGCGGACCGGACGAGCGAGGTGACCAGCGGAGCGAACTCGGCGACTCCCTCGGCGACGCACTGGGCCGCCACCGCCCCCTCGATGCCGTCGCCCGAGGTCAGGTCCACGACCTGCAGTACGCCGTGCACAGCCCGGCCGATCGCGGAGCCGTAGCGGCCCTTCGACCAGGCCGGCAGCTCGACGTCGCGTCCGCCCTTGGCTACGCCCGACGCCACATCGTCGTCAGTTCGCGTCATGGTGATCGCGACGTCTGCGGCGACGGCGATCTTCGGCAGCGGCGCCTCAACATCTGGCAACGGCCCCTCGGCGTCCGGGTCCGTGCCCTCCAGGCCCGATGCGCTGAAGGCCGGGTGGCGTCGGCTCGCCTCGGCGGACTGCCCGATGCCGGCCACCCAGGCGCTGAAGTCCGGGGGAGGGGACACGATGGACGCCAGCGGCACGGGAACCGAGCCGGCTGCGGCCGCGGGCAACGGCACTGCACCTGCCTGCGCGGCGTCGGCGTCGGCGAGCCGTCGCGCGTTCGTGTCCTTGGTGCTCGACCGGTGCAGCGAGACGACGAGGTGGTCGCGCGCACGGGTTGCCGCGACATAGATCAGGCGCAGCCGTTCGTAGGAGCTCATCTGCTCATCCAGCGGCAGCTGGTTCTGGAAGTCTCCGGCCTGCAGGTCCTTGGACAGGCTCACTTCGTAGCCTTCCCGCGACCACAACAGGCGCACCCCGCTGTCGTGCCTGGGCTGTGCCGTCATGCCGGACAGCACCACCATCGGGAACTCCAGGCCCTTGGCTGCGTGAATCGTCATGATCCGCACCGAGTCCACGTCCGACTCGGGCAGCACCGACTCGGCGACCCGAGAGCCTTCGGCCGACTGCGCGGTGGCCCACGCGAGATATGAGCGGAGCCCGCCGTGCTCGATCTCGGACCACGCGCGCGCCTGGTCGATGACGAAGCGCAGCCGGCGCCAGGAGTCCCGGGCCCGCGGTCCGAACGCAGCCGCCTCGAACATCCGGCGACCGACCGCCAGTGCCTCCAGGACCTCTGAGGGGGTCAACCAGCGTGATCGCCGATAGAGCTCGCCCAACGCGGCAATCGCCACTGCGACGGGGTGGTCCTGCTGGCCCCGTGGCGGCGGCGCCAACAGGTGGAAGGATCCATGTGCTTGCTTCCAGGTCCAGAGGTCGTCATCACCACATCCGAACAGTGGCGAGCGCAGCGTGGTCACCAGGGCGAACGCGTCGGATGGGTCGGCGAGCGCGCGCACCGCAGCGAACAGGTCGCGCACCTCTTGGGCGTGGTAGACCAGCGAGCTCGACTCCGTTCGGTACATCACGCCCGCATCGTCCAGCGCCGCCTCAAGGAATGGCAATGAGGTTCGCGCCGGGATGAGGATCGTGATGTCACCTGGGCGCAGCAGTCGCCACGTCGTGGTCGGCTCGGCGCCGGCGGTGGATGGTGACACGGGGACCTCGGTCGTCCAGCCTTGGTCGAGTGCCTGCACCACGGACCGCGCCACGTCGACCGCCTCGCGCTCACGCAGCTCGGCCGCGGTGAGCTTGAAGGTGTGCTCAGCGGCTCCCAGAACGGTCACCGGCGCGCCCACCGTCGGGCCGACGCGATAGGCGGTGAGCGGCTGGTACTTCGGCTGCTTCTCGGGGTCGGGGACGATGACCTGGCTGAACACCTTGTTGACCCAGTCGAGGATGGGCGCGCCGGAGCGGAAGTTGGTCGTGAGCGATACCTGGCCACCGAGCATCTGCTGGGCCCGCAGGTACATTGCGATGTCCGCACGCCGGAAGCGGTAGATCGACTGCTTCGGGTCCCCGACGACGAACAGCGACCCCTGAGGAACGTGGACGTCCTCCCAATGAGCCTGCGTTGCGCCGGAACCTCCGGCGATCCGGACGGCGATCTCAATCTGGATAGGGTCGGTGTCCTGGAACTCGTCGAGCAGCAGCCGCTGGTATCTCAGTTGGAGGTCTGCACGTACGTCGGCGTCTTCCCGCACCAGGTTTCGGGCAAGGACGAGAAGGTCGTGGAACTCCAGACGGCCCTCGCCGCGCCGCGTCTCGGCGGACTCGAGCACGCGAACCCCGCACCAGTAAACGATGGAGCGCAGCGTCGACTCCACGAGCTGGGAGACCACCAGGCACGCACTCTGCTGCCAGTCCCTGCACTGATCCCGGAGCTGCGCGAGCCGCCCGCCCCAGCTGTGGGCTTTGCCATAGGACCACCGGAGGTCGCCGGCCCCTTTGAGGACCGCCAGCTGGGCGAGGTCGTCGCCGGAGACGGACTCCAGCTCGTCGGTCCACCCTGAGAGCCGCTGCAGCTTGTCCAGGAACAGGTCGTCGGGCCCGGTGCAGTGGATGGCCATTGCCGCGAGCTGACGCGCTTGCGCGACCAGTGGTGAAAGGTCGGGCAGCGTGGGCTCGGGTGGCCGGCCGGGTGCTACGACACGCTCCTTGACCAGGTCCCAATCAGAGTTGAGCTTGGTGATCAAGGACCGCACATGGTCCAGGGAGATGCCCGCTGCGAGCGCCATGTTGATGGTGGCTGACATCGTCGTGTCGTCGAGCAGCTCAGTCCGCAATTGCGCCCAGCGTTCCTCGAAGGCCACCGATGAACCGACCTCGTCGAGCACCTCGATCAGTGGCGGGATGCCGGCCTCGATCGGGTGCTCGGACAGGATCCGCTGCGCAAAAGAGTGCAACGTGCCGATGGCCGCGGTGTCGAGGTCATCGAGCGCAGCCAGTGCGCGCTCGCGCTGCTCGGCGCGGGTGGTGTGCAGGGCCGCCTGCTCGAGCCGCGCGCGCAGTCGGTCGCGCAGCTCGGCCGCGGCCCGTTCGGTGAACGTCACCGCAGCGATGTTTGCGATCGGTATGCCGTCCTCGAGGGTCAGCGTCTGCGCCCGGCTCACCAGGACGGACGTCTTGCCCGAACCGGCGCCGGCCTCCACGAACAACGTCGCCCCAGTGTTGTTGCGGATGCTCAGCCGGGCGGCCTCGTCGGCGAGCTGGGTGCTGGGCGTCATGGGTGGCTCTCGTCCTTGCCATTGCCGCCGTGAGCGCCATGCTTCCCGTGAGCACGTTGGTCGCCAGCGGGCAGGGCATGCCGGGGCGGTGCGTCAGCAAGCAGTGCCTCGGGCTCGACCAGACGGGTGTAGCGGCGCAGCTCTGGCGCTAGTCGCATCGCCTCCCATCGCCTGCGGACATCGGCATGGTCGATGCCGTCGGGGTTGCAGTAGGGGCACCGGACCCAGCCGAAGTCAGGCTCCGCGGGTGCGCGCGAAGGGAACACCCCATCGGCGATGGATCTCGCGATCAGACCCACCGTCTCGGCATACCTCTGCTCCACCACATCGGTGAGCGGCACCTGGACACGTTTGCCGCGGTCCTTGCGGACGAACCAGTACATCGCCTCCACGGGGGTGTCGGCGTCCCCGAAGCGGGCCCGCGCCGCGTGCGCGTAGACCGGAAGCTGGAGCTTCTCGCCTCCTTCGACCGGGTTGTCCCCGGAGAGGTTCCAGAACCTGCTGGCGCTGCCCGACTTGAGGTCGGTGACCAGCAGGGTGCCGTCCCGGCGCTGGTCGACCTTGTCGGCCCTTCCCTGGAAGTGCAGCTCACCGCCGTCGACACGGATGAGTACCTCGGGGCGCCCGTCGAGGCCGAATGCGAGCTCGCTGGCCAGGACCCGTGCATCCTGGCCGGCGCGCCAGTGGTCGTCGTCGTCGAGCATCCAGTCGAGGGTGGCCAGCAGCGACGCGCGAGTGCGGGCCCACAGGGTCCGGTGGCCGGTGAGGCCGGCTGCCTCGTAGTTGAAGGCCTTGGCTGCACCGATCTCGCGCAGCCTTTGTCGCTGCCGGTCGGTCCACGGCGCGCCGTAGCCCGGGAGGTGTCCCCGGTCGCTGCACTCGGTGATGAGCTCGTCGAAGCTCCCATGGATGAGGTTGCCGATGTCCATGGCGCTGATCTCGATGACCTCCTCAGGTGTCTCGGCCGGCTCGACGTGGAGCATTCGCTTGACGAAATACTCGTGCGGGCAGATCGCGTAGCGTTCCAGCGCGGTCGGCGACACCGGACGAACGCCGTGGGCAAAATCTGGCAGACCGTCCAGGCCGTGGAGGTTGCCGTCGAACCGGGTGAACTGGTCGGACTCGCGGGCCTTGCTCATCGCCAATGACGCGGTCAGGGCGTCGTCGTCCAGAGGGATGTGTGCCAACACCGCGCGGGTGCGCCACTCCTGGCCCGTGCTCGGTGCGTCGGTGGTCTGCAGCGAGCCAGAGTACGAGGGAGAGGTCGACAGCCACCGGTCCGAGTGGTTGCCGATGCCGGCCTTCTCCCACTCGGTTGCGGCCAGGGAAGGGTTGCCGCTGAGCTGGCGCAACGTGGGAAGCAGCCATCGGCTGGGCAACCGGTCGGTATGGCGGCGCAGGTCGCCACGCGGGAAGCACGCCACGACCTGGCTCGCCGAGCTGAACGCGGCGAGCAGGCTGCGCTGCTTGCGGTCAACCCCCGCCCGAGTCGAGGGGAGCTGGCCATCAGTCATCTCACGGACCCGTTCGGGCAGCAGGGAGTCGTCGCGCAGCTGTCCGGGGAAGAGGTCCTCGGACAGGCCGACGAGATAGACGACGTCAAGGTCCAGCCCGATGGCGTGGGTCACCGGAGCGACCAGGACGCCCTCGCCGAACCTGCCCACCCGAGGCAGTGCTGACTCGAGCTCGAGGGCGAGCACCTCCTCGAGGCCCTCAACCGTGGGGGTGGACCCGGTCTCGTCGAGGGCGGCCAGTCCGTTCAGGGTGCGTTCGACGATGCTTGCGGCGTACTGCTCCTCCATCGGCATCCGGGCCACGTCACTTGGTGGGATCAGGGCATGGCTGAGGCCGCGAGCCCAGGCAGCGAGGTCCTCCCACGGCCTGGGGCCGGCGATCGCGGCGAACCACTCCTGCAGCTCGATCATGAACCGCCGCAACGCGATGGCCGTATCCCGATTGCGCTGCGCCCCGGCGATCGTGGACTCGAACGGCTCGTCCTTCTGCTGCTCGGCCCCGATTGTCGCCTTCTGCATGTCGATGTAGGTCGCGAGCCGGGTGTTCCAGTGCTCACCGGCGACCACCCCTGCCTTGCGCGATATCCGTTCCCAGCCAGGGACGCTGATCCGCTCGCCGGCGAAGTCGCGAGCGCCGACCTCGCCCAGGGTCCGGAGTACGTCGCCGCGCCGGAAGTTCGTGCGGCCGGCTTCGAGCAGTCCCATCACCAGCCGCGATACCGCCCGTTCGTTGACCGGGCGGACACCCGGGCCGTTGGTCGTGATGCCGGCCGCGCCGAGATGCTCGTGAAGCAGGCGCGCGTATGCCGACCGGTCGGCATACAGGACGGCGATCCGGTGAGCGGGCACCTTCTGCAGCGCCTGGATCACCTCGCGTACGACGCAGCGCACCTCGTCGTCGGAGTCGGAGGCGTTGAGGACACGGGCGGCATAGGCCTCGTTGGGGCTGGCTGCGACCTTGAACCCGGGCGCCAGGGTGGCCACCGTGGCGACGACGCCCTGGTCGGCGCGCGCGTTGCCGGTGAACCCAGCGATGACCTGCAGGTCGGTCACGTCGGCAAGCGACCGGGCGAACGCGGTCTCCGCGTTGGTGAGGTCCTGCGGGAGGTAGAGCAGTACCGGCCCCAGTTCCGTCGTGGTGGTTGGCGCGTGTTCGAGGTGCAGGGCGCGGACTAGTACCGTCGCGGCCCGTAGGAGGTCGGTGGTGTCATACCAGCGTGCCTCGAGCTCGGTGATGGTCTCGCGGTGAAGGCGGACAACGTCCCTGACGAGGCCCGAGGCGGACCCGAGATCGGTCAGGGTGGTGTCGGTCACGTCGCGAAGAGCCGCCATCGCGTGGCCCAGCGCGCGCGAGGTTGAGGGATGCCTGGCAACGGACGCAAAGATGCCTGGCTCGGCGTCCAGGCGTCGGCGGATGGCGGCGGCGGTCACCGGACGCGTCGCGGGGCGCCTGCCTGCCGCGGTCAGGGTTGGGGCGGCCAGCTGCTCGGCCAGGCGGGGGAGGGTGGAGAAGTAGATGCCGGCGATGCCGTTGCCCTCGTCGCCCAGGCCGCGTGCCAGGAACCGGCGGGCGACGATACCCGCGACGTTGTTCGGCACCAGCACCGTCACGGGAGCCATCGGATCGTCGTGCTTGACTAGCGCTACCGCTGCTCGCAGGGCTTCCAGAGCCGGGCGTCCGTATGCCGTCGTCGTCACCTGGACGGTCACACCGCACCCCCTTAGGACACCTCCTGGCCTGCCTGATCGCAGGCTATCGGCCCGGACGGACAAAGGGCTGCTAGATATCGAGCAAATGCTCTATATCAGCGGCGGAGCGAAGCGGACCCATCAACAGTGATGCCGGGTCAACCTCGAGGCAGGCGCCCCCGCGCGAAGTAGGCAATGGGGCCGACGAAGTTCACCGAGATGATTGCCGCCCACATCGTCTTGCGCCCATTGACCAGCTCCGCGGGACGGGTCGCGAGGTCGGCCCATGCTGTCGCGGCCAGTGAGAGCTGCACAGAGGCTGCCACCAGAATTGCCGTTTGCTGCCGTTGGCTCAGCTCACTCCAGCGTTGCGCCATCACGCCCCTCGTTCATCTGGATGCCCGGGCACGGATGAAGCGCTCCAGACGCTTCCGAGCCTCAATCATCGTGAGCTCGACCGCCCGGTCGAGCGCGGCCTGCCGACTCTCGTCCAGGATGGCCCGGACGATCTCGGCGACCAGACCGGGCGGGACTCTGCCCTCAAGTTCGACTGACAACGTTGCGGTCATTCCGGCCTGCATCTGCTTGCTGTCGCTCGTTGCATGGCTCGCCCGCAACGTGCTGGTGCGTGGGGCGGCGCAAAGGCGACTGTCGTTAACCAAGGTAGTTGGAGGGGTCGTTGTATGGACGCGGGTGTGCGTTTCGCGACAGGGCTACCCGTGCTGGTTTGACCGGTCGGGGTGGCCACGGCTCTGTGGCTAGGGCCCTCTTGCCGGCATCGTCATCCAGCTTGGACGTGTCTTCGTCACATGCTGGTGTGGTGATGGCTTCCTCAACGAGGTTCGCCAGAGTTGCAGCGTCGCTGAACCTGCCTGCGTCTGTGGGTGACATGGGCGACTCCTTCGACTTCAGGTGGCCTTGCGGTTCTTTGGGTGTTCTACCGATGCGTCCGCTCCGGGGAACACGAGTGCTTCATGCCCGTCGTCGTGGCGCACAAGGTACGGCGGTGCGCCGTCCTGTCCTCGGATCTCGATAATCTCGGAGGTCTGGTCCGAGGTGCCGACAACTCGTCCGTGTACGTGTAGCCGGTCTCCCACAGTTGCTCGCATTCGATCCCTTCCCCAGAGTCCGGTTCTCAGCATGTACCCTCTATCCCACTTTCGGAAGGGTTGGGAGTATTCCTTGACCGAGTCCAGACCATGACGGCGCAGCATTCAGTCAGGCCAGCACGGTCGCGGGAGCGTCGTTGACGGCGGCGAGTTGTGTCCTTGTGTAGTGGCGCAGTGAGCGCACCTGGGCGGGCTCCAGCCGGTCACAGACCCAGTCCCAGTGCAATGAGCACCAGTCGCCCGGCGCGAGCTTGCGGCTCAGGCGCATAGTCCCCTCACCGGTCACGGCCTCCTCGTCGCGGACCGCGCCGAGCACCAGGTGATGACCGTCCCACTCAAGCGGCTGGGAAGCCACGACGGCCCTGTCCGCGATGATGGCGACGACCCGGCCCCAGCGGATCCGGCAGCGGTCGAGCACGTGAAGGGGTTCGCTGACGGCGCCGCTTCGTAGCAGTCCCACGAACGGATAGACGCCGAGCACGTGGAAGCTGTGGTGCGGGAGGGCGCCGTTGGGGATGGCTTCGGCGAGGGCAGCCCAGGAGCGGCCGGCACGACGACGGAAGCGCTCGTCCAGTGATCCGGCCAGCAGGGCCGGTCCGACCCGGTCGAGCAGCCGGCTGCCCAACCAGTAGGCCTCGACGACCTGGGCGTCCAGGGGGTCGTCCAGGTGGTTGGCGGCGGCGATGAGCTCCAGGTACGGCCAGGCGCCCTCGAACTCCCGCAAGGCCTGGCGTAGGCCGCCGTCCACGACGCCCGCAGAGGTCTGTTCCAACAGGGCCCGGTGGTCCTGGCCGCCGCAGTATCCCAGCTCGTTGGGCGGGTAGGCGTATCGAGCGAAGAGCAGAGGACCGTTACTCACTGGCTCAGGTCCAGTCATGTGGCGCCGGTGAGGGCGCCGCGGTCGCGCCATCCCGGAACTGCCACCAGGACGGTGCCCACCAGTACGAGGGCCACCCAGCCGAGCTGTGGAACCAGCGGCTTCCCGTTGACGGCGGCGGCGAGCAGGGCGGTGATGACCGCTCCGATGACCAGGACGGCGGTGACGTCGACCGCCGGAGCCCGCGAAAGGGCCGCGAACCACGTCGAGACGTAAGCCGCGAGGATCACGCCAGTCCCCAGGACCCACATCCACTGGTTGCCGGTCAGTGAGGTGAGAGCCCCACCGTCGCCGCGGATCAGAGTCCAGGCAACCAGGACAACCGATCCGATGCCCATCCGGGTCAGCCCCACGGTCCACGACGACAGATCGGCGAGCAGCTTCTTGGCGATAATCATCTCTGCCGCCCACAGCAGGGTCGCACCCAGAACCATCAGCTGGCCCCGACCGAGGATCGTCGTGGTACCCCCGGCCAGCCCGATCTGCCCGAGCATGAGGAATGCAATGGCGGAAACCTGCAGTGCTCCGAGCCGCTCGCCTAGCAGCGGCACCGCGAGCAGGGCCACCCACACCAGCAGGGTCTTCTGCAGGAAGGCGGCGTCCACCGCCGACGCGAGGGCCAGACCCTCGAAAAAGAGAACGAAGGCGATCGCCCCGCCGAAGACGCCGACCACAGCAAGGCCAGCCCATTGCCCCGGCCGCGACGGTCGGGTCAGCACGGTTCCGGTACGGCTCGCGGACATCGCCCCGATGAGAGCTGCCAGCACCAGCGCCGCGGTCACGTTCTTGGCCGTCGTGTAGGTCGTGGCGTCCCCNAACGCTTTGACCCCGTAGGAGTTGAGGAAGACGGCCACGCCGCTGATGCACGCCGTTGCCAGTGCCAGCAGGAGGCCGGTTCGCCGGGTCGCACCCGGTCGGGTCGCACTGGGCCGCGTGCTATCACGTCGGTTCGCGTTCATGGTGCCCCTTCGCATATCGGCTCGCGCAGCTCGAGCGCGTCCATGGCTTCTTGTTCGGTCAACCGGGCCAGCACCAGCCCCGAGTGCACCAGCACCCAGTCACCAAGCCCCACGGTCTCGCTGACGGCCAGCAGTGACCCGGTGATCGCCCGGTCACCGGCGCGAATCTCCACGCACCGGTCGGGACCAACCTCGGTGATCTGGCCAACCGTACCCAGGCACATCAGGGCTCTCCTTCTTTGTCGTCGATCGCGGTGAACACCGCATCGGTGGCGGTCGGCAGTGCGGCCTGGACGGCCTCGGACATGGGGGCGCCATGGTCGAACTGTCCGGCCTCGATGCCGACGACTACCAGTCGCTTGGGCAGTAGGTCCAGAGAGCGGGCGAGCTCCACGACGGCGGCCAGTCCGAGCGCGTGGGTGCCTCCGGCGGACCAGTTGCCTGCGGGGAGCTTCTGCTCGAGGACGTCGACCACGTGGATGTCGCCGGGTTCGCCGCCGGAGCGGATCGCGTCCGCAACGACGACAGTGTCTTCGGGTTCCCATGCGTCCAGCGCCTCGCTGGGGTCGTCGAACTCGAGCGTCAAGCCGTCGAGGCGTTCGGCGGCCACCNGACGGGCCACCTGAACGCCCACCGCATCGTCGCCCCGGTCGGGGTTGCCTATCCCGATCACGATTGGTGGCCTGGTCATAATTCCTCCATCGTGAGGTCGAGAAAGTGAGTCGCGCAAGAGATGCAGGGGTCGTAGTTGCGAATCGCCTGCTCGCACTGTCGGACCAGCTCGGCGCGCGGCAGGTCGAGCCGTTCCTGGACGAAGGCACGCAGGTCCGCCTCGATGCTCGGCTGGTTCTGCGAGGTCGGCGGGACGATCGTGGCGTCCAGGATCGTGCCGTCTTCGGCGAGCTCGTAGCGGTGGTAGAGCAGCCCACGTGGTGCCTCCGTGGCGCCGTGCCCGATCCCGGCGCGCGGCGGGACGTCGATGGCGGGGGCCGAGGCACCGTCCCAGTGGTCGATGATCGTCAGGGCCTCGTCGGTTGCGTGGACGAGCTCGACGGCTCGCACGATGATCGACTGGAACGGGTTACGGCACTCGTCTGCGAGCCCCGCATCGCCTGCGACCTCGCGGGCGAGTGGGCCGAGCTGGTCGTGGTTGAGCGTGTAGCGCGCCAGTGGCCCCACGACATATGACGTCGCGCCGTCCAGTCGCGCGTGCAGAGCGTTGGACCTGGCGACGTGCTCCTCCACGACGTGGGTGCCGAAGTCGGCGACCTCGAAGGCGCGGCCGGCGCTGCTGATCACCGATCCGCCCTCAAGCGGGTATCCGTGCGGCGACCTCAGCGCGACATACTCCTGGGTTTGCACCAGGTCTGGGAACTCGAAGCCGGCCACGAGGCGGACGGTCTCGACGGCGTCGTTCCGGGCGCGCACCAGGGTGGGCCGGAAGTCGCGAAGCTCCTGGACGGTCGGCAGGCGGTAGAAGCCACCGACGCGGACGTT
>JGI20195J14853_1000343_pt1 | contig 14887 bp, 16 predicted proteins | sample NGESurdeep092012_3_FD_14853 | JGI IMG/M metagenome (IMG submission 14853)
GCGAACCAATCGCGGAACTCCAGCACCGTGCGCGGATATTCTGCCATGACCCAGCCACAACAAATTGTGCCACTTGAGTCAAGTGCATAGCCCTATAAGATATTATATACCTTTGGCGATGGGAACACACGCGGTGATCCGTTGCGCCCTCCAACGATGCTGACCTGCATCATGGTTAATGGCCGAAATCATGGATAAAATTGCTGCTAGCCCGACATTGTCATGCGAAAGTCACGCATGAGCACGGAACCCGCAGGCGCGGAAGACAATAGCGTCGCCTATGGCTATCGGCCCTCGTTGATGGGCGCGGCCTGGCAGTTTAAGCTGACCGACGACGGCATCGAGTGGGCCGCGGGGCGCCGATTTGGCCGTATTCCGTACCGTAATGTGCGCCGGCTGCGCATGTCGTTTCGCCCGGTCAACATGCAGTCGCAACGCTTCCTCACCGAAGTGTGGGCGGACGGCGCGCCCAAGCTCCAGATCGTCTCCAGCTCCTGGAAAAGCCTGGTCGAGCAGGAGCGGCTCGATAAATTCTATTCGGCTTTCGTCGCCGAATTGCACCGGCGCATCGTGCATGCGGCGACGCCGGTGCAATTCGAGCAGGGCAGTAATCCGCTGCTGTATTGGCCGGGGCTCATCGTGTTCGTCGGCGTGGCGCTCGGGCTTGCCGTGTTGATCGTGCGTGCCTTGCAGGTCGATGCCATGAGCGGTGCCGCGTTCATCGGCGGCTTCCTCGTGCTGCTTCTCTGGCAGGGCGGCACTTACTTTCGGCGCAACCGGCCGGGCGTCTACCGCCCGGACGCGCTGCCGGCGGCGTTGATGCCGAAAGGGTGACGTGGCGGCTGCGGGGAAAATTCGAAGTGTTAATTCCGCACCACCAGCACCGAGCATTTGGCGTAGCGCACCACATGGCCGGCATTGGAGCCGAGGAAATAAGTGCGCATGGCCGGCCGGTGCGAGCTCATCACGATCAGGTCGGCATTGGTCGCCTTCGCCTGTTCCAGCACCTCGTGATAGATGCCGCCCTGCCGCACCGCCCATGACACACGCGCGGAATCGAGCCCGCATTCGCGCGCGATGATGGCGAGCGCTTCCTCCGATGACTTGCGCTGCTGCACGTCGAAATCCGGCGGCACATATTCCGCCAGCATCACCGGCGTCATCGGCAGCACATTGACCAGCCGCACCGAGCCGCCGGAGGCTCGCGCCATTTCGACCGCGGCCTCGATCGCGGGCTTGGCCAGGTCGGTATCGGCCAGATCGACCGGGACCAGAATCTGCTTGTACATGACAGCGCCCCTCTGTTTCGCTGCGTAGAGTTACAATCATGGCACGTTTTCGAGGGTACGTTGAGTGAGGCCTATTGCCTTAGAGTCCGAGCGGTGCTGATTGAATCAGAACCCTGACCTAACATTATGCTTGCGCATGATCTTTTCCGAAAACCGGTTCCCACTTTTCGGGATCATGCGCTAATTGGCCGCGGCTTCCAGTGCCTTCGGGCTCACGAAGCGCTCCAGCCGGCCGGACTGCGGGTGCAGCTTGCTCCAGGCGTCGAATGCGAAATCGATGATGACCAGCCCCGCGGTCGGCAATTTCTCCCGCAGCCGCTCGCGCGCTTCGATATCGCCGGAGGCGATCAGCATCAGCGCGAGCTCGTGCAGGCCCGGATTGTGGCCGATCACCAGCAGCGTATGGGCGGCCGCCGGAGCCTGCTTTATGACGGCAAAAATGGCGTGCGGGGTGGCATCATAAAGCTGTTCCGCCGTCATCGCCGCCGGTGCCGGACGGAACGCGGTGGCGGTGGATTTCCAGGTCTCCTGGGTGCGAGCGGCCGGCGATATCACCACCCGGTCGGGAACCAGCGCATGGCTCGCCATATAGGCGCCGATCTTGGCGGCATCCTTGCGCCCGCGCTCGATCAGCACGCGGGCACGGTCTTCCATCCCCGGTTCGGAGCTTTCGGCCTTGGCATGACGAAACAGCAGAAGGCGGCGCATGGTCTGTTATGGGGTGCCGGAATGACGGCGCGGGGCGTTTGTGCCGATTCGAAAGCGTCGATTTCGAATCTGCGAAAGCTTAGAGCATGACCGGCTTCAATTGAATCAGAATCGGACCCTAACATTTTGCTAGCGCATGATCTTTTCCGAAAACCGGTTCCCACTTTTCGGGATCATGCGCTAGCATGCGCCCGCCGCGGCCGGAGTGCGGCAAAGACCTAAGGTATCAATGCGCAAAGGCGAAAACACAGCGGCTGGCTGGTACGAGGCGACCCGGGTTGCAAGCCCGGCGCGCGGGCGGCTGAATTTCGACCTCGATGTCGATGTCTGCGTGATCGGCGCCGGTCTCGCCGGCCTCACGGTCGCGCGCGAGGTGGCGCAACGCGGCTGGTCGGTGGCGGTGCTGGAGGCTAATCGCGTGGCCTGGGCGGCGTCCGGCCGCAATACCGGCTTCGTGCTGCCGGGCTTTGGCGAGCATATCGACGACATGGTCGAGCGCGTCGGGCTCGACCACGCAAAGCAGCTGTGGGCCTTGTCAGAGCAGGGCGTCGACTATGTGCGGCGCACGATCGAAGACACCGGCATGCCGGGCGTCGATCCGGTGCCCGGCTGGCTGAACGTCTCCAAAACCGACAATGACGACGAGCTCGACGCCTATGTCGAGCGGCTGCGCTGGATCGGCGCCGACGTCGAGGCCTGGCCGACGGCACGCGTGCGCGAGGTGCTGGCGAACCCGCGCTACTTCAACGCGGTGCATTTCCGCAGCGCCTTCCACATCCATCCGCTCAATTACGCGCTGGGTCTCGCCGCTCTGGCGGAAGCCGCCGGCGCCCGCATCTTCGAGGAGACGCCGGCGGTTTCGATCGATCCGGCCGGCGTGCGCAAGCGCATCGTCACCCCGAACGCGCGCGTGCGCGCTGGCCATGTGGTGATCGCCGGCAATGTGCATGTCGGCGCGCTGATGCCGCGGCTCGCAGCGACGCTGCTGCCGGTCACGACATTCGTGCTGGTGACCGAGCCGCTTGGGCCGGCGCTGCACGAGGTGGTGCGCTATCGCGGCGCGATCAGCGATACCGAACGCGCCGACAATCATTACCGCATCGTCGGCGGCGACCGCCTGCAATGGTCGGGGCGCATGCGCGCGTGGCAAGCCGATCCACGCTGGATCGCGCGCGGGCTCGTCGGCGACATCAGGCGCAATTTTCCCGATCTCGGCAAAGTCGAAATCGCGCATTTGTGGCGCGGCACGCTCGGCCGCACGATCCACCGCATGCCGCAGATCGGCGAGATCGAGCGCGGCGTGTGGCTGGCGAGCGGCTTCGGCGGGCACGGGCTCAACACCTCGGCGATGGGCGGCGAACTGGTGGCGCGCGGGTTGGTCGAGAGCGACCAGACCTGGCGGCTGTTTGCGCCTTACGAACTGGTATGGGCCGGCGGTCTGCTCGGCAGCGTGCTGGCGCAAGGGATTTATTGGGGCACAAGGCCGATCGAGCGGGTCGAGCAGGGGCTGGCGCGCTATCGCGAGCGGGCGCGGGCGCGCAAGGCGGCGCGGCTTGCCGCCAAGGGGCCTGGCCAAGAATCGGGGCAAGCGGCCGCGGAATAGAGTGTGGACCCTATGCCCGCCGGGCCGACCGGCGCAGAATGAAATTTTGACCTAGCGTAAGCGTTGGGAAATAAGCCACTCTGCGATCAGGCGCTTCGGCCGTCGGCCGAGGCGGGGTGAGGGGACCTCAATGCCACGGTTGCTGGCCGGATTGGCGGCGTTATTGGCGGTATCCGCGCTCGCCTCAGGCGCAGCGGCGGAGCCGGCGCCGGCACCGGCATCGCCCTCCGACTGGACCATCATGCTGGGAGTGGAAGGCCGCGTGCTGCCGACCTATGAGGGTTCGGGCAGCTCCATGCTGCGGCCGTTTCCGCTGTTCGACGTCCGCCGCGCCGGCACGCCGGCCGGATTCCGCAGCCCGCGCGACGGCGCCAGCATCGGGATCGTCGATAGCGGCCGTTTCCGGGCGGGGCCGAGCTTCAAGGTGCGTTTCCCGCGCGAGAGCGCCGACACTGGTCTGCCCGGCCTCGGCGACATCGCCTGGACGCTGGAGGCGGGGGCCTTTGCGGAATATTGGCCAACCGATTGGCTGCGTGGGCGCGTCGAGCTGCGCCAGGGCTTCGGCGGGCATCACGGGCTGGTGTCGGATCTGATGGCCGACCTGGTGATGCCGGTGACCAAGCAACTCACATTATCCGGCGGCCCGCGCCTGACGCTCGCCACCGCCGCCGCCACCAGCCCCTATTTCAGCATCACGCCGGCGCAGTCGGCGGCTTCCGGCCTGCCGGTCTACGACGCCGGCAGCGGCTTGCGTTCGTTCGGGGCGGGTGCACAGGCGCGCTACGAGTGGTCGCCGCAATGGGCGACGCATATGTTTGTCGAATACGAGCGGCTGGCCGGCGATGCCGCCAATTCGCCGCTGGTGGTCCAGCATGGCTCGCGCGATCTGATTCAAGTGGGCATCGGCGCGAGCTACTCGTTCGACATCAGGGGCCTGTGGTAGCCCCCTGTGGAATGATCCCGTCCGTCAGCGCCCTCTCTCCTCGCCATGAACGCCAGCTGCTCGAACACATAGGGCGCTGCTTGTCAGCGCCCCTCTCTTCTCGCCATAAACGCGAGACGCTCGAACAGATGCACGTCCTGCTCGTTCTTGAGCAGCGCGCCGTGCAGTGGCGGAATGAGTTTCTTGGGATCGCGCTCGCGCAGGATTTCCGGGCCGATGTCCTCGACCATCAGCAATTTCAGCCAATCCAATAATTCCGACGTCGATGGCTTCTTCTTCATGCCGGGCACGTCGCGAATTTCGTAGAACAGCTTCAGCGCCTCCGCGACCAGTCTTTGTTTGATGCCGGGGAAGTGCACCTCGATGATCGCCGTCATGGTGTCGGCGTCGGGAAAGCGAATGTAGTGGAAGAAGCAGCGGCGCAGGAAGGCGTCCGGCAATTCCTTCTCGTTGTTGGAGGTGATGATCACGATCGGCCGGCGCTGCGCCTTCACGGTCTCGCCGGTCTCGTAAACGAAGAACTCCATGCGATCGAGTTCCTGCAACAGGTCGTTGGGAAACTCGATGTCGGCCTTGTCGATCTCGTCGATCAGCAGCACCGGGCGTTCGTCGGCGACGAAGGCGTCCCACAGCTTGCCGCGCTTGATGTAGTTGCGGATGTCCTGCACGCGCGCGTCGCCGAGCTGGCTGTCGCGCAGGCGCGAAACCGCGTCGTATTCGTACAAGCCTTGCATCGCCTTGGTGGTGGACTTGATGTGCCATTCGAGCAGCGGCGCGCCCAAGCCTTTGGCGATCTCCAGCGCCAGCACGGTCTTGCCGGTGCCGGGCTCGCCCTTGACCAGCAAAGGACGCTCGAGCGTGATGGCGGCGTTCACCGCGATCTTGAGATCGTCGGTCGCCACATAGGCCTTGGTGCCTTCAAAACGCATGAAATTCCTCGCTTTTGCCGGGCGACACTAGCGCATGATCCCGAAAAGTGGGAACCGGTTTTCGGACAAGATCATGCGCAGGCATAAAATAGGCTGGGCGGCCTGGGCAAGGCTCGCATCAACGTGATGGCGGAGTGATGGCAAGTTGAATGGCTATCGCGCGCAAACCGTATATGTCAGGGCGCGAGAGACACTCGGGAGGTTCGGATGCGCCGTCTGCTGCTCAGTTTCGCATTCATTATTGCTGCCGTTGGCTTGCTCCCTGGCTTGGCCGCCGCGCAAAGCGCGCAGCCAGCGTCGACGCAAGCGGTTGCTACCTTCGCGGGCGGCTGCTTCTGGTGCACCGAAGCCGATTTCGACAAGGTGGCGGGCGTGATCTCGACCACCTCGGGTTACACCGGCGGCAAGGTTGCCAATCCGGGCTACGAGCAGGTCTCCGCCGGCGGCACCGGACACGCCGAGGCGGTGGAAGTGATCTATGACCCGAACAAGGTCTCTTACGAGAAACTGCTCACTTATTATTGGCACCACGTCGATCCGACCGTGCAGAACCGGCAGTTCTGCGACGTCGGCGAGCAGTACCGCAGCGCGATCTTCGTTCACGACGACGAGCAGCGGAAATTGGCGGAAGCCTCCAAGCAGCAGGTCGAGGCCGAGCTCAAGAAGCCGATCTATACGCAGATCGTGACCGCTGGACCGTTCTACAAAGCCGAGGACTATCACCAGGATTTTTATCAGAAGAACGCGGTGAAATATAAATTCTACCGATGGAATTGCGGCCGCGATCAGCGGCTGGAACAGATCTGGGGCGCACGTAAGGGAGACAGCTGATATGATCAACCGACGGACCCTGTTGACGGCTGGCGTGGCGCTTGGTGCGCTTGCAGCCACGAGCAAATTTGGCGAGGCAGAATCTTCTAGCGAGGTAAGAACAATGACAACGACCGAGCAGACCATCGACTTCAGCAAGCTGAGCGATGCCGACTGGCGCCAGCGCCTCAATTCGCAGCAGTACGATGTGCTGCGCAAGCACGGCACCGAGCGTGCCAGCAGCAGCCCGCTCAATCACGAGAAGCGCAAGGGCACGTTTGCATGTGCCGGCTGCGACAAGCCGCTGTTCTCCTCCGACACCAAATTCGAGAGCGGCACCGGCTGGCCGAGCTTCTATCAGCCGCTGCCGGATGCCGTTGAGACCAAACAGGATCGCTCGTTCTTCATGACCCGCAACGAGGTGCACTGCAAACGCTGCCTCGGCCATCTCGGCCATGTGTTCGACGATGGCCCGCAGCCGACCGGCCTGCGCTACTGCATGAACGGCGCGGCGATGAAATTCGTGCCGGAGGCCGCGTCCTCGTCCTGATCGGTTAGGCAAAATCTGCCGCTGAACGGCAGAAACAACCCTCTGCGGCGGCCCTGGCGGGCCGCCGTTTTTTTATAAGATATTGATATAAATAGATAATTTCAATGGCATGAGGATTGCGACGGTCTGCGGTTTTTGAATCGGTGTGGCGCAAGCTGGGCGTCTGCGGGCCGGCACGAAACGCACCAAGCGGCAATTTTTGCCGGTGTGTTTACCGGGGATTAACCATAACGGCTCAGGCTCGCGGTATTCGGGGACCGATACGCATTCGGTTGGGGGTTCTTCGCCATGCGCATCTACGGGCCGAACGGAGCCGCGCTCGCGAACGCGCCGGCAGCCGCGCGCCGCACTGCCGACGGGACCTTCACGGTCAGCGCGCAGGAGACGCCGCGCAATTCTAGCGCCGCCGGCTCCTTGCGATCGATCTCGAGCCTCGATGCCCCTGCAGGGGGTGAGGACCCGACCGAGCGCAAGAAGCGCGCGGTCGCCAAGGGCCCGCAATGCGCTCGACGTGCTCGATAAGCTCAAGCTCGGGCTGCTCGACGGCAGCGTGGACGGGCCCACGCTCGCCCGCCTCAAGGTGGCGGCCGAGGGGCTCACGGAAGAATCGGGCGACCCCGGGCTGGACACGGTTTTGAGCGAAATCGACCTACGCGTAGCAGTAGAATTGGCGAAAGCCGGCATCCGCTAGCTGCAGGGGCGGCCACGCCCCCGCCCGCCCGTGCGCGCCTATGGGCAGAAGTCATTGAATTGTAATAATAATTCGTCCGGCCGGCGGGCCTTACTCGGATGTTGTCCGGGGCTTGGCACGCGTATATAAGCCTGCCGCGCGGGGGATGAGACTTCGCGACAAGAACAAAAGAAGTCAGGGAGTCAGTGGGATGTTGGCCAAGACTAAAACCTATCGGCCGTCCGAAAAGGAGCCGTTTATGAACGAGCGCCAGCGGGATTATTTCCGCTTGAAGCTGCTTGCCTGGCGGGAAGACATTCTGAAAGAAGCCAAGGAGACGCTGCTGCTTCTGCGGGAAGAGAACCAGAACCATCCGGACATCGCGGACCGGGCCTCGTCCGAAACCGACCGTGCCATCGAGCTGCGCGCGCGCGACCGCCAGCGCAAGCTGATCGCCAAGATCGACGAGGCGCTGGCGCGCATCGACGACGGCACCTACGGCTATTGCGAGGAGACCGGCGAGCCGATCTCGCTGCGCCGCCTGGAGGCGCGTCCGATCGCGACGCTGTCGGTGGAAGCGCAGGAGCGGCACGAGCGGCGCGAGCGGGTGTATCGCGACGACTGACTTCAGCCAGCGCAAGGTTCGACGAACAGCAAAGAGAAAATTCGATGCCTGGCCCGCGTGCCGGGCATCGTAATTTTGTCGTGTCGCTGCTACCGGCAATAGTGCCGGCGGCCGTCGTTGCCCATGTACCTCCCGCTCGCCATCGAACGAGCGATAGCGCGAGAAGCAATAGGCCTCCCAATCTGGCGGACCGGGATAGTGCGAGTTGAGGCGGCCGCGAAAAATTTAGCGTGGTCTCTATCGATTGCCGAAAGACGGAGTAAAGTTCAGCCATATCGAAGATGTCGGTGCGTGAGCTCAAGCCGCTGCAGCCAACTCCGCAGCAAGATTGGTCGATTGGGTTATGAAATCCGTCAATAGCGCCATTTTTTCAAACGTTGCGTTGGATGCGGCCGCAATCAAGACCGCCGCTTTTGTTGTCTTCACCACTGCGTTGTCCGAAATTGACGCTGATGTCTTGCGCGGCAGCGGACGTCGTCGCCGCTGCGATCAGCCCGGCTACTTCAGACCACCACCGTTGAAAGACGGACACGGCAGTCGGAATGGGCCGTCACGATTTTCCTGACGGACGGCCCAGCAAGCTGGCCATCTCCTCTTCAAGATTATCGTAGAGATTTTTGCCCGGCGTCGCCGGCGAATCGAGCCTCGGTTCGGGCTTGGCATCGGACTTCGGTTCGAATTTCGGCTCGAGCTTTTGTTCGAATTTGGGGTCGACCCGTAATTTATAATCGCGCATCGGCGGGCGGGCGGGCGGTTCGGCGTTGCCTGGCGCATTGGCCGCTGGCGCGGCCGCCGGATAGGTCACCGGCGCACGGCCTTCCGGCATCGGCGAACGGCGCAGCGCCGCTTCGAGCTGCTGCGCCATCTCCGCAAGATTATGATCGTTCTGCGCCGGTGCCGCCAACTCCGGGGTCACCGCGGGAGCGGCGCTGACGCGCGGTGCCGGTTCGTGGCGCGCGACCGGCTGGCTAAGATCGGGCGGATTGAGGCGCGTCGACAATTCGGCGGCAAGACCGGTGAGGCTGTCGGCGGGGCGGGGACGCGCGCCCGGCTCCGGCGCGAGCGAGGGTTCCTCAGTGGCGGGCGTGCGATATGGGCGCGGGGCCGGCACCGGCGTCGGCTCGCTCGACGGCTGCAGCGGCCAGGAGCTTTCGACCGGCGGCGGCTGCCGTGTCGGGGTTTCGAGGCGCGCCGGCTCGCGCGTCGCTTCGCGGGAGCCGACCGCGCGCACGATATTCGGTTCGACCACCAGGTCGGTAGGGCCACCGATCAACAGCAAATGTTCGATATTGTCGCGGCGGATCAGCACCAGGCGCCGGCGCCCGTCGACGGTGGCGGCATCGATCACCGCCAGGCGCGGCTGGCGTCCGCGCGCGGAACCGCCGCCCAGGCGGTTGGCGCCGAAGCGGCGCACCAGCCAGGCGGTAAGCCCGATCAGCGCGAGTACGACCAGGAATGCAATGAAGAAGCGGGCAGCCAGCGGCATCTCCGAGCCGAACAGGGTCTCGAACATCAAAGTGCTCCATTCTTCGTGCAGCCACGCCTCGGACGAGAATCGCCCGAATGGTTAATTCCGTAGGCACAATTTGCCGCCCAGACTCTAACAGATCATTATCAAATAAAGTGCCGTTTGGCATCCGCCCCAAGCAACAATGGTAAACGACCGCCGAGGCGAGGCGTTTGCTCCCAATTCCTTTACCCGCCGTTAACCATACCGGTATGCGCCGGTGCATGATGGCGGCGGTCGTCATCACCAACCCGACCCATTTCGCAATCGCCCTGCAATACGAGCGCGGCATGGACGCGCCGATCTGCGTCGCCAAGGGCGTTGACGCGCTGGCTTTGAATATCAAGGAGGTTGCCGGCGAGCATTCGATCCCGGTGGTCGAAAACCCGCCGCTCGCCCGCGCGCTGCCACCGTCGAGATCGATCAGGCGATCCCGCCCGAGCACTACAAGGCGGTGGCCTATCCAAAGGACGGGATTGGCCAAGACTGGCTCTTGCGCCGATGGGGCGGCTTAAGGCACTCAGGAGTCATGGCAGCTCAGGATCCGGCAGCGCCGACACCGGCGCGCGAGCGTAGCGAAGCGCAGGGGCGGCAGGCTTTCGACAAAAGCCAGAGCGCGCCGCGCAGCGGCTCGATCGGCATGGTGCTTTTGGTCGCGGTACTGCTGGTCGGCGCCGCCGCCGGCCTCATCTATGTCGGCCGCGATTATGCAGAAACCTACATTCTGGCGCTGTTGGCGGGCCTCGGCACCGTCGGCGTATTCGCGCTGTTCGCCATGGCCTCCGGCATCATGCGTCTTGCCAGCAAGGATCATGGCAATCCCTTGCTCAAGGCGGTGGTCGATAATGCCTTCGACGGCATCCTGGTCACCGACCAGGGCGGGCGGGTGTTCTACGCCAACGCCACCTATCTCGACCTGATCGGCGCTTCCGACAACAACGATGTGCGGCCGATCGAGCGGGTGTTTATCGGCGATCCCGACGTTTCCGAATCAATCTACCGCCTGCTCAAGGCCGCGCGCGAAAGCCGCCGTCTGCAGGAGGAGGTGCGCATTCCGGGCGCTGCCGGCGAGGCCGGCCGCTGGCTGCGCATGCGCGTGCGCCCGCTCGGTGAAGGCAAGCGCGACGCGCGCATGACGGTGTGGTCGATCGCCGACGTGACGCGCGACCGCGAGCGCCAGGAAAACGTGTTCCAGGAACTCCAGCACGCCATCGACTATCTTGACCACGCGCCGGCCGGATTCTTCTCGGTCGATGCGGCGGGCGACATCGTCTATCTCAACGCGACGCTGGCGAGCTGGCTCGATCACGATCTCGCCCAGGTCGGCGTCGGCTCGCTCAAGCTCACCGATATCGTCGCCGGCGAAGGCGCCGCGCTGCTCACCACGCTCAATGCCGCGCCCGGCGAAGTCAAAATTGAAGTGCTCGACCTCGATCTCAAGACCCGCGGTGGCAAGCCGGTGCCGGTCCGCCTATTCCATAAAGTGGCGTTCGGCGCCGACGGCGCGCCCGGCGTTTCGCGCACGCTGGTGCTCAACCGCGCGCGTGACGACGGCACCGATCCGCAGCGCGCGGCGGAAGTGCGCTTCATGCGCTTCTTCCAGAACACGCCGATGGCAATTGCGACCGTCGACAAAGTCGGCCGCATCGCGCGCAGCAATGCGCGCTTCGCCAGCGCCTTCGAAGGCATGCTGAAGGGCGACGAGCGCTCGATTCTGGCGGTGGTGGCCGAGCGCGACCGGCCGGCGCTCGAGGCCGCGATCCGCAAGGCGGCGGAAGGCCAGGGCGACATCGCGCCGGTGGAAGCAGCACTTGCCGGCAGCAGTGAGCGCTGGGCGAGTTTCTTCGTGTCCGCGGTCGAGGAGGAGGATCGCGACGGCGAGGCGGCAATCGTCTATGCGCTCGAGACCACCGCGCAGCGCACGCTGGAGAACCGGGTCTATCAGCAGCAGAAGATGGAGTCGGTCGGCCAGCTCGCCGGCGGCATCGCGCACGACTTCAACAACGTGCTATCCGCCATCATGATGGCGACCGACTTCCTGCTTAATGCGCATAAGCCGACCGACCCGTCGTTCCAGGACATCATCCAGATCAAGCAGAACGCCAACCGCGCCGCCGCGCTGGTGCGGCAACTGCTCGCCTTCTCGCGCAAGCAGACCTTGCGTCCGCAGGTGCTCGACCTCGGCGAGACGCTCAGCGATCTCGGCATGCTGCTCAAGCGGCTGATCGGCGAGAAGGTGACGCTGGAGGTCGTGCACGGCCGCGATCTGTGGCCGGTGAAGGTGGATATTTCCCAGTTTGAGCAGGTGATCGTGAATCTGGCGGTCAATGCGCGCGACGCCATGCCGGATGGCGGCAAGCTCACGGTGCGCACCTCAAATGTGCCGGCCAGCGAATGCGGCAAGTTCGCCTACAAGGGCATGCCGAGCGCCGACTATGTGCTGGTCGAAGTGAGCGACAGCGGCACCGGCATTCCGCCCGATATTATTGAAAAGGTCTTTGAGCCGTTCTTTTCGACCAAGGAAGTCGGCAAGGGCACGGGGCTGGGCTTGTCGACGGTGTATGGCATCGTCAAGCAGACCGGCGGCTTCGTCTATGCGGATTCGGCGGCGGGCAACACCTCGTTCCGCATCTTCCTGCCGCGCCACGTTCCGGGCGCCGAGGAAGCGCTCGCGCAAATTCCGGCAGCAGACGCGCCGGCGATCGCCGGCGCCATGTCGGCCGCCGATACCATGGCGCGCGCCGCCACCGCCGATCTCACCGGGCATGGCACCATCCTGCTGGTCGAGGACGAAGAGGGTTTGCGCGCGCTCAATGCGCGCGGGCTCTCGTCACGCGGCTATACGGTGCTGGAAGCCAGCAATGGCGTGGAAGCGATCGAGGTCCTCGACAAGCAGGGCAGCGTCGATCTGGTGGTGTCGGACGTGGTGATGCCGGAAATGGATGGGCCGACGCTGCTCAAGGAGCTGCGCCGGCGCGATCCGAACGTGAAAATCATCTTCGTCTCCGGCTATGCCGAAGAAGCGTTCCAAAAGAACCTGCCGAGCCAGGAACAATATGCCTTCCTGGCCAAGCCGTTCACGCTCAAGCAACTCGTCGCCGAGGTGAAGAAGACGCTGGCCGAATGATCCGCCGCGCCCGCGCGATGCTGCTGCAATCGCGGGCTAATTCTACGGCGCGGGTTCCGACGCAAGGATCTTAAGCAAGCCCGCGTCAGTTGCACGATTGGGCGAGCCGCGTCTTCTCGAACACGCGCAGCTGCAAGCGGCAGGGAAAGATGCGTCCGGCCGCGAGCGGCGCTTGCGGCGCGCGGAAATAGCTCGACTCGAGCATGGCGCCCGAGGGGCCACTATCGATCGTCGAGTCGTCGGCCGATATCGCAACCATCTGGCTTTCGAGCGGGGCAAACTTGGCCTGCGCGGTCGCGCCACAGGCTAAAAGCACCGCTATAGCGATCAAGGCTTTCATCGGTGCATCTCCGTCATTTCACCGAGAAAAGCGCCTGGGAGGCAATAAGTTCCGCCGCCTGCCCATGACATTCCCGTGACAGGACAGCGCAGGGGCCGCCGCCCCCTTACAAATTGTTCGGCGCGCACCTATTGTCTGAGCCGCCGATTTGGCCGGGAGATAAAAAGTCATGATTCGCCACCGCTGGCTGATCGCGCTTGCCGCGATCGCGACCGCCTTTGTGCTCGTTGCCGCCGATGCGGATGCCCGCGTCGGCGGCGGCTCCTCAGCAGGCAGCCGCGGCACGCGCACGTTCTCGGCGCCGCCCGCCACCAGCACCGCGCCGAATACCGCCGCGCCGATCCAGCGCTCAATGACGCAACCGGGCAGCACCGCGCCGATCGGCCAGCCCGCAACCCGTCCCGGTCTGCTGGGCGGCGGATTGTTCGGTGGCGGAATGCTAGGCGGTCTTGCCGCCGGCTTCATCGGCGCCGGCCTGTTTGGCATGCTGTTCGGACACGGACTTTTCGGCGGCATGGGTGGCTTCGCCTCGATCCTCGGCCTGGTGTTGCAAGTCGTGCTGGTCGTGATCGTCGCGCGGCTGATCTTTGCCTGGTGGCAGCGGCGCAATATGGCGGCGCCGGCCTATGCGGCGGCGCATCCCGCGACCGGCCACAGCTTTGGCGGCCTCGGTGGCATGTTGGGCGCCAATGCAGCAGCGGCCGGCGAATCTCTCAGCATCGCCAAGTCGGACTACGACGCGTTCGAGCTCTTGCTCGGCGACATCCAGGCCGCTTATTCGGCGGAGGACTTGTCGGCGCTGCGTGCGAAGGTGACGCCGGAGATGCTGTCCTATTTTTCCGAGCAGCTGGCGGGGAACGCGAGCCGCGGCCTCATCAACCGCGTCACCGACGTGAAGCTGCTGCAAGGCGACCTGGCGGAAGCCTGGCGCGAAGGCGATACCGATTACGCGACCGTCGCCATGCACTTCGCGCTGAAAGACAGTATGGTCGAGCGCGCCAGCGGGCGCACCGTCGAAGGCGGCGAGCCGAGCGAGGTCACCGAATTGTGGACCTTCATGCGCGCGCGTGGCGGCGACTGGCTGCTCTCGGCCATCCAACAGACTTGATGTTCGGCGATCAGAGCATGATCCCGAAAAGTGGGAACCGGTTTTCGGATAAGATCATGCTCAAAGAAATTGTCCGCCATCGCGGCGGACGAGCGCGTCAGGCGGTCTCGACCTTCGCGGCGTCGACCTTCGCGGCGTCCGTATCGGCGTCGAGTTTCGGCACCAGTGTGGCGTTCGCGCCGTCGGCGAGACGCCGTTCGAATATCACGCCGACCTGACGCGGCTTGCGCCACACCACGCGGCACTTGCGCTGCGCCGAGCCGTTGCCCGACAACAACAGCAGGAAGCGGTCCGGAACTGTCTTGGCATCCTCGACGTCGATGCGTGCGCCGGTATCGGAAACATCGGACAACACGCAACCGTGCAACTGATCGGCTTCGCGCATGAGCCAGGCCGTGTAGCCGTATCGGCCGGCGCAGTGATTTTCGTTTGTCTTTGCGCATGTCGCCTCACTGCCGTTGGGTTGGGCGGGCGCGGTTCGTTTTCATAATCCGTTAACGCTCGCCCCCGACGCCGCCGGACTTTAGCGGCCGGCCATTACCAATTCATAAAGCGGTAACGCGACGTGGGCGCTCGCCCCAGGGGAATCGGGTGAAAAAATTATGCGGCGATGAGGCTTGCGAGGAAGTCATCGTCCCACGCGGCAACTTTGCGCTTGAGGCGGAGGGAATCCTTACC
>JGI20195J14853_1000368_pt1 | contig 14636 bp, 11 predicted proteins | sample NGESurdeep092012_3_FD_14853 | JGI IMG/M metagenome (IMG submission 14853)
CAGCGCACGCGCGGCGTCGACCTGTCATTCGTCGAACCCTATCTGCTGGGCTATCGCATGGCCGGCGGCATCGACCTGTTTGCGCGGCAGAACCTGGCCTCGTCATACGTCTCCTACGACAGCCGAACAATCGGCGCCAATCTGCGCCTGGGCTTTGCGCTGACCGAAGAAGTTGCGTTCCAGCCGCGCTATTCGATCTACCAACAGAAGATCACGCTGCCGGATGCGTACAACAACTGTCAATTTTCACCCTATGCGACTGCAATGGGCGGGCCCGGCGTAAGCCAGACCAACGAAGCGACTCGCCAAGCCGGTGGCGGCGGCCTGAATGACGGCGGCAACTGCTACTCGGACGGCGAGGCTACGCTCGCCGTGCGCAAGGAGTTGGCATCGGGCCCGGTCATGGTTTCGTTGGTCGGCTATTCGCTGGCCTATAACACCCTCGATAACAACAAGTCGCCGACCAGCGGCTTCTACGCCGAGCTCAAGCAAGATTTCGCCGGGGTCGGCGGCGACGTGAATTTCATCCGCTCGACCGCGGAAACGCGCACCTACTACGAAGTCTTCCCGGACGTGGTCGGCGTCTTCAAATTGCAAGGCGGTAACGTCGCCGGCTGGGGCGGCAAGGATCTGCGCATGCTGGATCACTTCCAGATGGGCCCGAACCTCGTGCGCGGTTTTGCGCCCGCCGGCCTTGGCCCGCGCGACCTGACCTCGGGAACGACCCAAGACGCGCTCGGCGGCACCATGTTCTGGGGCGCCAGCGTCGAGGCGCAAACGCCGCTCTACTTCTTGCCGAAGGACATCGGCATCAAGGTCGCGACCTATGTCGACGCCGGTTCGCTGTGGGACTACCAGGGTCCGACCACTTGGAACGTGACCGGCGAGACGCTTCAGGTCGGCGATACGAAGTCGATTCGCTCGTCGGTCGGTGTCGGCCTGATCTGGGATTCACCGCTCGGTCCGCTACGCTTCGATCTCGCTTACCCGCTGATGAAGGAAAGCTACGACCGCACGCAGATCTTCCGCTTCAGCGGCGGCACGAGGTTCTGATCTTGGCCGCGGTTGGCGGCACGGCACTGGCGGCATGAGCGAGCCGGTATTTTTACGACANAGCCGCGGTCTCACGCTGGATGAGATNGCNACCTTGGCCGATGCGANGCTGCNGGCNNNACCGGCGCACGCGCGCCGCATCGTCAATGTCGCCCCGCTCGATCGCGCGGCGCCGTCCGACCTCAGCTTCCTCGACAATAAAAAATATGTTTCGGCCGCCGCTGCGACCCATGCCGGTGCATGCCTGACCACGGCTGCGCTCGCCAAGGAGCTGCCGGCGCGGGTGGTGGCGCTCACCGTGCGGGAGCCCTATCGCGCCTTCGTGACGGTGGCGCGCGCATTATTTCCGCACTCGCTGCGGCCGTCGTCGCTCGCCAAGGCGGGCGACGTGGCCGGCGCCCATGTGCATCCGACCGCGCGGCTGGAAAACGGCGTCACCGTCGAGCCCGGCGCGGTGGTCGGTCCGGGCGCCGAAATCGGCGCCGGCAGCGTGATCGGGGCCACCGCCGTCATCGGGGCCGAGGTGCGGGTCGGGCGCGATTGTTCGATCGGCGCCGGGGCGACGATCACCGCCGCGCTGATCGGCGATCGTGTCGTCGTCCACCCCGGCTGCAAGATCGGTCAGGACGGCTTCGGCTTCGTGATGGGGGCTAAGGGCCACCTCAAGGTGCCGCAGGTCGGGCGCGTCATCATCCAGGACGATGTCGAGATCGGCGCCGGCACTACCATCGACCGCGGCGCCATTCGCGACACCGTGATCGGTGAAGGCACCAAGATCGACAACCTTGTCCAGGTAGGCCACAATGTCAGCATCGGCCGGCATTGCGTTTTAGTGGCGCAAACCGGCATTTCCGGCAGCGCGACGCTTGAAGACTTTGTCGTGTTGGGCGGGCGCGCTGGCGTCAATACCAACGTCACGGTCGGCGAGGGAGCACAGATCGCCGCAACCAGCATTGTGCATGGCGATGTGCCGGCGGGCGCGCGCTGGGGCGGTGCGCCGGCCAAGCCGGTGAAACTGTGGTTCCGCGAGATCATGATGCTCGAGCGACTTGCCCGCGGAAGTGGCGGCGCCGAAGCGGCAGCGGACGAATGAGATTATTGCCATGAAAGAAGCCGTCACCAAGCTCGAAGCGGCCGACATTGCGATGGTGCTCAAGATGCTGCCGCACCGCTATCCGTTTCTCATGGTCGATCGCGTCATCGATATTCGCGGCGATGACCACGGCATCGGAATCAAAAATGTGACGTTCAACGAACCGCATTTCCAGGGCCACTTCCCCGGCAATCCGGTATTTCCCGGCGTGTTGATGATCGAAGGCATGGCGCAGACGGCCGGCGTGCTTTGCATCATGGCGATCGCCTCGCCGCAGCCGAAGGCGGTGTTTTTTCTGACCATCGATAAGGCGAAGTTCCGCAAACCGGTTCTGCCGGGCGACACCATCGAGTACCACATGACGAAAATCGCCCAGCGCAAGTCGATGTGGTGGTATCGCGGCGAGGCCAAAGTGGCCGGCCAGATTGTCGCCGAGGCTGAGCTCGGCGCCATGATTTCCGACACATGAGCACGGCCATGATCGATGCCTCGGCGCGGATCGAGGCCGGGGCAGTGATCGGACGCGATGTATCGATCGGTCCCTATTGCACCATCGGCCCGCATGTGACGGTCGGCGACGGCTGCCGCCTGCTCGCGCATGTGAATCTCACCGGCCATACGACGATCGGTCCGCGCACCGTCATCCATCCTTTCGCCTCGCTCGGCTCTCCGCCGCAGTCGTTCAGCTATCGCGGCGGGCCGACCAAACTCGTGGTCGGCGCCGATTGCGACATCCGCGAAGGCGTGACCATGAACACCGGCACCGAGGACGACCGCGGGATAACGCAAGTCGGCGACCGCTGTTTCTTCATGGTCAGCTCGCATGTCGGGCATGATTGCACGGTCGGAAACAATGTCGTTTTCGCCAACAACGCCATGCTCGCTGGCCACGTCAGCATCGGCGACTATGTCGTGTTCGGCGGCGGCGTGGCGGTGCGTCAGTTCGTCCGCATCGGCGACGGCGCGATGATCGTGGGCCTCAGCGGCGTTCGCGCCGACGTCATTCCGTGGGGCATGGTGCACGGGCCGCTCGCCCACCTGATCGGGCTCAATGTGGTCGGCATGCGCCGGCGCGGCCTCAGCAAAGCCGATGTCCATCGCGTGCGCGCGGCATATCAGGCCTTGTTCTTCGGCGACGGCGAGTTCCGCGCGCGGCTCGAGCGCGTCGCCGCCGAGCATGGCGCGGATGCGCAGGTGGCGAAGATCATCGATTTCATTCGCGCCGGAAAGCGCCCGCTCACCATGGCGGTGAAACGCAACGAAGCCGACGAGGACGCATGAGCATTGCGCCCGCCGCAGGGCAGCAAGGCCCGCTCGCGCTGATTTGCGGCGGCGGCAGCCTGCCTCTGGCGGTGGCGGATATGGTGGCCGCGCGCGGACGCAAAGTCTTGCTGTTTCCGCTGCGCGGCACCGCCGATGGAGCCGGGGTCGAGCGCTATCCGCATCATTGGATGCATATGGGCCAAGTCGCGAAGTTGATGCGTCTCGCCCACGCTGCAAACTGCCGCGACATGGTGTTCATCGGATCTCTGGTGCGACCCTCGTTGTGGCAAATCCGCTTTGATTTCAAGACGCTGATGCTGCTGCCGCGGATCGCGGCGGCATACCGCGGCGGCGACGATCATCTGTTGTCGAGGGTCGGCCGTTTCTTCGAACAAAATGGCTTCCATGTCCTCGGCGCGCACGAAGTGGCGCCGCAAATTCTGGTGCCGGAAGGCGTGCTTGGCCGCGCGCAGGCGGCCGAACGCGACCGCGCCGACATCGCCTTGGGTTTCGACTATCTGCGCGCCACCGGCCCGTTCGACGTCGGCCAAGCGGTCGTCGTGGCCGGAAAACATGTGCTGGCGGTGGAGGCGGCGGAAGGCACCGACCAAATGCTTGCCCGCGTCGCCGAGTTGCGCGCGAGCGGCCGCGTGTTTGCGCCGGCGGGCAGCGGCGTGCTGGTGAAGGCGCCCAAGCCCGGGCAAGATCGGCGCTTCGATCTGCCGTCAATCGGTCCGCTGACGGTCGAAGGCGTTGCGCGCGCGGGGCTTGCCGGCATCGCCGTTGTGGCGGGCGGCACCGTTGTCGCCGAACCGGAGCGGCTGGTGGCGGCGGCCGACCGTGCCAATATTTTTGTCGTCGGTGCGCCTGCCGGAACCGAGCGATGAGCCGCGTGCCGGCACCGGGACGAACAAACGCGCCGGGCCCGCATGTCTTTCTGGTGGCCGGCGAGGAATCGGGTGACCGCCTGGGCGCAGCATTGATCGCCGCGATCAAGCGGCGCCACCAAGGCGCGCGGTTTTCCGGCGTCGGCGGGGCGCATATGGCCGACGAAGGCGTCCATAGCCTGTTTCCACTCGGCGATCTGGCAATCGTTGGCTTTGCCGCGATCCCGGCGAGCCTGCCGAAAATCTTGGCGCGCATTCGCGAAGCCGCTGACGCTGTCGTTGCCGCGCGGCCCGATGTCCTGGTCATCATCGATAGTCCAGAATTCACCCATCGCGTGGCGCGGCGGGTGCGAGCAAGCGCGCCGGCGATTCCGATCGTGGACTATGTGTGCCCGTCGGTGTGGGCCTGGCGGCCGGGGCGCGCGCGCGCCATGCGATCTTACGTGGATCATGTGCTGGCGCTGCTGCCGTTCGAACCGGCGGCGATGCGGCGGTTGGGCGGCCCGGCTTGCACTTTCGTCGGCCATCCGCTGAGCGAGCGGGTCGGGAAACTGCGCCCGAACGCCGAAGAGGCGCGCCGGCGGCTCGGCGATCCGCCGCTGCTGCTGGTGCTACCGGGCAGCCGCTCCGGCGAAATCCGCCGCATGGCGGAAGTGTTCGGCGATGCGGTGGCGAAGGTGGCCGATCGCGTCGGTGCGCTGGAGGTGGTGGTGCCGGCGGTCCCAAGACTTGCCGATACCGTGCGAACCGCGATCGCGTCCTGGCGCGTTCCGGCGCGGGTGGTGACCGACTCTAGCGAAAAGGACGCAGCCTTTCGCACGGCGCGGGCGGCGCTTTCCAAATCAGGCACCTCGACGCTCGAACTGGCGGTTGCCGGGGTTCCGATGGTCGCCGCTTACAAGGTGTCGCTGCTGGAAGAACTGATCGGCCGCATGTTCATCAGAGTGCAAAGCTACATCCTCGCCAATCTGGTTTTGGGCGAAAACGTGGTGCCGGAATTCTTGCAGCGGGACTGCACGGCCGAACACCTTGCCGAGGCGCTGCTGCCGCTGCTGGGCGAGACGCCGGAGCGGCAGCGGCAGGTCGAAGCCTTCGGCCGCCTCGATGGGCTCATGGATAACGGTAAGGCCGCGCCCAGCGACCGCGCCGCCACGGTGGCCCTGGATTGCGCCGGCGCCCTTAACCAACCTAAACGCGAGGCAGTGGCGTCGGTGCCGCCAAGGGCGTAGTTTTTCCGCTCGAATAGCCGTATGCCATGGCCGACAGTCTGGAATCCCGCCTTTGACCTTGCCCGCCCGCGCCGCGATCACCGCCGTCCACGGCTATTTGCCGCCGGACCTGCTCACCAATGCGGAACTGGCGCGCATGGTGGACACCAGCGACGCCTGGATCACCGAGCGCAGCGGCATCAAGGAGCGGCACATCCTGAAAGGCGAGGGGCTCGGCACCTCGCACATGGCGGCGGAAGCGGTGCGCGGGCTGCTGGAAAAGACCGGCACCAAGCCTGACGAGGTCGATCTGCTGATCTGCGCCACCACCACGCCGGACATGCAGTTCCCGTCCACCGCCAATCTGATCTGCGACATGGTCGGCGTGCGCAATATCGGCAGCTTCGACGTGCAGGCGGCCTGCTCGGGCTTTCTCTATTCGCTTACCATCGCCTCGCAATTCATCGCCAACGGCACCGCGCGCAAGGTGGTGGTGGTCGGCGCCGACAAGATGTCGTCGATCATCGACTACACCGACCGCGCGACTTGCGTTTTGTTCGGCGACGGCGCCGGCGCCGTGCTGCTCGAGCCGAGCGAGAGCGGCTACGGCATCATGGACTCGCTGATCCGTTCCGACGGCGCCGGCATGATCCATCTGCATCAGAAGGCGGGCGGCAGCCGCATGCCGGCGAGCGCTGAAACGGTGGCTAAGCGCCTGCACTACGTGCATCAGGAAGGCGCGGCAGTCTACAAATTTGCCATCGCGCGCATGGCGGAGGTCGCCGGCGAGATCATGGCGCGCAACAATCTGCGCGGCGACATGATCGACTGGCTGGTGCCGCACCAGGCCAACAATCGCATCATCGAGTCGACCGCCGAACGCATGGGCATCCCGATGGAAAAGGTGATGGTGACCATCCACAAATATGGCAACACCACCAATGCCACCATTCCGCTCTGCCTGTGGGACTACGAACCGAAGCTCAAAGCCGGCAACCGCCTGCTGCTGGCCGCCTTCGGCGGCGGCTTCACTTGGGCCGGTGTCTATGTGACCTGGGCCTATGACGGCGCCAAGGCGCCCAAGCTCAATGGCGGCGCCACAAACGGAAAGGGCGGCTAACCGCCCCCACCGCAAAAACTATCCGAGAGACTATTTGCGCCGCGAAATCGGCGCGTAATCCCGCCGCGTGGCGCCGGTGTAGAGCTGGCGCGGGCGGCCGATCTTCTGCTTCGGATCCTCGATCATTTCCTTCCACTGCGCGATCCAGCCGACCGTGCGCGCGAGCGCGAACAACACGGTGAACATGGTGGTGGGGAAGCCCATCGCCTTGAGCGTGATGCCCGAATAGAAGTCGATGTTGGGATAAAGCTTCTTTTCCAGGAAATACTCGTCGTGCAGCGCGACCTTCTCGAGCTCCATGGCGACGTCGAGCAGCGGATCGTCCTTGATGCCGAGCTCGGTCAGCACCTCATGGCAGGTCTTCTGCATGATCTTGGCGCGCGGATCGTAGTTCTTGTAGACGCGGTGGCCGAAGCCCATCAGCCGGAACGAATCGTTCTTGTCTTTCGCGCGCTTGACGAATTCCGGGATGCGATTGACGCTGCCGATCTCCCGCAGCATGTTGAGCGCGGCTTCGTTGGCGCCGCCATGCGCGGGGCCCCACAGGCAGGCGCAGCCGGCGGCGATGCAGGCGAACGGATTGGCGCCCGATGAGCCGGCCAGCCGCACGGTCGAGGTCGAGGCGTTCTGCTCGTGGTCGGCGTGCAGGATGAAGATGCGGTCCATGGCGCGCGCCAGCACCGGGTTTACCTTGTAGTCCTCGCTCGGCACGGCGAAGCACATGCGCAGGAAGTTCGAGGCGTAGTCGAGCTCGTTCTTCGGATAGATGAACGGCTGGCCGATCGAATATTTGTAGGCCATGGCCGCCAGCGTCGGCACCTTCGCGATCATGCGGAGCGAGGCGATCATGCGCTGATGCGGATCCGAGATGTCGGTGGAGTCGTGATAGAACGCCGACAGCGCGCCGATGCAGCCGGTCATCACCGCCATCGGATGGGCGTCGCGCCGGAAACCCTGGAAAAACCGGGCCATCTGCTCGTGCACCATGGTGTGCCGAGTGACGCGATAGTCGAAATCGTGCTTTTGCGACGGTGTCGGCAATTCGCCGTACAGCAGGAGGTAGCAAGTCTCCAGGAAATCGCCGTGCTCGGCGAGCTGGTCGATCGGATAGCCGCGATAGAGCAGGATGCCTTCGTCACCGTCGATATAGGTGATCTTGGACTCGCAGCTCGCCGTCGAGGTGAAGCCGGGGTCGTAGGTGAAGATGCCGCTCTCGCCGTAGAGCTTGGCGATGTCGATCACGTCCGGCCCGATTGTGCCGCTGTAGACCGGGAAGTCCCAGTTTTTGTTGCCGACGGTGATGGTACCGGATTTTTTGTCGGCGTCAGTCTTGGCGTCCATGGTCGAACCCTCGAATTGGCAGCGAGCGGTACGCTAGAAAATCGTGTGGCCGGGAAACCGTGACGCCGGGTCGGGCGTATGGGGTTCCGGCCGCATTTTGGGTAGCCCATTCAAGTGTGGGCTGCAAGACAGCGCAAACAGCGATCCTGCCTGTCATACAGGCATGACTCCCGTCATTGATCTGGAGCAAAAATCTAGGGCGTTCCGGCGCTGGCCTGGTCGCGCAGGCGCGCCAGGCTCTCGTCCCGGCCGAGTACGGCCAGCACGTCGAAGATCGGCGGCGAGGTGGTCCGCCCGGTGAGCGCGGCCCGTAATGGTTGTGCCACGGCGCCGAGTTTGAGGCCCGAACGCTCGGCAAAGGGCCGCACCACCGCCTCGACCGCCGTAACGGTCCAGTCGGTGACGGCTTCGAGCTCCGGCAGCAGCGCGCCGATCAGGGCTTTCGCCTCAGGCGTGAGCACGACCTTGGCCTGGTCGTTGATGTCGAGCGGGCGGCTCGCCCACAGGAAGCGGGAGGCGTCGAACAACTCGACCAAAGTCTTAGCGCGCTCCTTCAAGCCCGGCATAGCGGCGAGCAGCTTGGTGCGTAAGCCCGGCGTCATTTTGCTGGCGAGGTCCTGTCCGCCGGCGATATGCGGCAGCAGCTGCTCGAGGATGGCGATCAGGTCGGCGTCGTTGGTCGTCCGGATGTAGTGCCCGTTGAGGTTTTCGAGCTTGGCAAAATCGAAGCGGGCCGGCGAGCGTCCGATCTGCGGCAGGTCAAAGGCCGCCACCATCTCCTCGGTGGTGAAAGTCTCCTGGTCGCCATGCGCCCAGCCGAGCCGGACCAGGTAGTTGCGCATGGCCGCCGGCAGGTAGCCCATGGCCCGGTAGGCGTCGACCCCGAGCGCGCCGTGGCGCTTGGACAGCTTGGAGCCGTCCGGCCCGTGGATCAGGGGGATATGCGCCATGATCGGCACGTTCCAGCCGAGCGCTTCGTAGATGTGCTTCTGGCGGGCGCCGTTGGTGAGGTGGTCGTCGCCGCGGATGATATGGCTGACGCTCATGTCGTGGTCGTCCACCACCACGGCCAGCATGTAGGTGGGCGTGCCGTCGGAGCGCAGCAGCACCAGGTCGTCGAGGTCGGAATTCTGCCAGACCACGCGGCCCTGCACCTGGTCCTCGATCACGGTCTCGCCGGTTTGGGGAGCCTTGAGGCGGATCACCGGCTTGACGCCCGGCGGCGCCTCGGACGGGTCGCGGTCGCGCCAGCGTCCGTCATAGAGCTTGGAGCGGCCCTCGCGGCGGGCGGCCTCGCGCATCTCGGTGAGTTCCTCCGGCGAGGCATAGCAGTGATAGGCCTTGCCGGCGGCGAGCAGCTGTTCGGCAATCTGACGGTGGCGGGCCGCGCGCGTGAACTGGAACACGATGTCGCCGTCCCAGGTCAGCCCCAGCCAGGTCAGCCCGTCGATGATGGCGGCGATGGCGGCCGAGGTCGAACGCTCGCGGTCGGTATCCTCGATCCGCAGCAGCATCTTGCCACCGCGGTTGCGCGCATAGAGCCAATTGAAAAGCGCCGTGCGGGCGCCGCCGATATGGAGGAAGCCGGTGGGGGAAGGCGCAAATCGGGTGACGACAGGCTCGGTCATCGCCGGGCGTGTACCACAGTTGCGGGGAAAGTTGCGGGGAAAGGTGTCAGCGCAATTGACATTGAGCCGAGCGGCACGTCATGGCACAAGCCGCCGTGAACGGCGGGGTGGCATAGGCCGCCTGATCGCGGCCGAGTCGCATCATAGGGTTGAACGCAGAGTCGAGGAAGCATGGCGCAGGACGATAAGGCAACTGGTGTTCCAGGGACGGAGGAGGTCGGCCGCGACTTCATCCGCGACATAGTCAAGGCCGATCTCGACGCCGGGCGCATCAAGCAGGTCGTCACCCGCTTTCCGCCCGAGCCGAACGGATACCTTCATATCGGCCATGCCAAGTCGATCTGTCTGAATTTCGGCATTGCGGAGGAATTCGGCGGCCGCTGTCATCTGCGCTTCGACGATACCAATCCCACGAAGGAAGAGCAGGAATATATCGACGCCATCGAGCGCGACGTGCGCTGGCTCGGCTTCGATTGGGGCAAGCACCTTTATCACGCCTCGGACTATTTCGAGCGGCTCTACGGCTGGGCCGAGGATCTGATCCGCACCGGCAAAGCCTATGTGGATGACCAGACCCAGGACGAGATGCGCGGCACGCGCGGCACGCTCACCGAGGCCGGACAGAACAGCCCGTTCCGCGACCGCAGCGTGGAGGAGAACCTGGACCTGTTCCGCCGCATGCGCGCCGGCGAATTCCCCAACGGCGCGCGGGTGCTGCGCGCCAAGATCGACATGACGTCGGGCAACATCAATCTGCGCGACCCGGTGCTGTACCGGATTTTGGATGCCAACCATCCGCGCACCGGGGCGACCTGGAAGATCTATCCGAGCTACGACTTCGCGCACGGCCAGTCCGACGCGATCGAGGGCATTACCCATTCGATCTGTACGCTCGAATTCGAGGACCATCGGCCGCTCTACGATTGGTTCATCGCCAATCTGAAGGTGCCGGCGCAGCCGCATCAGTACGAATTCGCGCGGCTCAATCTGACCTACACCGTGCTGTCCAAGCGCGTGCTTACCGAGCTGGTGCGCGGTGGCCACGTCACCGGCTGGGACGATCCGCGCATGCCGACGCTGGCCGGCTTGCGCCGGCGCGGCGTGCCGCCGGAAGCGATCCGCGATTTCATCAAGCGCGTCGGCGTTTCCAAGGCCAACAGCGTGGTGGACGCCGGCATGTTCGAATTCTCGGTGCGCGAGGCGCTCAACAAAACCGCGCTGCGGCGCATGGCGGTGCTGCGGCCGCTCAAAGTCGTGATCGAGAATTACCCGGACGGCCAATCGGAGGACTTGGACGCGGTCAACAACCCGGACGATCCGGCGGCGGGCACGCACAAGATTAAATTTTCCCGCGAGTTCTATATCGAGCAAGACGACTTCATGGAGAACCCGCCGAAAAAATTTTATCGGCTATCGCCCGGCACCGAGGTGCGGCTGCGCTACGCTTTTTTCATCACCTGCCGCGAGGTCGTGAAGAACGCTAAGGGCGAAGTGATCGAGCTTCGTTGCAGCTACGATCCCGCGACCAAGGGCGGCAACGCGCCGGACGGCCGCAAGGTGAAGGCGACGATCCATTGGGTGTCGACGGCGCATTCGGTTTCGGCGCAAGTGCGGCTCTACCATCCGTTGTTCACCAGGCCCGATCCGAGTGGCGGCGAAAATTTCACCGCCGATCTCAATCCGAATTCGCTCGAGCTGTTGAGCGGCGCGCGGCTCGAGCCGGCGATTCTCGACGCCGAGATCGAAAAGCCGGTGCAATTCGAACGGCAGGGCTATTTCTGCCGTGACAGGGAGTCGACGCCTGAGCGGCCGATATTCAACCGCACCATCGGTCTGCGCGACACCTGGGCGAAGGATCAGGCCAAGGACCAGGCCAAGGAAAAAGCCGCCGGCTGAGGGTTGGACGTAACGCATAACCACAACCTAGCCACAACCTGTGGCTGGTGTAGCATGGTGCCCGATTGACGTGAGCGTCGGGGGGGCGCCGCGCCATGGTCCAAAATAACGCCCAAGAAGACGCCCGAGACAAGAAGCCGCGAACGCGCGCCAAGACTTGGACAGGCAAGGCCTGGGCGGCGGATATCGACGCCGCGCGGCGGCGCGCCGGATTCATGCTGCCGGCCGGGTTGGCCGATATTGCCGGCGGGCTGCGCCGCCTGCTCTCGCAATGGGCGTTGGCCGAAGTCGCGCCCGGGCGGCTGGTGCCCTGGCTGCCGGTCGCCTTCGGCTTCGGCATCGTCGGTTATTTCACCGCGGGTCGCGAACCGGCCTGGTGGGCGGCGTCGGCACTGGCGTTCGCCGGGATCGCGGTCGCATTTGCGGCGCGCCGGCGTGCGGTCGGCTTTCCGCTCGCGCTCGGCTTAGCCGCCATCGCCGCCGGCTTTGCCACCGCGACGCTCAGGACCGTGCGTATCGCGCATCCGGTGTTGCAGGTCCCGGCATCGAGCGTGATGCTCGCAGGCTTCGTCGAAATCCGCGAGGAACGCGAGCGCAGCGACCGCGTCGTGATACGCGTGCATCGCTTCGAAGGACGGCGCCTCGCGGAAGCGCCCGATCGCGTCCGGGTCGCGGTGCGCAAGGGCACGGCGCCGGCGGTCGGCAGCTTTGTCGAGCTCAAGGCGCATCTGTCGCCGCCACTGGCTCCCTTAAGGCCCGGCGGCTACGACTTCGCGCGCGATATGTATTTCCAGCGCATCGGCGCCTCCAGCTATGCGCTCGGTGCGATCAGGACCGTGGCGGCGCCGGTCATGCCCGGCGTCTGGCTGCGCTACGCGTCGTTTATCGATGCCTTGCGGGAAGCGATCGACAAGCGCATCGGCGCCGTGGTGCCGGGCGACCGCGGATCGATCGCGTCGGCGCTGATCACCGGCAAGCGCGACGCGATAACGACGCCGGTCAACGACGCGATGTATATATCGAGCCTCGCCCATGTGCTGTCGATCTCCGGCTATCACATGGCGGTGGTCGCGGGCGTGGTCTTCTTCTTCATTCGGGCAGGGCTGGCATTGATCCCGTCGCTCGCCAGCCGCCATCCGATCAAGAAATGGGCGGCTGGCGGTGCGCTGCTCGCCGCGGCGTTCTATCTGCTGCTGTCGGGCGCCGAGGTGGCGACCCAGCGCTCGTTCATCATGATCGCGATCGTGCTGGCCGGCGTCATGGTAGACCGGCCGGCGCTGACGTTCCGCACGCTCACGGTCGCGGCGTTCGGTGTGCTGCTGCTGGCGCCTGAATCGGTCGTGCATCCGAGCTTCCAGATGTCGTTTGCGGCGACGCTCGCACTTATCGCGGCCTATCAATACGGCCTGCCGTGGCGCGCCAATGCCGACTCATCGCTCGGCGCGCGCGTGGCGCTGTGGGGAGGGCGCGAAATCGCCGGGCTCATCCTCGCGTCGCTGGTCGCCGGTCTCGCGACCACGCCCTATGCCGCCTATCACTTCCATCGTCTGGCGCCCTATGGCGTGATCGCCAATCTGCTGGCCATGCCGGTGGTGTCGGCCTGGGTGATGCCGATGGGTATTCTCGGCGTGCTGGCGATGCCGTTTGGCTTCGATGCGATCTTTTGGCGGCTGATGGGCGACGGCCTCGACTGGATGATCGCGGTGGCGCTGTGGGTGACGAGCCTTCCCGGCGCGGTCGGCCGCATCCAGGCCTTCGGCAGCGGCCCCCTATTGCTGGGCACAGGCGGGTTGCTGCTGCTGTGTCTGCTGCGCACGCCGTTGCGCTGGAGCGGGGCGGTGCTGGCGCTCGCCGCAAGCCTGTGGGCGGTCACAGCACCGCGGCCCGATGTGCTGGTGGCGGGCGACGGCCAGGTCGCGGCCGTGCGTGGCCCTGCTGGGCGGCTTCCGTGCTGCACAGCGGCTGCGACACCTTCGCGATCAAGGAATGGCTCGCCGCCGACGGCGACGCCCGCACCGTGAAGGACGCCGCCCTGCATGACGGCGTGCGTTGCGATGCCGCCGGCTGCATCGGGCGGCTGGCGGATGGCCGACTGGTGTCGATGGCCTTGTCGGCGGAAGCCTTCGCCGAGGATTGCACGCGTGCCGCTGTGGTGGTCAGCGCCCGCGAGGCGCCCGGGGACTGCGCCGCGCTCTTGCTCGACCGCAAGGCGTGGCGCGGCAATGGGGCGATGGCGCTGCGCTGGACCGGCGACCGTTTCGAGCAAAGCGCCGCCCGCCGGCCAGGTTACGAGCGGCCCTGGGCGCGTAGCCCACGTGAGCCTGCCGAAGCCGCGCAGGCGCCGACGCGGCCGGCGTCACGCGACGCGACGCCGCGGACGGACGATCTGGAGGCGGGAGATTAGGTTAGAGTCTTTTTAGATTGGTCTGACTCGCGAGGGGATTCCCTGGAAGGCTTTGCCGGTTCAGGATTCGTCCGTCTTGATTCGGAGGTGGCGATGACACGGGCCTATTCGTCTGATTTGCGCGAGCGAGTGATTGGTGCGGTCGCGGGCGGCCTGTCGGCACGCTCGGTTTCCAAGATATTCGCGGTGAGCGCCAGCAGCGCTATCAAATGGGTCCGGCAGTGGCGGTTTGACGGACGAACGGCGCCGAGCCTGGTTCGCGGTCACCGTCGTGCGGTTCTTGAGCCCCATGCCGCGTGGCTGCTCGATCTGATTGGGGTGCAGTCGGACATTACGCTTGAAGAAGTCCGGGCTCTGCTGCGCGAGCGCGGTATCGTGGTCAGCGTCGCAACCGTGTGGAGCTTCTACGACCGACACGGCATCAGCTTCAAAAAAAAGCGTTTACGCGACCGAGCAGGATCGGCCCGACGTGGCCATGGCCCGTTCCGTCTGGAAGGCGCACCAAGGGCTGCTTGATCCGGCGCGCCTGGTCTTTATCGACGAGACCGGCACCTCAACCAACATGGCGCGGTTGCGTGGTCGCTGTCGTCGCGGCCAACGTCTGGTCGGTAAAGTGCCGCATGGTCACTGGAAGATCACCACCTTCGTTGCTGCCCTGCGCCACGACGCCATCACCGCCCCCTTCGTCATCGACGAACCGATGACCGGCGAGATTTTCCGCGTCTATCTGGAGCGATGCCTGC
>JGI20195J14853_1000372_pt1 | contig 14564 bp, 18 predicted proteins | sample NGESurdeep092012_3_FD_14853 | JGI IMG/M metagenome (IMG submission 14853)
CGTTTCATACGCGGATGCACGAGTTTACCGAGTTCGGTCAATCGGCTTTCGGATGGACTGCGATAGAACAGTGCCCCGCCGAGTTTTGATTCAAGGCTTTTAATCGCTTTCGTCAGCGATGGCTGCGCAACATCACAGCGCCTAGCTGCACGAGTGAAATTTCTTTCTTCGCATAGCGCTAGAAAATAGCGAATCTCGTGTATTTTCATTATTGTTCTCTGAAACGATTATTCGATTAATTAGGTTCCGAAAAGACAAATGACATGTCATTCATCTTCTGCAGCGGGAGTTTGTTTCTATTCGGATGGTCGATGTGCATTTGAAGGACGTTCATGCTGACACTCGGGTCGGCGTGTATGTTCGCTGCTGCTTCCTTAGGTGGAAAGAAAGACTGCTTCGCTCCTAATCCGATGAGGAGAACTACAACGACCGCGATGAAGTGGTGTGTACGCATAAATGGTTCCTTGGGTTAAATCTGGCTGTTAATAAGCAATCAGCGCGCTGTGCAAGATCGTTGCGCTTTGGCGCTCGGCTGAAATTCCGTATTTTATAGTCGCTAACGCCACTGAGGCGCTGCAGGGCGCGCAGCCGTTTGCTATTTCAGCATCAGCAAGCATGTGACCGTTGGTTAGATAGACCTCGGCAGCGATCAAGGAAACTGAAAGACACACAACAGCTAAGAGCGCACGGAAACAATCATTGCCGAAAGCAAATCGACGACTGTACATGTTTGGCATAGTTATCCCTCCGCTGAGCGTCGAAAGCCGCTCAGCAAAAACAGTTCAAATCTTCTTGGAATTGTGCGCCGCTTTAGGAGAAGCGCATCACGATGCAAATAGCGTCTTTGTCCCTGATCTGAGTCGCTGTTGCGACTTTTGTTGTGCACCATATGTGCACACACAATTGATAGAAAGCAAGACGCTTTGGTATAAACAATCACGTTTATACCAATATAGTTCGACCTTGATCTTTTTCTTAAAGCTCTCACCTTCACTACTCACACCAAACCCACCGCGTTCCGCATGGTTTCATCGCTCACATCGCAATATAGCGCTGTGGTCCTGATGTTGCGATGCCCCATGAGTTTCTGAATCGCGCGCGGTTTTGCCGACGAAGTAAAGGCGGCGCTTCTGCACGCCGCCCTTTCGATGGTCACGCAGCGCGCTTGGTCTTCGGAACGCCGCGCGCTATACCCTGCTGCTCGAGGATGCCATCGAGTTCGCCCGCACGGACCGCAGCGACCAGTGTGTCGATGACGCCGACGAGCTTCTCCTTCGACGGCACGGCGATGCCCGCCTTCCCCTTCTCGAACTCGATGGTCTTAAAGCCGTAGCGAACCGTGAGGACGATCCCGCCCGCGACGTCGGTACGCCACCATGGGCGGATACGCCGTTGTAGATCGACCAGCTGCTTGGTGCCGTCGTCTGACTTCTTCCAACGCTTGATAGTTGGGACGTAGTTTGGGTCAAGCGCGAGCGACTTTTGCTCCTCGAGGCGGGTGACGAGTTTTCCGCGACGAACGAGCACGGGATTCACGGCGCCCTTCGGGACGGTCGTGAAACTGAGCGACTTGAGGTGGTTCATGGTCTTCTCCTGAGGGGTTCAAACTTGTCGATCATGAATCCGGTCTCAAAAGTCGTCACCAAGTAAATGAGTCCCAACTGCATTTACGTCGTTGTTTTGCATACGCCGTCGCTGCGATTAGCCGTAAGCGGCGACTGATGACCTAATGACAATTCTGTAATCAGTTGACCTAAGTCGTTGATGTCTTGGGTGACGCAAATCTTATCGTTGTCGAATATTCGGACACTGATTACAATTAGTAACCGAGCAATGGAATGTCATCAGTCCATGGAGACACGGCATGGCGCTCGGCAAACAAGCGAAAACATTATCACGCGGACAGATTGACGGCGCTCTCGGCTACATCGCGAAGACGCGCTATCCGCTCCGCAATCGGGTCATCCTGTTACTCTCGGTGAAGGCGGGCTTCCGCGCCAAGGAGATAGCCTCGCTCACCTGGGACATGGTCACAGATGCTAGCGGCGAGATCGGCGACGCGATCCATTTACGGGACATCGCTAGTAAGGGTCGCTCGGGACGCGTGATACCGCTGAACCGGGAGCTGAAGCGAGTCCTGGTCGAGCTGCAGGCGTCGAAGAAGCGCGGTCGCCCATCGCCCTTCGTGATTACGACAGAACGCTCCGTCATGACGAGTCCGCACGCGATCGTGGTCACGTTTGCCAAGTGGTTCCGAGCGCTCGGATACCACGGCTGTTCCAGTCACTCTGGGCGGCGGACGTTCATAACCAATGCGGCTCGGAAGATATCGACCGTCGGCGGCTCCCTGCGTGACATACAGATGCTGGCGGGTCATTCGGCTCTAAGCACGACGCAGAGGTACATCGAGGCTGACGCTGTGGCGCAGAGGAAGATCGTGGACCTAGTGTAAACGGAAATTCGGATGTCATCACCTAGTAGCAGAAGGAAGTTTGCAACGCGGCTGAAAGCGAAAGGCGTCGGAAAGCGGATAATTCAGAGGCTGATGCGGCATCAGCATACAGGATCAACTGCGTTATATTGCGACGTTTCTGATGATACCATGCGGAATGCTGTGGAATTGATGTAGGTTCGATTAGTAAAAATGTGAGGGTGGCAATGACAATGCGTTCCGTGACGCTCACGATAATTATAGCTTTGATGACAACAATATCCGCAAATGCGGAAACTGCCCTTTGGGGGGTGGGAGCTAAGACATGTGGGATATTTGCGAGTAATTATCTGATTAACCCAAAACTTGCCAACGATCTTTATCACTCATGGGCTCAGGGTTTTATGAGTGGGATAAACTACGCAAAAATGGAGGCAGCGGGTAATAGCCGGGATTTGTCAGCAATACCCCTTGATGAGCAAATGGCTCGTATAAAGAAATATTGCAATGAACATCCTTTGGCAGATTATATCGATGCAGTTATGGACCTCTATAAAGCCCTGCCTGAAATTAAAAAAGCACAGAAAGAGTAGACGGATAGTTTCGACTACCGCCTCACCGCCGACACCGACATTATCTCTTTGTTTTCCGTTTGAATTACGGCTTTGACAAAATCTCGAGCCGCTTTCGCGATCAATTCGCTTCCGGTTGACGTATGTCATTCCCCCTAGAAACTGCGATGCTTATCTACATCGTACTCATTCGCCCCTGCGGGGTCCACATGCGCTGTACCGCGTTTTTAAGCCTCTTCATCGCCGCAGCATTAGCGGTTCCAGTTGGGGCACTTTCCCAGCCGCTTGAAGGCGACGCTTCTTCGGGACGTCAGGTGGCGATAGAGGCTTGCAGCGCCTGTCATCACATTGACGCGGATATTTCTTCCAAAGGTGCTTTTCCGCCGAGCTTTGAGGATATCGCCAAGCTGCCGTCAACGACCGAGCTCTCTTTGCGCGCGTTCCTTCGATCAAGCCACGTCACGATGCCGAACCTCTTGATCTTCGCCCCAGATATCGACGACCTGATCGTCTATATCCTCAGCCTCAAGCCACAGTCAGGCTCAAGCCGTCCCTAACAGATCTCAACCGCGATCAGCATCATGACTCGTGTACTTGACTGGTGGGTGCTCTCGTTGATGAGTTTCCGTATGCCCGCCTGCCGGATGTGATCGCTCTCGTACGGGTTCAGGGTCACGATCTCAATCTTCTTGGCGTTCTGGATGATCCTGGCGATGCTATATCGGTCGATGGTCATCGCCTGACGCCCCAGCCGAGGTTTGGGTCGGCTCTGTTTAGACGCAGGTCGATGCCCTCGCGGACGAACTGAGAAAGGTTCCTGACGCGATGGTCGGGTCCGACTCGTTCACGAATCCTGGCTCGCGTCGCTTCATCCAGACGGAAGGTGACAACTCGTGGCAATTTGATCATTAGTGCTCCTTGTTTGTTTCGTAATATTTATGTGCGTCGCAGTCAGATCGATGCCTAAGACGCATCTCGACGTCATACCTGTCTGTCAGCTGACTCATACAAGAATGCATGAGCGAGCTTGTTCAGCGCTCAAGTTGAGTGATGTTTCTTAGCCACCGGGCATCTAGATCCGGTTGAGTGACCCAAGAAGCTGCATCTATTGCTCCCCTCGCTACGCTCGGTGAGGTCCTCGCTTCGCTCGGACTCGCTGCATCGTCTGACGACCTTTGATCAACAAGCCGTTGAAGAGGTCAACGACGAGCAGTTGCCAAGACACATCGATAAGCAACATCGACGATCTGTTGATCTTTATTGCGGAAGCAGTTGAGACACACTTTGCCCGTTACGGCTAAAGCGTGTCCCGCTTGCGTACAGCGGCTTCGACACATTGGATCAGAGAAACCACATAGCGGAAGGGACAGGTGTTGCGGTTTGCCCCTCTACTCTCTGCTTATCACGCAAGGCTCACGATGGACCGATCCAATACGATCTCATCAGCCTTTGACGGTCTAAAGTATTCCGTCTCATGCGGGGTCTTGTTTCACGACCACGCCCCGCTTGGGTCGTATTCCTTGGACGGGACCGAGCTCTTCACTCGAATCTCGCGTTCAAACCAGCGCCTCAGTCCGCCGGAGTTTCCGCAGTGCCTCACGGTCGGAGGGTACGGGGCGCTGTCGTTCTAGCGCCATCTACTGAGATTTTCGTATGACTATTTATGTGCTAGTTTCACGATAATTGACACTCTCGATAAATTTTCTTGAGCTGTAACATGATTGTCACAGTTACACGATGTGTAACTGGCTCACCACGCGACGAGACGCTGGCGAAGCCGACGTCTTCACAGTACTTCCAACGCGCCGAAGAAGCGCTTAGCCGAGTCGACTGCGACGTGAGGTGTGAGCCCGTCATACCTGCGGGATCGCAACAGCAAGTAGATCAAAGACCGCTGAAGACAAACGTCGCGCCAGATTGAGGCGCGTTAATTCGACGGTCGGCGCTCCGCGATCGTTGCTTAAGGGGCGGCAGCAATCGAGTTCGCCGTCATCGAGTTCCTCAACAGCAAGACTATCCTGCGCCGCGTGTAAGCCATCCGCAAGGCCGCCTTTGGTCGGGTAGGATCGAGGCGCGGACCGGGCTTCGAATAGCCGGCTTGCTTGAACCTTTTGCGGATCGCGACTTGCGATCTTTCCGATTCAGGCTCTCGACCTTGTCGCTAATTTCCCGTGCAAGCTTGTGCCCGGAATCGACAGTCCGTCGCATAGACTTGTAGCGGGCGCCCCACGCTGACCTCGATTTATTAGCGCCGTATTTCACCGCCTGATGTATAGCGGTGTTACGTTTCTCACTCCATGTGATGATACGTTTATAGAATCCGCAGTGGCGTCCCGGCTGCCGAATTTGGCGGGGCGGGAGTCGACGGAGTGGCATCGGCGCCAGCCTTGCGTTTCCGCGACCTCGTATGGTCAAAAAATTGAGACTGCCGAAGGACGAGCAGTTTGGCGACGTGTGCTGCGAGTTTGCCGAGGCGCCTGAGGTTGGACAACAGCCAGTCCAGCAAGATCCTAGCAAGAACCTGCCGGCAACGTGGCGTCGCGTATCCAAAGGCGCAAGCAAGAGAGGGCAAGGCTTAATGGCGCCTCGATGACTCGTGCTATTCAAGCGATTTTTGGAAGCGAAGGATGCTTATCGTTAAAAGGGTAGCCGCGATGAACGCCATCGCCAATAGATCAGGCCATAAGACATTAAGCCCGACGCCTTTGAGAAAGGTCCCGCGAATGACTACCAGGAAATATCGTAAAGGGTTGATATAGGTGAACCATTGCAGGGCGACCGGCATACTTGTGATTGGAAAGCTGAAGCCGGACAATATGAAGATTGGGTTCAGCACGAAGAAGTTCGTCGCAAATGCTTGCTGCTGCGTCGAACAAAGCGTGGAGATCAAGAGTCCAAGCGCGAGTGTGCTCAAAAGAAATAGTGTGGTGCCAAGCAGTAAAACGAACGGATTGCCGGCAAAGGGAACGCGGAACCAAAGCAATCCGATACCGGAAATCAGAGCGACCTCACCAAGACCGACAAGGAAGAACGGTATGGTCTTCCCGAGGATGAATTCGGAAGGACGAATTGGCGTGACCATGATCTGTTCAAGCGTGCCGACTTCGCGCTCACGAACGATTGCAAATGCTGTGAGGTTTACAATAATAACCAAGGTCAGCGTGCCAATCACGCCTGGCACAAAGAACCAACGTCCATTCAAGCCCTCATTGTACCAAGGTCGCTGTTCGAGCGTGACTTGGACCTGCCTCGTCCCTTGCATGCCGCCAATTCGGCGAGCTAGGTCCGACGCATAGTCCTGGCTGAACTGCGCCGCAATCGTATTGACGTAACCAAGCGCGATCAAGGCGGTGTTTGAATTGGTTCCGTCGATGATAACCTGCAGCGGCGCTCCCTGCCCCTTGCGCAACAGATTGGCAAAGTCCGCGTGGACGACCAGCGCGACAACAGCGTCGCTCGTGTTGATCGCATCCGCTATCTCCGCTTGCGACCTGGCGATCTTCACAACGTTCATGCGGTTGCTCGACGTGAAGCGGGAAATCAGTTCCCGACTTTCCTGCGTATGGTCGAGATCAAGAACCACCGTCGAGACATGATTGACATCGAAGGTCGCGGCGTAGCCGAAGGCGAGCATTTGGATGAGCGGCGGCACGATCAACCGAAAGCGCCCCCACTTGTCACGCCACAGCTCGATGAACTCCTTGATCAGAATATGTTTGATGCGTGAAAGCATTGTGTTTCAACCGAGCTTTTTTCGGAAGGCGCGGGCCGCCAGAGCAACGATTGCGAGCGAATAAACGAGCAGGAACATGATTGGTGAAAGGAGCGCTGGGATATCCGCTCCTTTCAGAAATATTGCTTTGATGATCGTGACGTAGTAGCGCGCGTAGACCAGATAAGTGAGCTTCTGAAGCAGGATCGGCATTTGGTCGATCGGAAAGACGTAGCCGGAGAGCAATTGAGCGGGCAGCATCGTTACCAGCAGTGCGATCTGGCTAGCGCCGACTTGGCTGCGGATCAAAACGGAGATCAGATAGCCGATGCCGAGAACGACGCCGAGGAAGAGTGTCGTCGTAAGGAATAGCGTCAAGATCGTTCCACGGAACGGCACTCCGAACCATTGCGTCGCGATCAAGAGACAAAAGGCAGCATCGATCCAACCAAGCACCAGATAGGGAATAAGTTTTCCGCACATGACCTCGCTCGGCTTCACCGGCGTGGATATCAGGAGCTCCATGGTGCCGCGTTCCCATTCCCTCGAAATGGTAAGGGAAGTCAGCTGCGCACCAACGAGCGCCATGATGACCACGACGACGCCTGGGATGATGAAATTGCGGCTGTCTAAATCCTCGTTGAACCACACGCGGGCTTGCACGACCATCGGCTGGATTAGCTGAAGCGGACGACCCTGCTGGCTCGACCAGGAAATTTGAACGTCACTCGAATAGCCGCTCACCACCGCAAGTGCATAACTGTATGAAATGTTCGCGGTATTGTTGTCGGTCGCATCGAGGATTGCCTGGACCGATGTCGTCCCCAGATCGCTCAAGCGTTCGGAAAAATCCGGGGGAACGACAATGCCGAGCTTACAATCGGCGCGATCGATCGCGCTCACCAGCGCCGAATAGGATTGGACGTTGCGCGTGATGGTAAAATACTGCGAGGCTTCAAAGCGCTTGAGCAACGCTTGGCTGTTCTGGCTCGCCTCGCGATCGAATGTGCATACGGGGATGTGCTTGATATCGAGCGTCACGCCGTACCCGAGAAGAAACATCTGCGTGAATGGCATGAGCAGGGCAATCGTCAAGCTCCGGGGATCGCGCCAGATCTGCAGAACCTCCTTGACCGCCATGGCCTTGAGCCGGCGCAGCTTCATGCCGCTTGCCTCCGGTTGGCGGTGTCGGTGGCGACAAGCCGCACGAAGACGTCCTCAAGCGAGGGGGCGATGCGCGCAATTCGGCGAGGTCGAAGTCCTCTCGCTTCGAGGTACGAGGCCAATTCGCCGAGACTTTTCTCGGCATCAGCTACGAGGACATGAATGGCATTACCGAACACAGAACTATCAAGAACGCCGGGCGCATCCTGGAGTGCAGTAAGTGTTGGCCCTAGCGCTTCGCTTTCGAGGAGCAGAAATTCGCCGCCGAGCGCCTTCTGCTTGAGAGATTCGGGGCTGCCAATCGCGACTAGGTGGCCTTGGTTGATCAACGCGGCACGATGGCAGTATTCGGCTTCATCCATGTAATGTGTCGAGACGAGGACCGTCACGTTTTCTTGCGCAAGCGTATGGATGAGATCCCAAAAGCGGCGGCGCGATGCGGGTTCGACACCTGATGTCGGCTCGTCCAGAAATAGGATTGGCGGCCGATGAAGAACGGCGCAGCCGAGCGCCAACCGCTGCTGCCAACCGCCAGCAAGCGTGCCTACCAGTGCCTTCTCGCGTCCGGCGAGCCCCGCCATGTCGACTGCAAACCGAATGCGTTCGGCAAGCTCAGCTGCTGGGACACCATAGATTCCGCCGAAAAACCGCAAATTCTCCTCGACGGTCAGATCCCGGTAGAGAGAGAACTTCTGCGACATATAGCCGATGCGTTGGCGAACCGCTTCCGGGTCGCGCGCGACGTCAATTCCGGCAACGACGGCATGGCCGGCAGTAGGCCGCAGCAAGCCGCAAAGAATACGAATGATTGTCGACTTGCCGGCCCCGTTCGGACCAAGGAACCCCATGATTTGCCCGCGCGCGACCTCAAAGCTCACATGGTCGACGGCTACGAAATCGCCAAACCGCTTGACGAGGTCCTTGACGATGATCGGCGCTACGCTCGTGTCGCGGAATGCGCTCATGACGTGCCTCCTCCGCCATCGAGCAACGCCACGAACACATCTTCGATACTCGGCTCGGCAATAGCGATCTTGTCAAACGGCACATTGGCATTCTGGAGGGCCGCCCGCAGTTCTGGAGTTCGCCGATCGGCGTCGTCGACGACCGCGTGGATTCCATCGCCAACTAGAATCACCTGCGTGACGCCGGCCACGCCCGCAAGCGCCGTGCGCGCGGCACGTCCTGCCGAAGACGAAACCGCTACCAGCGCACCGGGCATCCGTTGCTTGAGCGCCGCCGGGGTGTCGCAATGCAGCACGTGTCCGCGATAGAGGAGAGCCAAGCGGTTGCAGCGTTCCGCCTCGTCGAGATAGGCTGTGGCAATGAGGATGGTGACGCCCTCCTCACGCAATGAATATAGAATTCGCCAAAAGTCGCGGCGGGAGATGGGGTCGACGCCAGTCGTAGGCTCGTCGAGCAGCAGAACCTGGGGCGTATGAACGAGCGAGCAAGTTAATCCGAGCTTTTGCTTCATGCCGCCCGATAGCTGACCCGCAAGTCGTCCACGGAATTCAGTCATCCCAGACGCAGAAAGGAGCCGTGCCGCTCGCTCGTCGCGAAGTTTATATGGCACCTCAAAGAGGTCGGCATAGAAACGGATATTTTCATCGACGGTTAGATCATCATAGAGACCAAATCGTTGCGGCATGTAGCTGACATGGCCTTTGGCAGCTTCAGGATCGGCCACAACGTCGACCCGATCAATTATGATACCCCCATTATTTGGCTGCATCACTCCCGCGAGCATGCGCATCGTCGTGCTCTTGCCGCACCCATCCGGGCCGACAAGACCGAAGATCTCTCCACGTGTCACCGCAAAGCTGAGACGATCCACGGCCGTTACGTCGGCGAAGCGTTTGGTGAGTGTGGTCACCGCGACGATCGTGGCGTCGGCCTCGCTCATGGCGCACCCGGCCGTAATGCTTCAAGAGTTGCGTCTGCCGGCATGCCGGGGACCAACTCATGTGTGGGGTTGTCGATGTCGATCCGAATTCGGTAAACAAGGGTAACGCGCTCCGCATGGGTTTCGACACTTTTCGGCGTGAATTCCGCGCTTGACGAGATGAAGGAAACCCGACCCGCGTAGTTCTTGTCGGGATAGGTATCGGTTTTGACCGTCGCGCGCTGTCCGTACCGGACTTTCCCGATGTCGGTTTCGTTGATATAGGCGCGCAACCAAACGTGATCGAGATCGGCGAGGGTTACCACCGGCGTCCCCGGTGTCATAATCTCCCCGAGTTCCGCTTGGCGCACAACGATAACGCCGTCGAAGGGCGCGCGTAGCGTCGTGTAGTCGAGCACAATCTGCGTCATTTTGACTGATTCTTCCGCGCTGCCAACATTCGCTTTGGCGAGATCGATCTGCGCTTCAGCCGCGCTTAGCAAAGCCTGGTCCCTCTCGTGGGCAGCTGTTGATTGTCGCAACGCGGTATTCGTCTGGTCGCGCATCTGTACCGTCCCAGAACCCGTCCGCAGGAGCGTATCGGCGCGGGTAAATTCCATCTTCTTGAACTCGACATCCGCTGCGTCGCTCTCGACGGTCTTGCGCGCAGCAAGAACATTCTTCTCCGCAGTAGCGAGCTGACGCCGCTGCACTTCGAGCGCAGCCTCCGCGATAGCAACCTGCTGGCGGTAATCGGCACTATCAAGCCTTGCCATTACGGTGCCGGCTTTGACCCATTGCCCCTCATCGAATGGAAGCTCGATGATCCGCGACTGCACCGTCTTGAAGCCGAGGACACTTTGATGGGCTTCGATATTGCCTGAAACAACGATAATCCCCGTCCCATTTTCGGACGTTAGCCAATTCCTGACAGCATCTTGGTGCCAATACATGGACCCAACGATGCCAATGAAGAGAACGGCCGCTATCGACAACGCGAGTTTCATCCTCATCCGCATGATGGGTGAATCCCTATTCTCAAAAACTGTCCTGCGATCCGGAAGATAAATAAAATATAACAGATGCACTGCCATACCCGCTTTGATCTAGGTCAGGTGGCGGGGCCACAATAAGGACGGATACGAGGCCATCATTCCTCGCGCGGTCACCGTGGTGACTACCGTCTTGGGAATTCGAGTTGATATCAATCAATGACGGGCATAGCTCTATCCTGTGGTCTAAAAACATGCCTTCGACTGGTCTGAATCCAGCGAGGCATTTTTGGGGGATTTCCGAATGGAGATGCTCCTCGCAGTTGTCCTCCTTGGACTAGCCCTTGGCCTCGCATTGCTGAGTTGGCTCATCTTGGTCGGCTGGCGCTGGCGGCGCCGGCGCCGGCAAGTCTTGTGGGAAGATGCGCTCAAGGAGATCTACAGTGCCAAACAGGAAGGCCGTTCACTCACGCCGGTTGAACTTGGCGGTCACCTTGGTCGGTCAGTAAGCTCAGTATTGCGCCTAAATCAGGAGTTAGAAGCTGCAGGGCTATTGCGGTCGCACGCCGGCCTGTTGGACTTAACCGAGACGGGAGAGCGCCTGGGATTGCATGTCCTGCGGGGACACCGATTGTGGGAGCGCTACCTTTCCGATGAGGCGCGTCTTCCCCTTAATCGATTACACGCCGCGGCGGAAAGCGCAGAGCACAATCTGACTGATGACGAGCTCAACATCCTGGCGGATCATTTAGGGCATCCCCGAACCGACCCGCATGGCGACATAATTCCCACCGCAACCGGTAAGTTCTTGCCGCGGGAGCAGACGCCGCTCACAGACTGGCCGTGTGGTCAGGCCGCTGTTGTCGTTCATATCGAGGATGAGCCACGCGAAGTATTAAATCAGATTCTCCGCGCGGGTCTGCGACCTGGCACAGTACTTCGCGTCATCGAGCACAACGCCGCCGCCATTATCTGCCAGACCGCGGCCGGGCGATGTACCCTCTCTCCCGTTTTAGCTGCACACGTCGATGTGAGGCCAGCCGCGGAGGGCGAAGAACTCGCCGGGCCTGTTGTGACCCTCGCCGAGCTTCCTCTTGGTCAGGAGGCGGAAGTGCTAGGACTCTCGCAACATTGCACTGGTCTTGAGCGTCGGCGTTTGCTCGACCTGGGATTTACGCCTGGTGCGCGTATCGAAGCCGTGCTGACAAGTGCCAAGGATTCGGCCCATGCGTACCACATTCGTGAGACATTAATCGCACTGCGAAAGGAACAAGCGCAGGATGTTCTCATCCGCCGGCCTGCGGCGCAAACCCATGTAACAAGTGGATCAACGGCGGTGAGCCCATGTTAGGCGCGCTCTTTCACAACCACTGCCGAGACTGTCGGCCGAACCGTATCTGCACAATCCACGAGAATGATGCAGAGGGGGAAGGACATGTCGTCGCTCTTGCCGGCAATCCCAACACCGGCAAGTCGACCGTCTTCAACGCACTCACGGGCCTCAACCAACATACCGGAAACTGGCCGGGCAAGACAGTCAGCCGCGCCGAAGGCACATTCGTGTATGAAGGCTCTGCCTATACACTGGTCGACCTTCCCGGCACATATTCACTGCTTTCCGCCTCAACTGACGAAGAGATCGCGCGCGATTTCATTCTTTTCGGGCAACCCGATTGCACTGTCGTGGTTGTCGATGCGACTTCACTCGAACGAAACCTCAACCTTGTTTTGCAGGTTATGGAGATCACCAATAAGGTGATCGTGTGCGTGAACCTGATAGATGAGGCCCGCCGAAAAGGTATTGAGGTTGATACCGATCAGCTTTCAAAGGATCTCGGCGTCCCGGCGGTAGGAACCGCTGCGCGTTACGGCGAAGGCCTTAGTGAACTTGTAAAGACTATCGCCGGGGTGATTGATGGCCGGATCGAGACGACACCCAAACTGCCGGCACCGCCGCTGGCGGTGAAAAGTGCCGTCGACGAGCTCGTGCCCAAGGTCCAGGCGCTGTTACCCGGCGTGCGCAACGCCCGCTGGATCGCCTATCGCCTGATCGAGGGCGACTACCCACTCCGTCAAGCATTAATTTCCGGACAATTCGCTGCTCTGGTCGGCGATGAGAGAAACTCGTTACGAACAGCCCTTCTAGCGGAGCACGCCGCCGCCGGATGAACGTATCGACCACGCCCATGCCTGAAAGGCCATCTGCCGCCGGACTTCTGCAGCAAGCCGACGCGCTACGCGAGACCGTCGGCGGCGAGCGGTTTCGTGACGAGCTCGTCGCCGAACTTTATCGCCACGCCGAAAAGATCGCAGCGCGATCAGTGCGAAAGCGAAAGCCGCGCGGCTGGTTCGCGGATGAGAAGATAGACCGCATACTCACTCATCCCGTGCTTGGAATTCCGGTCATGGCGGCTCTCTTAGCGATCGTATTTTGGCTGACTATCGCCGGTGCAAATGTTCCGTCGTCCTTCCTTGCGGGCCTGCTCATGACTGATGGCGGGCTCACCGACGCGTTCAGGGCTTATTTCGACATCAATGCACCGGCGATGCTCTCAGCGAGCCTCTACCAGCTATTGCATGAATTGTTTGGGGTGCTGCAGGCGCCGTACTGGCTCAGTGGATTCCTTGTCGATGGCGTCTACCTTGGGCTGGCCTGGGTCGTGTCGGTGATGCTGCCGCCGATGGCGATCTTTTTTCCGCTGTTCACACTACTCGAAGATCTCGGGTATCTGCCGCGCGTGGCGTTCAACCTCGACTGGCTCTTCAAAAGAGCCGGCGCTCACGGAAAGCAAGCGCTCACCATGATGATGGGCTTCGGATGCAACGCTGCCGGCGTCATCGCTTGCCGAGTGATCGATTCACCACGCGAGAAACTTATAGCCATCCTCACCAACACCTTCGTTCCATGTAATGGCCGGTTTCCGACACTCATCGCGGTTGCCTCCCTTTTTGTCGCCGGTGCAGTGGCAAAACCAGGTACGTTTGCAGCCTCGCTGATCGGCACCGCGACCGTCGTTGGCGTGGTCGTGCTGGGTGTTGCTACCACGCTCATCGTTTCGTGGGCTCTGTCCCGAACGGTCCTGCGCGGCGAGCCCTCGGTATTCATCCTTGAGCTGCCGCCCTATCGGCGCCCAAGCGTAGCTCGCGTCATCTACACCTCGTTGATAGATCGTACGGTGTTTGTCCTCTACCGAGCCTGCGTGGTTGCTGCACCTGCTGGCGGGATCATCTGGCTCATGGCTAACTTCCAGCTCGGCAGCGCCTCAATTGCCGACCAAGTGTCTGGGTTCCTCGATCTTTTCGGGCGATTGCTTGGTCTCGATGGCGTGATCTTGCTTGCATTCATTATTGCCATTCCAGCGAACGAGATCGTGTTGCCCACTGCGCTCATGCTTTACATGCACCAGAGCCGGATGGTGGAGGTTCAAGGAACGATGCTTAGTTCGGTCCTTACCGACCACGGATGGACCGTCGTTACGGCGGCATGCCTGATGCTTTTCTCGCTTATGCACAATCCCTGCGGGACAACCATTTGGACGATCTGGTCCGAGACGCGAAGTGTCCGATGGACGGTGTTCGGTGCGCTAATGCCGCTCGCAATTGCCATCCTTGTTTGCGCGTTCGTCGCGAATTTTGTGCGCTTGTTCAGTATCGTCAGTGCGGGTTCCGCTCTCTAGTCTTACTGAGTCAGAAAGTCGCAGGCGAGGTGCGATCCGACTCTGGTAAGGGGAGAGATTCAGACATCAGCAGATGGGGGTTGATATGGATCTCCGAGCGGCAGACGACAGTGAATCGCGATTTGCGGGGT
>JGI20195J14853_1000380_pt1 | contig 14507 bp, 9 predicted proteins | sample NGESurdeep092012_3_FD_14853 | JGI IMG/M metagenome (IMG submission 14853)
GCGTCGACCACCGCCGCGCTATCGACGACGATCACGCACTGGCTCGGCGAGTCAGCCGTTTGTCACGGTCGCCTCGGGATGCGCCCAAGACATCCACGGCCGATGCTGTGGCGCGCTCGGCGCGCTGCGCGGCGCGCTCCAGCACCTCGGCTACCGTCGGGCGGGCCACCTCTCGGTTGATCATATCGAGCAGGTAGGCGTTGAGTGACTGACCACGGGCAGCGGCCCGCGCCTTGAGCGCGCGACGTGCCTCGTCCGGCACATCCCTGATCTGCAGCAACGAACCCATATATGCACACTAGCTCAGTCCCGATGCAAGATGTATGCATAGGATGCAGATGGGGATCGGTCAGCGGAACGTGTGGAGTAGGGCCGGCGGGACTGCTGCTTGCTGCGCCCAGCGACGGCCCTGCTCGAGTTGAGCGGGCGAGGGCAAGGAGCACGGTGTCGCCAGCCGCTGGGCCGACGAACTGGACGCTGAGGGGGGCCGCCCTCGCCTTGGCGCACCGGCAGGGGACACGTCGCGGATTTGCCTCATTTTTCGCTTGTGGTTACGCGAACGTAGGTTACGCTAGCGTAGGTAGTCACCTTATCGAATGGGTCGTCATGCCAAACGCAGCCGCACTCGCCGNACCGCAAGTCATCCAGGGGGGCATGGGCGTTGCCGTCTCCGGCTGGCCCCTGGCCCGGGCCGTGGCCNGCTCCGGNCAGCTCGGCGTCGTCTCCGGCACNGCGCTGGAGGCCGTGTGTGCCCGCCGGCTGCAGCAGGGTGACCCCGGCGGGCACGTCCGTCGGGCGTTGGCCAGCTTCCCGGCGCCGGCGGTGGCCGAGCGGGTGCTGGCGACCTACTACGTCGAGGGTGGGATCCCGGCCGGGTCGATGTTCCGCGGCGTCCCGATGTGGACGCTGCGTCCCAGCCGCGACCTGCAGGAGCTGGCCGTGGTGGCCAACTTCGTCGAGGTCTTCCTGGCCAAGGATGGGCACGGCGGCCCGGTGGGCATCAACTTCCTGCGCAAGATCGAACTACCGACGCCCTTCGCCTGCTACGGCGCCATGCTCGCTGGCGTGGACTACGTGCTGATGGGCGCCGGCAACCCGGCCGAGATGCCGGGCCTGCTGCGCGCCCTGGCCGAGCACCGACCGGTCGCGTTCGCGGTCAAGGTGCAGGGCGCTACCTCGGCCGACGGCCCGAGCGTCGTGCGCTGCAGCCCGCGGGCGCTGCTCGGCACCGGCCTGGCGCCGCTGCGCTGTCCGCGCTTCGTCGCGATCGTAGCCTCGGTGGACCTCGCCGCTGCGCTCGCTGCCGACCCGGAACTTCGCCCCGACGGGTACGTCGTCGAAGGCCCGTCCGCCGGCGGCCACAACGCCCCGCCCCGCGGGCCACGGCGCACCAACCCCGACGGCGAGCCGGTGTACGACGACCGGGATGCGGTCGACCTGGCGGCCATCGCCGCTCTCGGACTGCCGTTCTGGCTGGCCGGGTCCTACGGCAACCCGGAGGGACTGCAGCGCGCGTTGGCCGCTGGCGCCACCGGCGTTCAGGTCGGCACGGCGTTCGCATTCTCGGCCGAGTCCGGCCTGGCCAACGAGCTCAAGGCGCAGGTGCTGGCCGAGTTGGCCGCCGGCAGCCTCCGGGTGACCAGCGACTGGCGGGTCTCCCCCACCGGGTTTCCGTTCAAGGTCGCGCACCTGGATGGCACGCTGTCCGACGAGGCTGTGCACGACCGTAGGCCCAAGGTCTGCGACCTGGGCTTCCTGCGCTCGCCGTACCGGACGCCGACCGGCGCGGTCGACTATCGTTGCCCGGCCGAGCCCACCCGGGTCTACATCACCCGCAAGGGCGGCCGCGAGCAGAACGCCGCGGGTCGCCGGTGCCTGTGCAACGCACTGCTGGCTGCCGCCGCGCTGCCGCAGCAACGGCGCAACGGCTACCGGGAGCCGGCACTGGTCACCGCTGGCGACGACTTCTCCGCCGTGCGGCACCTGGCTGGCGAGCATCCGGACTCCGGCTACACAGCCCGCGAGGTCGTCGACCACATCCTGTCCCCCGGGTAACGACGGCTCCGGTAGCGGTGGCGCCCAGGGCCCCAACCTCCCGACCGACGAGAGCATCATACGGGTAGCTGGGGTATCGGCCCGGTGCGCGCGCGAGCTGCTGGGAGCGGAACTCATGCCGAGGTCCTTGACCGACCGGCCGCTAGCGTTGTCCGTCGCCGCGACGGTCCCCGAGAGCGCCGGCTACCGGCTCAAGCGCCGCCTGCTGGGCCCGCCGCTGACCACCGGACAGCTGACCCACCAGCGGCTGTCCAACCCGCTGGCGCTCGGCGTGCTCTCCTCCGACTGCATCTCCTCCTCGGCGTACGGCACGGAGGAAATGCTCCTGGTGCTGCTCCCGGTCTTCGGGATGGCGGCGTTCACCATCCTGCTCCCCCTGACCGGGGTGATCCTCGGCGTCCTGATCCTGGTGACGCTGTCCTACCGCCAAGTGGTGATGGTCTACACCCGGGCCGGCGGCTCGTACGTCGTGGCGCGGGAGAACTTCGGCAGCGGCGTGGCCCAGATCGCGGCCGTGGCCCTGATGCTCGATTACATAGTCACGGTGGCGGTGCAGGCCGCGGCCGGCACCGCCGCCTTGGTATCGGCGGCGCCGGCGCTTTCGCCGTGGAACCTCGAGATCACCGTGGCCGTGGTGGCCGTGCTGTTCTACGGCAACCTGCGCGGGCTGCGCGAGGCCGGGCGGATGTTCGCCTTTCCGACCTACTTCTTCGCCGGTTCGATGGCCGTCGTGATCGTCGCCGGCATCATCCGAGAGCTCGTCGGCGACCTGCCGCACTACAACGTTGCGGTGGCCGGTGCGGTCAACGTCGGGCACGGGGAGGGGCTGCTCTCGGCAGCCGCGATCTTTGTCTTGCTGCGCGCCTTCGCCAACGGCGGATCGTCGCTGACCGGTCTGGAGGCCGTCTCCAACGGCGTCAGCTCGTTCCGGCGCCCGGAGGGTCTGAACGCTCGGAAGACGCTGGTCGTGATGAGCTGCATCCTCGGCTCGCTGGTCCTCGGGGTGTCCTGGCTGGCGCACCTGACCCACGCCATCCCTTACGAGGTCGGCACGCCGACAGTGATCTCGCAGGTCTCCAAAGCCGTCTTCAGCGGGTGGCCCGGCGGACACGTGCTATTCCTGTTGGTGCAGCTGGCGACCATGCTGATCCTCTACACCGGCGCCAACACCCCGTTCAACGGCTTTCCGTATCTGGCCAGTTTCGTGGCCGAGGACTCATTCCTGCCCCGGCAGCTGACCAAGCGGGGTCACCGGCTGGCCTTCTCCAACGGCATCATCGTTCTCAGCGTGCTTTCGGTCGCCCTCCTGATCGGCACCGGCGCGCACGTCGACAAGCTGGTCGCCTTCTACGCCATCGGGGTGTTCACCGGGTTCACCATGGCCGGTTTCGGCATGGCCCGGCACTTCGGCCGGGAGCGCGGGCCGAACTGGCGGCGCAATGTCGCCATCAACCTGGCGGCCGGAGGGCTGTCGCTGCTCGTCGTACTGATCTTCGCCGTGGTGAAGTTCACCGAGGGCGCCTGGCTCGTGGTGGTCATCTTCCCGATCGCGGTGCTCGGCCTGATGCGGCTCAACCGGCAGTACACCGCGGAGGCCACCGCACTGGAGATGGCGCCGGTTGCCGCCCAGCAGCCGAACTTCGCCCGACACGTCATTCTGGTGCTCGTCGACTCCCTCGACCTGGCCACCATTCGCGCCGTGCGCTATGCCCGCACGCTCAAGCCCACCCAGCTGCGCGCCGTCCACTTCATGCTGGACAGCGCGCACGCGCAACAACTGCAGGCGGACTGGGACGACCATCCGGCCGTCGGCATCCCGCTGGAGACGATCGACTGTCCGGACCGGCGACTCACCCGGGGCGCGGTCGAGCTGACGGCCCGGTTGACCGAGGACGGCCAGACCGAGGTCACGCTGCTACTGCCGCGACGGATCTACTCCCGGCTGCTCGGTCGGCTGCTGCACGACCGCACCGCTGACGAGATCGCCGACGTGGTCAGCAAGCTGCCGCATGTCGCAGCCACCATCGTTCCCTACAACGTGGGGACCGTGCTGACCGGTTCGTCCACCGGCACCGAGCTGTTGGTGCCGGCTGCGCCCGGTGCCGGGCCAGCCGAGCTCAGCCCCGTGCTGGCAGCCGTCAATGGTCAAGCTGGCGCCCCGACGCCGGGGCGCCGGACACCTCGCCGACCAGCCGGGCCGGCATCCCGGACGCCCTCCGTGCCGGACGCGGACGGGACCATCGCCATCGGCGACGTGGCCTGGCGGGAGCGGGCGCAGGTCGAGGGCCGTATCCGGGCAGTGCGGGTTACTCCGGTATCGGACTCACCGTCGCTGGAGTGCGAGGTAGTCGACCCCACCGGCGGCCTGGCGGTGCTCTTCTATGGCCGGCGCAAGATTGCCGGGATCGAGCCCGGCGCGCGGATCCGGCTGGACGGCATGGTCGGCGACTTCAACGGTCACCTGGCCATGGCCAACCCCGTCTACGAGCTGCTGCCGGGGGAGGCGGAAGCACACTGACCGTTTGCGGGGCCCGGTCGGCACCGGTAACGGTCAGTGCATCCGCGGCGTCCTGAGCCGGACGCAGGTCGTTTACTGCGGCAGGTCGTTCGCCGTCGGCTTGTCCTCGTTGGCCGGGGCCTAGGGCAGGTAGTGCTAGCTAGCAGCTAGCGGATATCTCGCCGTCGGAGGCCGGTCAGCCCGGCCAGCGTGAGGGCGGCAGCGACGGCGATGAGCACCATGAACGGCATGTAGGTCAGGTGGGCCGCTGGCAACTGGGCCGTGCGTTCGAACGGCGAGAGCCTTTGAAGCCATCTGGGGACACCGAGCGCCGGGCCCAGCAGCCCGACGACGAGGCAGACCGTGAGGATGGCCCACGACGCGACGGCCCCACGTGGCGCGAGCCCGACGAGCGCAACTGTGAACCCGACCAGCAGCCACATTGCGGGGGCGTAGACGAGGGCGTCGCCGACCAGGTGCGGAACGACGCTGAGATCGCCACCGACGACGCCGTAGCTGAGACCCACCGCCAGACCAGCGAGGGCGAGCAAGACGACGCTGCCGGCGAAGGCTACCGTGAGGTGACTCGTCGCCCACCGCCAACGCGAGACCGGCGTTGCCAGGACCGCTTCGGCGCGCATCGATGTCTCCTCGCTGCGCAATCGCAGAGCGGATTGGATCGCGAAGCCGGTGCCGATGAGGGCCAAGGTGCGAAACGAGGTAGCGAGGTAGGAGTCGGTGAGGCTGGCACCCCCTGCTCGGGCCAGCATGTCAGCGAGTGCCTTGTTGCGGCCCACGAAGGTGTCGATGCTGGGGGCGATCGAGCCGTAACCCACACCGGCGACGAGGACGCCGACACTCCACCCGGTCAGGCTGCCGCGCTGGAGGCGGACGGCCAGACCAATGGGACGTCCTAGACTTGGCGCGGCACAAGACCGCCCTGGCCGCGGTGCTATGAGCCCTTCCCCGAGATCCCGCCGCCCAGCCAAGACGCTGGCTGTGGCAACCAGGACAGTGGTCGCCACGACCAGAAGCAGGAACGGCCACCACCGCTGACCTGCGAAGGGCCTGGCCTTTTGCGCCCAGCCGATCGGCGAGAACCACGAGACGGTGCCATCACCGATGTCACCCACGGCTCGCACGACGAACGCCGCGCCGAGCACTACCCCCGCTACGCCGTACACGACCCGGACGTTCTCGGTGATCTGGGCCGCCAGGAGGGCAACGCCGCCGAAGACGAGTCCGAGCAGCATGAACGACGTCCCAAGGGTGAGTGACCCGGCGGCGGGAAGGTGCTGCGCGAGCATGGCGAGGGTGGTGGCTACGCCCACAGCCACGTTCATGGCGGCCACTGTGAACGAGGCGGACGCAATGGGAGCGCAACTCCCGACCGGCAGGGAGCGAAGCAGTTCGAGCCGGCCGGCCTCCTCCTCGCCGCGAGTGAGCCTGCCGATCATCAGCAGGCTCATGAGGGCTACGACCACCATGCCCATCGCGCCGGCCTGGAACGCCACTTCCCCACCGACGGTGTTCAGACTCTGGGCGGGACCGTTGAAGACGATGGCGGCGGCATTGCCCTGCGAGGCGGCAGCCGCCTGATCGAGGTCGGCCTGCGTGGGATACAGCCCCTTAATCCCCACGACTGTCAGCGCCACCAGTCCGGCGACGGCGAAGACCCAGACCAGGATCCGGATGCGGTCGCGCCGCACAATAAAGCGGGTGAGTTCGGCGGTGCCGGTGAGCTCGGTCATCGCGCCGATGACGGCCGCGCCTCCCGATCGCTCTTGACCCAATCATGTTCACGGGCCAGCTGGTCGCCGTAGTGCCGCAGGAACAGCTCCTCGAGTGTGGGCGGATGGCTGATGAGACTGCGGACTCCGAGCTCGCCGAGCCTCTGCACGGCAACGTCGAGGTGAGCCGTGTCGACGTCGAAACGGACATGGGTGCCGTCTATCTCAAGGCTATGGACCCCGGGAAGGTCCGCCAGGCGCTCGGCAGAACGCTCGGTCTCCGCGATAATCGATGTTCGGGTCAGATGCCGAAGCTCATCGAGGGTGCCGCTCTGCTCCGTACGCCCCGCCCGAATGATGCTCACCCGGTCGCACAGCGACTCGACCTCGGCAAGGATGTGGCTGGACAGCAACACTGTTCGTCCCTCGGCCTTGACCTCGCGGATGCAGTCCTGGAACACCGCCTCCATTAGCGGGTCGAGGCCCGACGTCGGCTCGTCGAGGATCAACAACTCGGCGTCAGACACTAGCGCTGTCACCAATCCCACCTTCTGCCGGTTCCCTTTCGAATAGGTGCGCGCCTTCTTGGTTGGGTCGAGCTCGAATCGCTCGAGCAGTTCATCCCGGCGCCGCCGATCAAGGTCGCCTCGCAGCCGGCCGAACAGATCGATCACCTCTCCACCGCTCAGAGTCGGCCACAGGGTCACCTCGCCTGGGACGTAGGCCAGTCGACGATGCAGTTCAACAGCGCCGTTCCACGGATCGCCAGCCAGCATCACGACCTCCCCGGCGTCCGCTCTTAGCAGGCCGAGTAACACCCGGATCGTCGTCGTCTTGCCGGCACCGTTTGGCCCGAGGAAACCGTGGACCTCACCGGTCTCGACAGTCAGGTCGAGCCCGTCGAGCGCGCGTGTGCGGCCGAACGTCTTTACGAGTCCAAGCGCGGTGATGGCCCTGCTCACGCCGCCACGCTCCCCGGCGATGGACTGCGAACGCAGGTACTCGATGACCCATCCAATACAGATCGGCGACTGCCGTCGCTCGAACCCGGCAACTCAGTCACCGATCCCCCTCCAGAATCGCAGCGTGAGAACGGATCGGCCCCAACACCCGCCGAGCCTCGCGCCAGCCTGCATGGTCGGCTAGTACCCAAGGTCCCAGCCCCGTCCGTATCCCCGTTGGCCCAAGCCGTCCTCGCTGGGCCCGAGTTGGATGTCGCCCTCGACCCGCGAAGCGGAGCCCCGCAGTCCCCTGTTCGATCGGCGGTACTTCCGTTCAGCCGTAGTTCATCCGACCCCGGGAGCGATCGGCCGGGTCGCGGCCTCCAGCGCAAGCACGATCGAGCGGTACGGCTTGCCGGTCTGCCGAGACAACCCGATCTCGCAGGTCCGGTTGCTGCAGAGGTAGTCCGGGTGGTGCCTGCCCGCCAGGGCCGCCACCTCGTGCTGCAGCGCTGAGGCGGGCAGCTCCGGATGCAGCCAGCCGCGGTCGCCGGCGAAGCCGCAGCAGCCAGCCTCCGGCGGGTTGACGACCTCTTCGGCCAGCGCCGCCCCGATCGCCTCCAGCTTGCCGACGGCGCTGATGTGGTACGCCGAACAGACGGCGTGCACTGCCACGGACCCCACTTTGGCCGTCACCTGCAATCGGGGCAGCAGCAAGTCGTGCAGCCAGTCGATGCTGTCCAGGAAGGTCATCCGGTCGAAGCGCTCGGCGTTGTCCGGGCTGAGGTACTCCCGGCAGGTGCGCAAGCCCGACGTACAGGAAGTGGCATCCACGACGATCGGCCGCGAGCCTTCGCTGGACCACCACCAGGCGCGCTCGACGGTGCGCTTGGCCATTAGCTGCATGCCCTCGAAGTAGCCCTTGGAGTGCCACGGCGTACCGCAGCAGGCGCCGGCGACGTCGTCGGGGATCACGACCGGCAGGCCCGCCCGCGCGCTGACGGCCACCAGCGCCTCGGGCAGGGTGGGATGGCGCGCTTCCCCCTCGCCCGGGCCGAAGATCCGGTTGACGCAGGCCGGGAAGTAGACAGCGGCGGCCTCGGCCGCCGCCGTCGCCGGCAGCGGAGGGGCAGCCGGCGGCATGGTCGGGTCCCAGCGCGGCATCAGGTCGGCGCTCACCGCAGCCCGCAGCAGGTCGGTGGCGGCCACCAACGGGCGATGGGTGGCGATCTTGGCGGTGGCGTGAGCGGTGCGTAGCAGCACCCGGAAGGCCTGCTCCACCGCGGCGTACCGCTCGGCGACCTCCCGGCCGATTTGTTCCGCCCGGGGCGAGTGCTGCTGGTGCCGGAACCGCTTGACCAGCTCCCCGGTGTTGATCTCGACCGGGCAGGCCAGCTCGCACATGCCGTCACCGGCGCACGTCTCCAGCCCGGCGTACTCATAGTCCTGCTGCAGCGGTCGAAGCAGGTACCCGGCGCCGTCGGCCGCGTCCTGGCGCAGCATCTCCCGCCGGACGACGATGCGCTGGCGCGGCGTCAGCGTCAGCTCGCGGCTGGGGCAGACGTGCTCGCAGTAGCCGCACTCGATGCATCGGTCGGCCTCGGGCTCGATGCTCGGCGTGGTCTTGAGGTGGCGCAGGTGCGCCTGCGGGTCGTCGGTGAGCACCACGCCCGGGTTCAAGATCCCGTCCGGGTCGGCCAGCGCCTTGATCCGGCGCATGACATCCAGCGCCGCCGCGCCCCACTCGGCACCGACGAAGGGCGCCATGTTGCGGCCAGTCCCGTGCTCTCCCTTCAGCGCGCCTTCGTACCGCAGCACAAACTCCACCAGCTCAGCCATGAACCGGCCGTAGCGCTCGATCTCGCCGGCGTCGTTGAGCGACTGGGTGAGCAGGAAGTGCAGGTTGCCGTCCTTGGCGTGACCGAAGACGACGCCCTCGCCGTACCCGTGCTGCCGGAACAGGGCGCCGAGCTCTTCGACGGCGTCGGCCAGCTGGTGGATCGGAAAGGTCACGTCTTCGAGCAGCACCGAGTGACCGCTCGCCCGGGCCGCGCCGACGGAGGTGAACAGACCGTTGCGCACGGTCCAGTACTCCAGCTGGCGCTGTGGGTCCAGGGTGAACTCCGCCGGCAGGAGCAGGTCCATCCCGGCCAGCGCCGCCTCGGCGGTCTGCCGCAGCCCCGGAAGGGCGGCAGCGTCCGCGGTGGCCACGTCGACCAGCAGGGCGGCCGCGCCATCGGGCAGGTCGGTCAGGTACGCCGGGACACTCTTCTTTCCCTCGACCGCCCGCATCGACGCTCGGTCGAGCAGCTCGATCGCGGTGGCACCCACTTCCCGCAGCGGCACGATGGCGTCGTTGGCGGCGTGCAAGCTGGGGAAGATCAGCAAGCTGGTGGCCCGGTGCGGCAGCACCGGCACCGTGTCCAAGACGGCCTCGGCGGTGAAGGCCAGCGTGCCTTCGGACCCAACCAGCAGGTGAGTGAAGATCTCCAGCGGCTCGGCGTGGTCCAGGAAGGCATTCAGGCCGTAGCCGGTGGTGTTCTTCCGGCTGTGCTTGCGCTGGATCTTCTCGGTCAGCCCAGCATTGGCGAGCAGCTCAGTACGCAACTGCGCCAGCCCCGCGGCCAGCTCCGGCTCCTCGACGGCGAACCGCTCCGCGGCGTCCTGGGCCGCCGTGTCGATCACCGTGCCGGAGGGCAGCACGAAGGTCAAGGAGCGCAGGGTGCGGTAGGCGTTCTGCTCGATCCCGCAGCACATGCCGCTGGAGTTATTCGCCAGGATGCCGCCGATGGTGCAGGCGGCCAGGCTGGCCGGGTCGGGGCCGAGCTTCGCGCCGTAGGGCTTCAGAGCGAGGTTGACCCGGGCGGCGATCGTGCCCGGCCCGACCCGCACCCGGGCGCCGCCGTCCTCGACCTCGATCCGGCGCCAGTACCGACCCACCTCGACCAGGACGCCGTCGGTCTGGGCCTGGCCGGACAAGCTGGTGCCGGCCGCCCGGAAGGTCATCGGTACGTCGCGGTCCCGGCACAGGGCGAACAGCGCCTGGATCTCCACCACCGACTCGGCCAGTACGACGGCCTTGGGGATCAGGCGGTAGAAGCTCGCGTCCGAGGCGAACGCAACCAGGTCGATCGGGCGGGTCAGCACCCGGTCGGGGCTAACGATGCGCTCCAGCTCAGCGATCAGCCCCGGGTCGATCCGCAGCACCGCCTGGCCCGCGGTCGAGGTGGACGGGACCACTGTTGCCGTCATCCACACTCTCCCTGCGTCGTCATCCCCCGGAACGTTCGGCTGTCCACGCGGTTCAGATCCCCATCTATCCGCCGAGGTGTCGACGTCGTTCCGGACCACCCCGGGGCGTGCCGGCGCGGGGGTGCGGACCGGCCTGCTTGGCGGCGGTCGTGCCGGTCGGAGCCTGTTCGCCTTCGGCCGTCGCGACGCCGGCCGAGTTCGACAGATCGTTGTCAGCGCTGTCAGCGCGGACGCTCCGGTCCGGCTCCGCAGGTCCATCGGCCATGGTTGCCCTCCCGGCACCGCTCCTGGAGTGCCCACACCTAAGCGTTACAGCCGGCCGGCGCGGTGACCGGTAAGCCGAACCAAGGGCTGTGCACCCGGTGTCGACGCCCGTGCTCGTGCCCGCCCACGTACTGCACCTACCCGGTCAGCAGGGCGGCCGAATCGCTCTGGGCGCGTCGGTCACCGCCGTATTGAACCGGGGATCACCCACGGGCGGCACCGGCTCGCACCGTGTGCCGATCTGGATACGCATTGCCACGGCACGGTGGACACCCATCCCGTCCAGCCGGTTACTCTCGGTCCCCTTCGCCGATGTTCCACCCGGACGTGGCCCATCCGGCGTACCGTCCCGTGAACCCGGCCAACGGCTGCTCGCCAGCCGCACCGGTTGCGATCTCCTCGGCGTCCAGGCGAAGGCACCTATGATCGTACCGGACTACAAGCAGGTCCTCGACCCGGTGTCGCACTCGCTCGCGACGACGTCGATCTTCGCGGCCCTGCCGTTGCTCACCCTGTTCGTCCTGCTGGGCGTCGTAAAGATGAAGGCTTGGATCGCCGCACTCACCTCGCTCGCAGTCGCCATCGTCATTGCCACGGTGGTCTACCCGATGCCGCTGGGTGACGCGCTCAACACCTCGCTGTACGGCGCGGCCTTCGGCTTCTTCCCGATTATGTGGATCGTGATCAATGCGATCTGGATCTACAACATGACGGTCGCCACGGGGCACCTCGACGTCCTGCGCCGCTCCTTCGGCAAGATCAGCGACGACCAGCGGGTACAGGCCATGATCGTGGCCTTCTGCTTCGGGGCGCTGATGGAGGCCCTCGCCGGCTTCGGCACGCCGGTCGCCATGAGCTCAGTGATGCTGATCGCGCTCGGCTTCGCTCCCATGCGGGCGGCAATGCTGGCCCTAGTCGCGAACACTGCCCCGGTGGCCTTCGGCGCCCTCGCGGTGCCTATCACCACCCTGGCCTCTCCGGCGGTGACCGGTCTGCCAGTGGACAAGCTCGGTGCCATGGTGGGGCGGCAAACCCCGGTCCTTGCCCTGTTCGTGCCGCTGGCCCTGGTCTTCATCGTGGACGGCAGGCGCGGCCTGCGCGAGACCTGGCCGGTCGCCCTCGTCTGCGGCGTCAGTTTCGCGCTGGCCCAGTTCGTCTGCTCCAACTACATCTCGGTCGAGCTCACCGACATCGTCGCCTCGCTGGTGGCTGCGGTGTCCGTGATCGGCTTCACCCGGCGGTGGCATCCGAGCGCGGCCCGCGAGGGCGTCGGCCAGGCCAGGCGGGGAGCGCGGCCGGCGGTGGCCGGCGGTGCCAGCGACGAGACCGACTCCGACTTCCGCGAGCGGGTGGCCCAGTCCAACAGCGAGCTGGCGCACCACGACCCGCCGGGAGAGGTGGCGAAGGCCTACGCGCCGTACCTGATCATCATTGCGGTGTTCGTCATCTCCACGCAGATCAAGTGGCTGGCCGGCGTGGCGCCCGCCAAGGCGGGCACCACCGGGACCGGCATCGAGCGGTTCACTCACATCGTCAACTGGCCCGGTCTGCACATCAAGAACTCGGCCAGCAAGGCGGTGGCCACCACCTTCAAGCTCAACTACGTCTCGGCGGCCGGCACCCTGCTATTAGTCACCGGCATCCTTACCATGATCGTGCTCAAGCTGAGCGTCGGACGAGCACTGAGCATTTACGCCGCGACGCTCAAGCAGCTCTGGCCGGCCATCGTCACCGTCATGGCCGTGCTGGGGCTCGCCTACGTGATGAACCAGTCGGGCCAGACGCAGACCCTGGGCCGATGGATGGCCGGTGCAGGCGGTCTGTTCGCCTTGATATCCCCGATCCTGGGCTGGCTGGGAGTGGCGGTCACCGGCTCGGACACCTCGTCGAACTCCCTGTTCGGCGCCTTGCAGGTGACGGCCGCCAAGCAGACCGGCCTGAACCCGCTGCTCATGGCGGCCGCCAACAGCTCTGGCGGGGTGCTCGGCAAGATGGTCTCGCCGCAGAACCTGGCGATCGCCGCCGGCGCGGTCGGCATGGCCGGGCAGGAGGGCGAGCTGTTCCGGCGGGTGCTGGGCTGGAGCCTGGGCTTCTTGGCGTTCATGTGCATCCTGGTCTACCTGCAGTCGACGTCCGTGCTGTCGTGGATGATCCCCTGACGCCCACGGCGGCTTTCCGGCGTACCGACCAGAAAGGCTGATCCCCGTGCGGGTGGCCCTGTTCATCACCTGCTTCAACGACGTCATGTACGCCAAGACCGGCCGCGCGGTGGTCGAGCTGCTGGAGCGCCTCGGCCAGCAGGTCGAGTTCCCGATGGAGCAGACCTGCTGCGGCCAGATGCACTTCAACACCGGCTACCAGCGGGAGTGCATCTCGATGGTCCGCCGGTTTGCCGACGTTTTTGCGCCGTACGACGCGGTGGTCTCGCCGTCCGGGTCGTGCGTGTCGATGGTGCGGGAGTACCACTCGCGGGTGGCCGAGGTCGCCGCGGAGCGCGGGGAGGATCTCTCCCTCGGCACGGACGTCGCGGCAGTGGCACCGAAGGTCTACGAGCTCTCGGAGTTCCTGGTCGACGTGCTCGGGGTGACCGACGTCGGCGCGTACTTCCCGCACCGGGTGACCTACCACCCGACCTGCCACTCGCTGCGCATGATTCACGTCGGGGACAAGCCGCTGCAGCTGCTGCGGGCAGTGCGCGGGATCGACCTGGTCGAGCTGCCGGCGGCCGAGCAGTGCTGCGGCTTCGGCGGCACGTTCGCGGTGAAGAACTACCAGACCTCGACCGCCATGCTGGCCGACAAGATGAGCCACGTTTTGGACACCGGCGCCGAGGTCTGTACCGCTGGCGACAACTCCTGCCTGATGCACATCGGCGGCGGGCTGTCCCGGCTGCGCTCCGGCGTACGCACCCTGCACCTGGCCGAAATCCTGGCCGCGACCGAGTGACTTCCACCGAGTGAGCCGCCTGGTGGAAGAATGAAGACCGAATGAATGAGGTACGTCGGTGAGCGCACCGGTCCCTGCCGGCACCAAGTTCCCGGCCGCGGCGGGCAAGGCCCTCGCCGACACCCAGCTGCGACGCAACTTGCGCAAGGCGACCACCACGATCCGCGACAAGCGGGCCTCGGTCGTCGGCGAGCTGCCGGACTGGCAGGAGCTACGGGAGGCCGGCCGGGCCACCAAGGAGCGGGTGCTGCGCCACCTGGACACCTACCTGGTGCAGATCGAGGAGTCGGTCACGGCGGCCGGCGGCCGCGTCCACTGGGCGCGCGACGCCGAGGAGGCGAACCGGATCGTCGCCGAGCTGGTGCAGGCCACCGGTGAGCACGAGGTCATCAAGATCAAGTCCCTGACCACCGACGAGATCGACCTCAACGGCGGGCTGGCGGCGACCGGCATCACGGCGTACGAGACCGACCTGGCCGAACTCATCGTCCAGCTTGGCCACGACTACTCCTCGCACATCCTGGTCCCGGCGATCCACAAGAACCGCTCCGAGATCCGGGAGATCTTCTTGCGGGAGATGCCGGACGTCGATCCCGGCTTGACCGACGAGCCGCGAGTGCTGGCGATGGCGGCCCGCAAGCACCTGCGCCGCAAGTTCCTCTCCACCCGGGTCGGGGTCAGCGGCGGCAACTTCCTCATCGCCGAGACCGGCACCGTGGTCATCGTGGAGTCCGAGGGCAACGGCCGGATGTGCCTAACGCTGCCCGAGGTGCTGATCAGCGTGGTCGGCATCGAAAAGGTGCTGCCGACCTGGGCGGACCT
>JGI20195J14853_1000405_pt1 | contig 14138 bp, 14 predicted proteins | sample NGESurdeep092012_3_FD_14853 | JGI IMG/M metagenome (IMG submission 14853)
TACTGCGAGCCCGAAGTCGCGACGGTGGGACTCAGCGAAGCCGACGCCAAAGCGCGCGGAATCGAAGTGAAGGTCGGCAAGTTTCCGTTTCGCGCGATCGGCAAGGCGGTTGCGATCGGCGAGACCGCGGGCTTCGTGAAAATCGTCGCGACCAAACAGTACGGCGAAGTGATCGGATGCCAGATTGTCGGACACGGCGCCACCGACCTGATTTCCGAAGTCGTGCTCGGCAAAACGCTCGAGACCACCACCGCCGAAATCGGCAAGACCGCGCATCCGCATCCCACGATGTCCGAGGCGATCATGCAAGCGGCTTTGGCGGCAGACGGTGAAGCGATAGACTTCTGAATATGGGTCGAACACTCACCGTCGCCGAGCTGGGCGTGCTCGACTACGACGCCGCGCTTGCGATGCANACCGCGATGCTGGCGGCGCGGATCGACGGCGCGATAGGCGACACGCTCCTGATGATGGAGCATCCGCACGTTTTCACNCTNGGNCGCGGCGCGGACGAGCGCTTCATCGTCGGCAATCCGGCGAGCGTGCCGATTCGGCGGGTTTCGCGCGGCGGGCAGGTAACCTATCACGGCCCCGGACAGCTGATCGGTTATCCGATTCTCAAACTCGAAGGGCGCGACCGCGACGTTACGAAGTATCTTCGAGGCCTCGAGGCGGCGATGATCGACGCGCTGGCAAAATTCGGCATCGACGCCGCCCGCCGCGACGCGATGACCGGCGTCTGGGTTGGGTCGCGCAAGATCGCGTCGATCGGCGTCGGCATCCGGCGCTGGACCACCTGGCACGGCTTCGCACTGAACGTATCCACCGATCTCAGCTTTTTCGATTCGATCGTGCCCTGCGGTATCGAGGGATGCCGCATGACTTCGATCTGCGAGCTGACGAATCGGGCAGTGTCGGTGAGCGAATTCGCCGAGGTGATGCGCGAGAGTTTCCGCGGTGTGTTCCGTTACGATGAAATTTTTTCAGTGGCGGCAGCGCGAATTGTGCCGACCGCTGAGTTTGTGGCTGGCGATGGTTGAACGAAAACATCCCGACTGGATTAAGGTTCGCGCACCGGTGTCGCCCGAGTACTTTCGCACCAAGGCGATCCTCGGCGGGCTCAAGCTGCATTCGGTCTGCCAGGAGGCGTGCTGCCCGAACATCGGCGAATGCTTTTCGCATCGCATCGCCACCTTCATCCTGATGGGCGACGTGTGCACGCGCAATTGTCCGTACTGCGCAGTCGCGCACGGCAAAGTTCGTCCGCTGGATTCCGATGAACCGCGGCGAATCGCGGAGGCGGTGGCGCGGCTTGGACTGCAACATGTCGTCGTCACCTCGGTCGATCGCGACGATCTGCCGGACGGCGGCGCGGCGCATTTCGCGGCGACGGCGCATGCAATCAAAGCGATGGCTGCGCCGGCGCGCGTCGAAGTGCTGGTGCCGGACTTCCAGGGATCGTTCGCCAGCGTCGAGACGGTGGTGCGGTCGCCGATCGATATCTACAACCACAATATCGAAACGGTGCCGAGTCTTTATCGCACGGTGCGGCCGGGCGGAAATTACGCTCGATCGCTTGACGTTATCCGCCATGCGAAAGACTCGGCGCGCCAGCTCGGCAAGCCGATGTTCACCAAGGCGGGCGTGATGCTCGGGCTTGGCGAGAGCAACAGCGAGCTGCTCGATGTGATCCGCGATTTGCGCAGGGTAGGGTGCGACATCCTGACGCTCGGGCAGTATCTGCGGCCGTCGGCGGAACACATTCCCGTCGCCAGGTACGTGCCGCCGGCGGAGTTCGCGGAGTTGAAGACGGCCGCGCTCGCGATGGGGTTCCATCACGTCGAGTCAGGGCCGTTGGTGCGCAGCTCGTACCACGCGTGGGAACAAGTGAACTAAAGAAGTCTGGCGCGCGGGCTTAAAAAGAGCAGCGCGCCGCGGAACATCAGTCCCGCGGCGCGCCAATCGTCAAATCACCTTTGATTTAATAACGAATCCGGGTCAGCTTACCACTGTTCCTCGTGGAGCTTCTTGACCTTGTTCACGCGCATCTGCAGGTACGCGTCCTGAACAGCGCCGTAGAGATCGATCGCATAGCGATCGGCTTCCTCGAACATGTTCAGATGCAGCGAGCGGTAGTTCACTGCTTCAGCCGCGCCCTCCCCGGTGGCCACCGTGATCGACACCCACCACGGAACGAAGTAGCTGATCGGATCCATCGCACCGTCGGCGACCAGGCCGACCGTGTCGCCAATCGTCGAAGGTCCCATCAACGGAAGCATCAAGTACGGACCGGTCGGGATGTCGTAGTAGCGAATGGTCAGACCGAAATCGTTGCGATGCTGCTTGAGCCCAAACAAAAGGTCGGCGGGATCGAAGAAGCCGGCCAATCCGAGCGTCGAGTTGATTCCAAAACGGGCGATTTCGCCGCCGGCCTCGGCCAGCTTGAGCTGAAACAGGTTGTTGGCGAAACGCGGGATGACATGGACGTTGTCAAAGAATCTGTCCACGCTCTCACGCACCGGCTGCGGCGTGATGGTGGCGTATCCGCTGGCTACAGGGCGCAGCACCCAATCGTCGAGCTTGAGGTTGAAGGTGAACATCGGCTCATTGAACGCCGCTATCGGATCGGCATAGCCGCCCTGATTGTTCTCGCCCGGTGGCGGAGTCGACGGATTGGCCGACGATTGGGCGGCCGGGTTCTGCGACACCGGAGCGGCGCCCTGGCTCAGAGCCGGGGTCGCAAACGAAACGACCGCAAGCAGGGACGATGCGAGCATCATCCAACGCGCGCTTGTCCTTTCGATTTGTTTCGAACCAGATGTCATTTGCCTCTCCATGGCGGTGTCGCCCTAAAATCTTCCTTTAGAGGGTACCTTTCCAGACTCAAGGAATCCATACTTGCTAGTGATTCGCGAGACTTGCCGCAAGGGCGGCCTGTTTACTCTTTAAGTCGCTAATCAGGGTGGCGTAGCCCTGATTGTTCATCACGCGATTAAACTGGTTGCGGTAATTCGCGATGATACTGATCGAGTCCACGGTCACATCGTAGATCTTCCAGGTAGCGCCCTCCTGCACGAGGCGGTAGTTCAAATGGATCGGGTCCTTGCCCTCCGGCTCCACGATATCGGTGTTGACCTCCGCATACTGGGGCCCGTCGGTCGTCATCCTGAGGAAGGCGACCTGCTGACCGCGGTAGTCGTTAACCTTGCTCAAGTAAGAATCCTCGATGAAAGCGACGAACGCTTTGGTGAACTCCTGCTGCTGATCGGGGGTGATCTGCTTCCAATGGTAGCCGAGCGCCGACTTCGCCATCTCGGTGAAATCGAAGGTTGCGGACACGATTTGGCGCAGCTTGTCCTGGCGCTGGGCCAGCGGAGTTTGATTGTCGCGGAGCACGTCCAGCGCCTGGTTGACGGTGGTCCGCACCACGGACATCGGATCGTCGGCCCGGGCGGCCGCCAAAAAGCGCGACGGTGCAAGGCTGACGACGAGCGCGGCCGTCACCGTGAGCATCGCGATCGCGCGCCGCGGCAGGATTCGCTGGATGGAAGTTGGCGTCATCATAAATTTCACCCGGTTATTTCTCCGATTTTCCAGGCTTCTGCTCCTTCTCTGAGTTTGAGGATTTATCCTTCGCGGAGTCACCGCTGCTGCCACCGTTGTTGATCAACTGGCCAATTGCATCCTCAAGCACAAACGCGTCCTGCGTATGCATGATCGTATCGCCGTCCTTGAGCAATTTGTCGCTTGGACCCAGTTGAACCGTAATGTACTTGTCGCCGATTATTCCGCTGGTCTTGATCGACACGATTGCATCCTTGTCGATTGGCACGCCGTCGTCAACGCGCATCGCAATCCGCGCGCGCAGGTTCTTGAGCCCGATCTGCACAACCTTACCGACTTGCACACCCGCCAGTTGAACCTGATCTCCGGTTTTCAATCCCGAGATATTATCGAAACTTGCGTAGAGCGTGTAGCCCGGCTTGGGCAGCAGGGTGAGTTTGCCCAGCGACAGCGACAAAACCACCAGTGCGATGATACCGAGAATCGCGAAAATGCCGACGATAAGCTGCGTGGTTCGAGTTGCGTACATAGATCTTTGTTTCAGCCCGCAAGAGCTGTTTCATTCTCCTCGCCGGATGCTTTGCCCGCCAGAAACCGTTTGAAGACGTCGTCGTCGGCCGCCATCACCTGAGCCACCGTGCCATTGAGATGAGTGCGGCCATTATGGAGAAATGCGACGCGGTCGGAAACCTGGAAGACCGCCGGCACGTCATGACTGACCATCACGGCGGTCAGGTGAAAATTCTCCTGGGTGCGCCGGATAAGTTCGTGAATCGCGCCGGTCCGCGACGGATCGAGGCCGGTAGTCGGCTCGTCGAGCATGAGGATTTTCGGGCGCCGCACCAGTGCACGCGCGAGCGCGGCGCGCTTCTGCATCCCGCCGCTCATCTGGGAGGGAAACTTGGCTTCCATCCCTTCCAGTCCAACCGCTTTGAGCGTTTCATGCACGCGCGCGGCGATCTCGGCGCGAGTGAGCCTGGTTTTCTCGACCAGCGGGAACGCGACGTTGTCGAATATCGACATCGAGTCGAACAGTGCGCCGGCCTGAAAGAGCATCCCGAATTTTTCGCGCACCGCGTCCAGGCCGGTCTCGCCGAGTTTTGTCACTTCGACGTTGTCGATCACAATCGTGCCCGAGTCGGGCCGCAGCAGCAGGTTGATATGCTTGAGCAGAACGGTCTTGCCGGATCCGCTGGGGCCGACGATCGTCGTGATCTGGCCGGCGGGAAAGTCGAGCGTAACGCCGTCGAGGACCTGCTGGCGGCCGAAGCGGCGGCGAAGGTCGCGCACTTCGATTGCATTACCGGCGCTCGGCGCGTTGCGAATGTTCTGCGCATTGCCGTCGCCGTGGTTGATTTCAGTTTGGCTCATGGATCGTCGATCGCTACGGCGTTATCACAAAAGTATAGACGTAAGAAAATAGTCAAACGCAAGAATCAGGGCGCTGGACAGCACCACGGCTTCGGTGGTGGCACGGCTGACCCCGGTCGCCATCCGTTCGGCGTGATATCCCTTGTAGCAACAGATCCAGGTTACGACCACGCCGAAGATCAGGGCCTTGTAGATGCCGGTCATGATGTCGTGGCCGTCCATGTTGGCGGCGATACCGTTGAAGTACGCACCCGACGGCGCGCCCATCAAACCGACGCCGACCATGTAGCCGCCGAAGATTCCCACCACGTCGAAGGCCGCCGTCAGCAAGGGGAAACTGATCACGCCTGCGAGCACGCGCGGCGAGACCAGGTACTGGACCGGGTTGATCGCCATCACGGTGAGCGCGTCGATCTGTTCGGTGGATTGCATCGAGCCGAGCTCCGCCGCCATCGCGGAACCGGCGCGCGCCGCGATCATCAGGGCGGCCAGAACGGGTCCAAGCTCGCGCACCAGAACCAGGGCGACGACCGTGCCCAGCGCGCCGTCGGAGCCAAAGCGGCGCAGCGTGTTGTAGCCCTGCAGACCCAGCACCATCCCGGTGAAGCCGCCGATTAGAATGATGAGAAACAGCGAGTCGGCGCCGATCATTCGTATCTGCCGAATCCACAGCCGCGGCTTGAACGGCGGGACGAACACATAAAACGCGGCGTTCAGCAAAAAAAGCACAAACGCGCCGAGCTGGACAACGCTGTCGACCACCAGCGCGCCGAGCCGCCCAGTCATTTCCACGATCGCCTTCAGTCCGTTTTTCAATTTTTAGTGATGAGCAATCCCAAGCCGGGCCAACTGGTTTTGAGTATGCGTGGCGGACCCGGCGCGCTCGAACTCGGCGAGGTCCGCGATCACGTCGAGGTCCAGCGCGGGCCGCGCAAGCCGCAACACTCTAGCCCCAACGCCGGAGTTGCGGCAATCGTCCAGATGCCGCACCAGGCTCATTCGACCGAATCGAGTCGCCACCGCGCCGGCGGGTGAGCGGCAAATGATGTTGGTGCCGGAGAAGTCCCGCGAGGGCACCAGCACCACGCCGCGTTCGGGGGGCATCGCGGCAAACACTGCGTCTATATCTTCGGCCGCGATCAATGGGATGTCGGACAACACCGTGCAAACTGTTCGCGCACCATCGGCAATCAGCGCGGAGGTGGCAAGTCCGACGGCGGCGTTGAGGCCGCGCGGAAATTCCTCGTCGATGGTGAGTGCACCGGCAGAACGCGCCAGCGCGAGCAGGCCCGGGTCCGACGTCACCACGGCGACGTGGTCGGCGGCGGCTGCGCCAAGCGAGGCCGCCAGCACGTCGCGAAACATCGCTTGGGCCAACGCACGGCGCTCGCCGGGTGGCAGGACAGGCGCGAGCCGGGTCTTGGCGAATTCGAGTTGCTTGGCTGCGATTAGAATAAAGCGCACGGCGTATGTTTATAACCTAACAGGCCCGCGCATCCAACGGGAACTGCGACAGGGGCTGGAGTGCTTGACACTGTTTCCGCGCTCCCTTCAACATTGATGTGTAGATTTTTNCGTCGCTGGTCCGATCATTGCGCAATCGGAAGGCGCGCTCGTCTTGGAGGAAACCGCAGCAATGAACAGGAAGCGAAGNTTAACGACNCNGACCGGGGCGATGATCGTGGCCGGCGCGATGATCCTGATAGGGGCGGGATGCCATCACAAAACCGCCGAGGATTTTCTTGCCGAGGGCGACACGGATATGCAGGCGACGAAGCTCGCCGACGCGGAAAAGGCTTACCAGGAGGCGGTGAAGCTCGCGCCAAACGATCCGCGCACCCATATCGCGCTCGGAAATCTGTACATATTCGAGCACAAACCGGGCGACGCGCAAGTTGAATTCATGAAGGTCCTCGAGTTCGATCCTAAAAACGCGGCGACCCACGCCGCGCTCGGCAACCTTTATAGCGATCAGAACCAGCGCGGACTGGCCGAAAATCAGTACCGCGCCGCGGTAGCGCTCGAGCCGGACCGCCCCAACTACCATCTCGATCTGGGCGAGGTGCTCGGAAAGGAAGGCAAGGCCGCCGCGGCGGAGGATCAAATTCGCACCGCAATCGGGCTGAGCCCTAAGGACGCAAAGGCCCACCTGGCGCTGGCGAATCTGCTGGCAACGGACCCGGCTCGCGCGACCGAAGCCAACGCGGAGTTCGACGAGGTGCGAGCACTCGATGTCAAGCTGCTGCCTGCTCCCGCCGCGACGCCGGCTGCCAGTGCGGCGCCGGCGGGCGCCGCGGCGACGACCGCGTCGGGCGGCGCGCCGAAGATCAAGCCGCTCAACAAGCTTTTCCTGTTGACGAAAAATTCGCCGGTATATCAAAATCCCGACGAGACCAGTTCCACAATCGGCCACGTGCGCCGCAAGAAGTACGTTCACGTCACGGGAATCACCGGCAACTACCTTCAGATCAAACTCAGGAATGGCGCGATTGGCTTCATACCGGTGGCGGCCGCGGAGTAGATGCCACGCAGCGCGGGTGCCATTTTATACCTTCGAGGTGAGCGACGATGGCGAACAAAGATATCATCACGCGTGAAGTGAGCTATGCGGGCCGTGCGTGCGCGCTCAAGGCGTATGTCGCTGAGCCGGCGGGAGCCGAGCCATCGCCGGCGGCGATCGTAGTGCAGGAATGGTGGGGACTGAACGACCACATCCGCGACGTCACCCGGCGGCTGGCGCGCGAGGGTTACTTCGCGATCGCGCCGGACTTGTACTCGCGCCAACAGGGCCATCGCGTCGCCACCGAGCCCAACGAGGCCGCGCAACTGATGGGCGGATTGAAGAAGGAAGACGGCATCGCGGATCTTCAGACGACGGTGGAATGGCTGCGCGCGCAGAAACGGACGCATTCAACCCGCGTCGGCATCACGGGATTTTGCATGGGCGGCAGCTACGCGATCCTGTTGCCATGCGAGAGCCGGGAAATCGCGGCCGCGGCGCCGTTCTATGGCGAAATACCGCCGGACGAAAAACTCAAGCATCTCGGCTGCCCGATCTTTTACGCATACGGCGAGAACGACGGATGGATCCAGCGCGGCGACGTCGATCGGCTGGCGGCGGCGCTGAAGAAATTCGACAAGCCGGGCGAGGTCAAGGTTTACGCGGGATGCTCGCATGGATTTTTCAACGACACCCGCGCCGACGTCCATCGCCCCGCCGAAGCAAAGGACGCGTGGGAGCGCACGCTCAAGCTGTTCGCCGCGAATCTGAAGGGGTGAAGCAGCCCAGGAACTGATCTCCGATCTCTGTCGGTGGATTGCGATTCGATCGGATCTGCAATCCCACTGACTCACACCCTACGCAAATGCCGCCTGCAGGAGGCGGCCATCCCCCGCGACGCGCCTCACTGAGCGCGCTGCAGTATGTTTAGGCACAATTTGTCACCCCACTTACTTCGCTATTGCGCGAGCACGACATTGCTTTCCATATCGCCCCGCGCTGGTTCGGATCGATTGCGCGGCGTCAAATGGAAAACAGCACGACCACGCAAAAACCGTCGCGAGTAATTTCCAAACTTCGTCTGAGCGCCATCGCGCTCGTATCCGTCGTCACGGTGTTCATGGTCACGATGCTGATAGCGGCGACCGGCGACAACATCGCGGACGCGGTGCTCGGACAAATCGACTTCTCGCACAACGGCATCAACAACACCGGCGCGGCGAGTCTCGAATCTCCAGGCCAGATGGCCATCGATCTGAGCGGCGGAACCGAGCATCTGTACATCGTGGACGGCAACAACAGCCGCATCCTCGGATGGAACGACGCCACCAGTTTCGTCAACGGCCAGAACGCAGACATCGAGATCGGCCAACCCGATTTTCGAACTACGCGCTGCAACAGCGGCACCGGCGGCGGCGACCTCGCGGGCCTGGGCCCAGATAGTCTGTGCCTGCCGGGCGGCGTCGCCGTGGACAGCGCGGGCAACCTCTACATCGCGGATACGCTCAACAGTCGAGTGCTCGAATACAATCAGCCGTTCACGCAGGGAATCAGTGTCGGCTTTGCGGCGAATGTTGTATTCGGACAGGGCGGCAGCTTCACCCAGACGACGTGCGCGCAAACGGCAGCCGGCCTGTGTTCTCCGCAGGGCGTCGCAACCGACTCGAGCAACAATCTTTACGTCGCCGACGCGGGCAATCATCGCGTGCTCGAATACAACGCCGGCTACAGACTGCGGACCTCGTCTTTGGACAAGGCGCGAGCGGCACCGACTTCACCGGCCATGCTTGCGACACCGGCAGCCCTTCGGCAGTTGGGATGTGCAACCCATTGTCGGTCGCCGTGGACGGGCCGGGAAATTTGTACGTCGGCGACGACGGCGATCATCGCGTGCTCGAATTCAATCAGCCGCTGGCGACGCCCGGCGCCGCCAACGTCACCACCGATCTGGTCTTCGGCCAGGGCTCGAGCGGAACCGATTTTACCGACTCCACTTGCTATGACGGCAATGGAGGCGATCCCGCGCCTAGCGCCACCGGCCTGTGCGACCTGAGCGGAATAGCTCTCGATAGCGCGGGCGATTTGTTCGTGACCGATATCACCAACAGTCGCGTGCTCGAATATCTGACCCCGCTCGCCGCCGGCGACGTGACCGCGGACGTCGTCTTCGGTCAGAACGGCAGCTTCACCACTGGCGTCTGCGGCGGCACCGCGGCCAGCGGGATCGCACCGAGTGGATCCGTCCTATGCCAGCCCGACGGAGTTGCGGTGGACGGTCCGGGAGATGTCTTCGTCGCCGACGCGTCAAACAGCCGCGTCCTCAAGTACACCAGTCCACTGTCGTCTCCGCCTTTTGCCAGCGCGGTGCTCGGACAGGCCGACTTGCTTCACAACGGAATCAACAATCCGACTGCGGCCGCGCTCCAGGCGCCGGAGGGAATCGCGATCGATCCCAGCGGCGGCTCGCCGTACCGCCTCTACGTCGCCGACTCGGTAAACAATCGCGTGCTCGGATGGGCCGACGCCGGCGCGTTCGCCAACGACGAACCCGCCACTCTCGTCATCGGGCAGCCTGATGCGCTCTCCATCGGCTGCAACGACGGCGGAATCGGACCGGCCAGCCTCTGCAATCCGGAGGACGTGGCAGTGGACGGTTCGGGTGATCTGTATGTGGCAGACGCCACCAATAATCGCGTGCTCGAATACACTACTCCATTTGACTTCGGCTCGCCGATCGTCGGACTGACCGCCAGTCAAGTGTTCGGACAAGACGGCAGCTTCACGACCACCGGATGCAACCTCGGCACGGGCACCATCAACGCCTCTACGATGTGCTTCCCCGAAGGTCTGACAGTCGATGCGTTGGGCGATCTGTACGTATCCGATACGAACAACAATCGCGTGCTCGAGTTCAACGCGGGCGATACGGTCGCCGACAACGTGTTCGGACAGAGCGGAATTTTCAGCACCGGGCTCTGCAACGGCGGCAGCGATCCGAGTGCGGACACGCTATGCGCTCCGCGCGGGCTGGTTATCGACCCGCATGGCGACCTGTTCGTCGCCGACGTGGACAACTCGCGAGTTCTCGAATTCAATCAACCGCTGGCCGCGCCGAATCTATTAACCGGCGCGGGCGACACGACCGCGGATCTGGTTTTCGGCCAGGGTGGGATGGGGACGAGTTTCGCGACCGGCTATGCGCGAGCGCGGCGGCGTCGCCCGCGCCGAGCGCCACCGGAATCTGCAATCCCGCCGGCATTAGCCTCGACAGTTCAGGAGACCTGATCGTCGCCGACCAGACCAACAATCGCGTGCTCGAATACAACCAGCCCCTGGCGACGGGCAACGTCACCGCCGACCAGGTCTTTGGACAAGGTGCGAGCGGCACCGATTTCATCGACAGCGCCTGCGCCGACTCCGCCAACGGCAACCCCCCGCCAAGCGCAACCGCGATGTGCCAGCCGGCCGGCGTTGCGATGGATCCGGTTGGCAACCTCTACACCGCGGACCAAGCGAACAATCGCGTGCTTCTTTTCAATGACCCGATGATACCATCTGCGACTCCAACGCCGACTGCCACTGCGACTGCAACAGCGACCGCGTCTGATACGCCGACTGCAACGCCGACCGATACTGCAACGGCAACTGCGACTCAGACCGCGACAGATACTGTCGCTGCAACGGCAACTGACACGCCAACCGCGACAGCCACAGCGACAGATACCGCAACGGCAACTGCGACCAGCACGCCGACTGCGACGGCAACCGATACCGCGACCAGTACTGGCACGCCGACTTCAACGGCTACTGCGACCAATACCGCAACTGGAACGGCGACTCCGACCGCGTCCACAACTGCCACTGCAACTCAGACCGCAACCGCCAGCGCGACTCAGACCGCGACCAGTACCGCGACGCCGACCGCAACTGCGACGGCTACGGCAACTGCGACGGCAACCGCCACGCCCACTGCAACTGCAACCGCGTCTAACACGCCGACATCAACGGCTACTGCGACAGCGACAGCGACGGCTACTGCGACAGCAACGGCGACACCGACTGCGACACCGACTGCGACCGCCACTGCGACTTCCACTCCTACTGCAACCGCGGTGCCTGCCGCGCTTAAGGTCTCACCAAATTGGCTCAAGCTCGGCAAGGTCGTGTTCGGAAGAGGCGCCGTCAGCAAGCCCCGGCACGTCACGATCAAGAACAAGAGCAAGCACACGTCGGTCACGTTTTCGAGCATCGTCACCAGCGGCGATTTCGCGATGGTGAACGGCTGCAGGGCGACGATCAGACCCCAGTCCAAATGCTCGGTGACTATCCGGTTCTCGCCGACCGGCTACGGCTGGCGCAGCGGCATACTCACGATCAACAGCAACGCGAGTAACTCGCCGAATTCTGTCGTTCTGACCGGCAAGGGCACGCACGCAAAGAAATAGCGGCGGCGCGACGACCAACGAACAGTGATCAGCCCGCCAGGGCGACGGGATCCAGATGCGGACCGGCCAGATAGATGAGACGACCCTCGTCGGGCGCGCGCTCCCGGAGCCATCGTGCGACGATCGTCATAGCCTCCAACTCTCCGCGCTCGACGTATTTCAACTTGTATCGCTGGTAATTGCCCGCGACGAACGCCGCCACCTCGCCTGCGGCGTCTCCCGTCTCCAGATGGCGCGTCATCGCAAGCCGTCCCGACAGCACGACGTGCGCTGCGCGATCGGCCGCCTCGCCTGTCACGATCACGAGATTGTTTTCCGTCACCACCTGGCTGAGACGGGTCGCGCGATGCGCCAGCGTGGTCAGCGCCTCAAGATGGTGGCGAAAGCGCGCCGCCTCCTCAAAGCGCATCGNGGCCGCGGCCTGGTCGCGCGCCTTGGCCAATTCACCCAGCAGCGGGCCGATCCGCCCGCGGAGAAAACCAACCGCGCGCCGAACCCGNTCCGCGTACCCTTCTGCGTCGATNNNCAGGTTGCACGGCGCGGTGCAATGCCCCATCTGCCCATAGATGCACGGCGAAAAATCCTCGCTCGGCTCGAGCTTTCCGCCGCAGGTGCGAAGGCCGAGGATTCTCGCCAGCGCGCGAACTGAATGCTCGATGCTGCGGCGGCCGATGAACGGCCCCAGATGCATCACGCCGCGCCGCGCACTCATCTTTGTCGAGATCGTCACGCGCGGAAACTCGTCCATCATGTCGAGCTTGATGAAATACGCGGGCGCCGCCGATTTCAGCATCCGGTTGTACGGTGGTTTCAGCTCGCGGATGAGCCGCGCTTCGTCGAGCGCCGCCTCGAGCGGCGAGCGCGTCGGTCGCGTCTCGATTTTGTAAACGTGCGAGACCAGTTCCGCCGTCTTTGCCTTCACCGACGCCGTGAAGTATGAGCTCACCCGCTCCCGGAGCCGCCGCGCCTTGCCGATGTAGAGCAAATCGCCGCGCTCATTGCGCATCATGTAAACGCCGGGCGCATGCGCAATAGCAGCGATTTCCTCCGGCGGCACGTGACGTTCGATTCTCCTGCCCGCAAGTCCGCGATGATGGTCGTCGAGCAGGCGATCCAGCCGCGTGATACCCATCCGCTCCGCCATCTCGAGAAAAATCGAGAGCAGCTCCGCGGCCATCCGCGCGTCGCCCAGTCCGCGATGCCGTCCTTCGAGCGAAAGCCCGAAATGCTCCGCGAGCAGATCGAGCCGGCGGCGCTTGAGCGACGGCATGAACCGGCGCGACATCCGGAGAGTGCATAGCACCGGGTTGCCGAGGCCAATTCCAAAGATGCGGCGGTATTCGAAGTCGAGAAATCCAAAATCGAAGGCCGCGTTGTGCGCGACCATCACCCGCTCCCCCATGAACTCGCGAAACGCGGGCAGCACATCCTCGATGGGCGGCGCCTCGCGAACCATCTCCGTCGTGATCGACGTGAGCCCCGTGATGAAGCGCGGGACGATGCCGCCATCCGGCCGCACCAGCGTCGAGAAAGTTTCGGTGAGCCGCCGCCCGACCATCCGGTATGCGCCGATCTCGATGATCGTGCCCGGGCCGGCGCGTCCGCCGGTGGTTTCCAGATCGACCACCGTGAACTCGGCCTGGTCGAGCGCAACGCGGATGCGATCGCTCTGCGCAAGCCGCCACAGGGCAGTGTCGGCATCGAAGATGAAATTCGGATCGCCGTCGAGTAGCTGGCGGACAATTCGCGCGCCGAGCTCAGGGTCCGAGCCGGCTCCGCTCAGCAGCAGCCCGACCAGCTCGCCCGCGTCGGCGCCCGCCGGCCGTGAGCACAGAAACTGGTAGAGCTTCTGCTTGGCCGAGATGCCAAAATGACGCTGATTCGCGCCTGGGATTCCCGCTTCCTCCACCTGCCTGTCCTTCGTCCTTCCTTCGCTTTATCAGGGGCGCATCGTGACGGCAACGCCAGGCTATGTGAACGTTCCCACCAGGAACCGCTGATTGGCGAAGTCTCGCGCCATGCCTATGGCCCGCACCCAGTCGTCGCGTTACAATGGGAGGTCTGACAAGGAAGGTATTTGCCGATGGAACGCGTTGAACTGACCCGCGAGTGCGAAGGCGTCCGGATCCCGGCCGGAAACAAAATGATGCTGGCAAAGGGGACCGAGGCCTCTATCACGCAATCGCTCGGCGGAACCTTCACCTTGCAGATTCCCGCGTACGGCGGTCTGTTCCGCGTCGCGGGCAAGGACGCCGATG
>JGI20195J14853_1000406_pt1 | contig 14129 bp, 15 predicted proteins | sample NGESurdeep092012_3_FD_14853 | JGI IMG/M metagenome (IMG submission 14853)
GGGCAGGAGCACGGCCGGACCATTCCATTAGCGGACATGCCGTTCTTGCCAGCATCGGCTTCATTATTGGCATTGTGGTGAGGGCAGGAAGCGAGCAGCCAGACGCTCGGCTTTGCTCATTTGATCCAAATCATTGTGCGCAGCCATTTAAGCGGTCTCATTTCGCTGACACCTTCGCTGCACATCCATCGGGCGGGAGGAAACGATGAAATCCAAATTAATCAAAGCATTGACAGTGGGCGCATTCATAGTCAGTGCCGCTACGACGGCACATGCGCAACAGAGTAGCCCCACAAAGCAAAGCGTTAATTTAGGCAAGTATGAATACGACTCGCACTGCGCCGTGTGCCATGGTTTAAATGGCGCAGGTGAAGGACCTTATTCGAGTTTCCTAAGTAAAACTATTCCCAGCCTTACAACGCTTTCTAAAAGGAATGGCGGTGTATTCCCCTTTGATCGGGTGTATGAGACTATTGATGGAAGGCAGGAAGTGCAGGCGCACGGTACGAGAGATATGCCCATTTGGGGCAGAGATTTCAGCGCCATGTCCATCCGCGGTCCTTACTACAATGACGAAGAATTTGCGCATGCCAAAATTCTTGCGTTGACGGAGTACATCTACCGCCTGCAGGCGAAGTAGCGTCAGTCTATTTAGATCGGTCTATTTGGCTGGCGCAGGAAGCGGAAGGCCGTCAGTCGATTTCAGCGGCTATTGGCAGCGGCATGTTGCATCAGAATAAACGCGATAGGTTCAATCCTTGGTAACCGGTATGCGACTTATTCCAATTCGATCCGGCGCATCTATTCGTGATCGCATTTCAGCAGGAATTGCTTGATACAATCTGTGCGCCAATTCAGTTGCCTTATTAAAACTAGTTATTGTCTCGGCCAATTGATCTCTTGTTGGCCAAGCGGATGGTATGGCTGCATGAGCCGTTTTGATTTCTTTGCGGAGAGCAATAGCAATTCCATTGAGAGTGTCAGCTATCAGCAAAATTTTTGCCCACAGCCTGTCTGCCTCATTAAAGGCTTTCAAATAGTCCTCAATTTCTCCGCTCAATATTCACTCCCGACCAATCGAAATGCTTTGCATAGTAACACCATTCGCGTAAAAGGGTTACGTGAGCCGTTGTCCTGCGGCGCTATAGACGGAAAGCGGGGCTGTCACCCGGCCCGTCAAACCTCACTTTATAGCATTATCGGGTAAGCGCCACACGCTCACGCCCTTCCGCTTCCCCTCTAAAACCAATAATCAATCGTCCTTCCACCGGCTGCGGGCCGCTTTTTGCGCAATTTCCTTCCGCCGCTTGGCACTCATGCCCTTAGCCCGGGCCTTTCCGCCCATGCGACCAAGCGCCATGGCAGCGGCATTCTTGCCGTCATCCGTCACCTTGTCCTCAATCTCGCCGGTGGCGATCCGCGCGACCATGACGGCACGCTGGTTGGCGTCAGCAGGACGCCGCTCGCCTTTGGGGCCTCGTGGCATCGCTATGCCTCTAACTGCCCATGCCGCCGCAGAATGGCCATTACAGATTCCTGTACACCAGTGGTCTTTTTTAAGCCGGTTATCGCGCTGGATTGCCTGAGTAATTGATCTCGCGCATTGAGAGGAAGGTCTCTCCAGTAAACGAGGGTGGCAGCTCCAAGGTATTGTAATGTCAGTTCGTCGGCTGGCTCTTGAATGTTTATAAGCCCAAAATCTCGGTCCACCATGTAAAGCACTCCTGCTTGGCGGTAAGCATACAGAAAATTTGCGCACAAAGCGAGGGCGGGGAAACTTTGGAGCATGACCAATCTGGCTGAAATGGTGGATGCTGCACAGTCGAAGCCGAGCAAGCGCGGGCCATATCAGAAGCGAAAAGGTTGAGGTGGAGACGAGCAATGGTGAAATGGACAACGACCCCCGAAGAATACGAGCATGCCCGTAGGGTAATATTGGAAATGCCTTATGGGCAGCAAGTGTCTATCACGATGAAGAATGGCGCCATCCTCGAAGGATGGATTGTGGGTTCCAGTTCTGGCAATGACGTAGGCGACAATCTTACCCGCGGGCGAGGCCCGATCATCACGAGCATGTATGGTGAAATAAGGATTCAGCTCCAAAACGGACACGTCTTAGTACTTCCTGCTTTAGACATTCAGAGCTTCACGCTGTCCAATTGACAGCGATTGATGTGAAAGCTGGACGCCTAAAATTCAAACTGAGACACTAGTGCGCCAGGAAGCTGGCGAGATCCAGCCGGTGAATGTCCGGCCCAGGTAGGGGGTAGCGCCCGCCTGGTAGCGAGTGTTGCGTCGTGGGAGGTGACGACCATGGCGAAGCGTACACAGCAATTGTTCAGGGTGGGCGATTGAGCCGCGAAAGCAGTAATATCGCAGAGGCCGAGGCTTTTAGTGTAGCCGAAGGCAACATGTGCGGCACCGTTATGCGAGGGGCCGACGCTCTGCCGTCGAAGACCCCATCACGCACAAAGGGATAACGTCGGAACCTGGGAGATCCCACGTTTGGCCAGCGGCGGCAAACCGCCTTGGTCCGCATCGGGAAGGCGAGGAGCCGAAGCCGATGATGCACGAGCATGGGAAGTCAGACTCCGCCATAGTAGCGCCCCCGCTCCGCGCGAGCGCTACGGGCATATCGCTCCCTGAGGACCACCACCAACTCGTCACGCGTCGCCATGCTGACCCGCCTCATACTCACCCCCCCGCTGAACACCGGCGGGGAACAAATCAGGTGAGGCAACAGATCACCATCCGGGAGCATTTCAGACGACGCAATGCGCGTTCTCATCCTGATTGTCGCGCTATACCTGTGCGGGGGGCGTCCAGTAATGGACGTCCCTACCGCAATCCTTATGGTTTGCGAGCGCGGGACAGGCGGACATCATGCGTTACGTCGCACTCGTGGATGGCAAGGCCGGTGCCAATGGCGTGGTGGTGCCTGATTAACCCGGCTGCACCTCGGCCGGCTCCACGACGGATGAAGTTCTGCGCAACGCCGTCGAGGCGGTGCGACTATGGGTCGAAGATGCGATAGATGATGGCGACGCGTTACCACCTCGGCGCTCGGTTGAGGCGCTACGCGCCGATCTGCTTCTTGACGTCGGCCGAGCGGTATAGGCCAATCCGTCGCTCAATGCCGGCCTCCTCGATGCCATCGACGAGGCGGCAAGGCACATGGTCTCACGCGTTCGGCTTTTCTCGCGAGCACAGCGCGGGAGAAGATCGAAAGACGCGCGGGATCGCGAGGGATGCCTATCGATACACCCTTAACGCGCGCGCCGAGCGGTCGCCATGCCAACAAACGGCGTGTCTAATAGGCGTTACAGAATAAGCTATTGATGCAGCCCTTCGCAGAGGGTCCATCGCGGTGGAGCACATGCCTACTCGTTCAGGACCGTTGACATGCGCCCGTTACGTGCGCTCATGCAGCGTTATTCCAAAACGACGATCGTGGATGAGATGGGCGTCGGAGTCCCTGCCTTCGGCGGCGCGCCAGCGCGGCCGCAATGGCCAGGAAGGCCAGTGTCCCCCCAGTGACCAAGGCACCCAATCGGTAGGACATGGGTTCGTAAGAAAACTCCACCACGTTTCTACCCGCTGGGAGGAATACGCCTCTGAACAGATAATCAGCCTTAAGCGTGGTCGCCCGTTTTCCGTTCACGTAAGCGCGCCAGCCGGGATAGTTCGTGTCGTTCAACATAAGCACAGTGGGAACGTCAGTGTCCGCTTCAATCCGCCCATGCTGCGAATCGTACAGGGTGATATGAGCCGCTGAGCTCGGCGTTGCGGAGTTCTTTGTGAGCAACTGCACGACAGCGCTATCCTCCTTCGATAGCGACTCCTGCGACAGGATGACCGTCTCCGCGGGATTGAATGCCGGATCCTTCAGGCGCGGCAGGACCTGGTCTTCAGGCAGTATCTCGACGGAGCGGAACAGCGAGGCCCGCGGCAGCACTCCCGCGACCTCATAAACATTCACTTCCTTTTCGTACACCTTCTTAAACTGCGAGTGGGCCGCGACTTCGTCCTCGTCCATGAGGGCGAAGCGAAGCTTCGCCCATCCCGCCCTGCCATCGTCGTCATTCCCGCTGGGGCCGGGATCCGTGGAAAAAAGCAACTTCACCTCTCTCCCCGCGTACTGGCTCAGATCCAGTCGGAAGGGTTGGCCCGCTTTGTCTGCGGGGATCTTTCTGGGATTCAAGAAGGTGGAGAATAGCTTCTCGATCTTCGCGCCGGTATCAATCTCGATCAGAAAGCTCCGCCCAGCGGTCTTGTCCTGAGCATCGGCTTTGATGGCAGCTACGCCCTCAAAGATGGGCCGCTTGGAATCGATCACTGTTTTGTAACTGAGCGGTTGTGAAGGAGAGTGCTGTAAAAGTCCCAGTGCAATCTGTCGGTCGCCCACTTGGAATAAGACCGGCCCGAATCCCCAGAGCTTCTCTGCGCGGTGCTGGGCCACGATGTCTTCCAATACCTTCGACGGAGGAGAGCCGAATTCACCGTAACCGATCAGATATTTTATGGATGACAGTACGAGGAACCGTTTCTCCAGATCGGTATCGAATGCGTAAGGAGAGCCGTCCGTTCCCGTAAAACGGTCCGCCAAATCGCCGTAAAGACGTCGCTCGCCCCCCGGCTTGAGCAGAAAGTTTCTAATAAAATTAATGTAGGGACGGTATAATAGTGCGTCGACGTCGCGCACGTCGGCGAGTTCGAAAACGCCTGCCCAGTTGGGATAGAGAAAGCCCTCGCGGGCAAACACTCTGTAATGGTCGCGGTTCTGCTTGCTAATGAAGTCGATGTAAGGCGCGCCCGTGTAAGGGCTGCGTTGTACAGAGGGCAGCGTGTTTGATCGATAAAAACTGGGAACGATATAGTTGAGACACAATTCCCCTGTGAGGATTGCGAAAAACCCCCAGGCTACCCAAGGCCGCCTCAGGGGCACGATCAACAAAATCACCGCCGCCAGCACGACCAGCATGCCTGTAAACACGGTCCAATAATAAATGAACGCAATAAACGCGAGGTCCTTGAGTTGCAGGACGCGGGGCAATGACCATCCTGCCAAGGCAAGAGTTACGCCCAACAGCGTAATGGCGGCCACTACGAAATAGGCGGTTCTCGTCCGCCCTTCGACGAACAGGGAAAATCCGATTCCAGCCAGCATGGCCACACAGAATGCCATGAGCGGTTCCTGGTATTTTGGGTAGATAATCAAATCCATCAGGGGAAGGTGCCCGATCCAGTTGATGATCGGATTACCGAACCGCTTAAGCATCATCAGCGTAAGCAAAACCGTGAAGAAGGCCGTCAGAAACCGCAGTGGGTTGGGATAAGACACGTTCTTTCGGACGAAGCCGCAGAGCACGGCAGCAATGACAAACAGGCACGGTATGATGCCCCAGTAAGCCCGCATTCCGGTCCATCCTGACAACTCCCCGAAGATAGAATTGAGAACCGGTCCGAAAGCTCGCGGAAGCAGGTACAGAATCGTGGTCCGCTGATCATCATCGACGAGCAAGCCGGGTGTGAGTCCACCCATGTCGGCGGCCTGGTGGGTATCATGCGCAATGCTCATGAACTCCAGAAAAGGCAGCAAAAGGAAGGCTGAAAGCGCAATACCCGAGGTCACAGCGACGAGAAGCTTTGCCAGACGGGCGAGGGGTCGTTTGCGAAATTCTGGGGTGACGGCAAGGCGGAAAAGAAAATAGAGACATCCGAACGACACGGCGAGAAACAGGGACTCTGGCATGCCACCGGTGACACAAAGAAATATTATACCCGCCGTGCCAATCACGGCCCGCCAGGAATTCTGACGCAGGAGGAGCTCAAAGCCTAGAAAGATGCCAGGCAGCAACACTTCCACGCTCAGGTGCGGCATATTGAGGTACACGATGAAATATCCCGTCAGCATGAAGGTCACCGCTGCGAACAGCGACGGGATGAAACCCAAGAACAACCGAGCGAATAGAAACATTAGCAGTCCAGCTATGAACAGACGACCTACGATGAAGAAGTCGTAAGTCCACGCTGTCGGATGCAAGGAGAGGAGAACAGTCAACGGATAAAAAGGCTGCGGCTGCATAGCCGCGGCCAGAGGCGTCCCATACGCGCTGTAGGGGTTCCACAACGGAAGGTGATCCTCCTTCCAGTATTGGTCGGATATGATCTTGAACCATGGTTCTGTAGCCCAGGCGGGCGCGCCCGGATCGGGCGTGCGGCCGAATCGACTGGGCGATGGGTCCGTGTCGTAAGCGCCCGATGGCATGATGCTGAAAGCGCCCGATGGCATGATGCTGGGTGCGTCCCAGCTGCTCATCAACAGCGTCTTGCCGCCCCATAATGTGGGAAAGAAGACGACATTGAGAACCAGTCCTAGGATAAGAGCCGCCTTCACCCGTTCCATTTTCATCGCCGTCTACGGTTTTTTCTATGAGATACTATTTTCTATGAGATACTACCAGAGCAATCCACCTTTTTCTCAATTGTACTGGTTCAAATGCGACCGGTTATATCGGCTAAGCATTTCCAACCCAAGCCGACAGGTTGGTGGTCGCAGGCGAGCCTACTGGAAAAACTCGTGAAGATCGGGTGAGGGTCGTGCACCACGGCCGCTACGCCATCTTCATGGTGGCCGAGATCGCCAGCGCTGAAGGAATTTTAAGAGAAAATCGTGCGGGTGGTCGACAGACTGTGACCAAGACCGGCCCCGGCGGAAAAGGACGGTTAGAAATGGCATCACAATGGGAGCTTACGACTGAATGACACGGACAAATACCAAATTGGCAGATCAGGCGCCGTTTGGGACGTGACGACGAAAACGTTGAGAGCACCGCGAAGCGCTTCTCTCGTTTCTGGGAAATCCTGTCATATGCTATCGTCGACGCCGTTTCAGAACTCATTTGGCGAATTTGTTAGAACGGACGCGATCATTTTGCCCCCCAATTTAAAGCATAAATTATTAAAATAGCATGATATGCAAAGTGGACACAGAGGTATATAATTCCCAGCAAGACGATGCTGACCGCGGCGATCGGCACTACAACGCTGGCGCTGGCGACGGCCATGAGCTGCTCGCCCCAGCTGGAGTATCGACTGGCATTGTCGGTGAAAAGCGCATCAGTCGGCGCGGCGAAATATGCGGTGCGTCCCGAATACCTAGCGTGAATGTCGAGCGGCATGGGCCAATCCCCGATGATGGCATTGCGTGACCGCAATGGTGCAGGAGAACGCAGAGGCAAACTCGAGCAACGAACGCCCTCAGCCAACCTTTAAATAATATCACCGCTTGCTGAGGCTCAAGGTATATGCGAAATCGATAATGGCTCTGTATGGAATTCCGTGCTCTTGACGATTAACCGCGGCCTCGATCCTTGCGATCGGCCGGTCAGAGATATCAGCTTGGGACAATCGTGTACGGCAGGTTGATGAAGACAGCTTGTCCGGAAGGCAAATAAATCGGTTTGGTCGCCTTGTCGGCGAAAAAATCATTGACCGCTTTTTGAACGCCGGGGCACGACAGAAAGCCGTAATCGTCGAAAATGATCAACCCATATGGCGACAGTCGCTGATAGAAATAGGCACAGCAGTCCCTAGCGGCCTCGTAGATATCCACATCGACATGGACAAGTGCGAACCGCAGACCCTCGGGCATAGCGTCGGCGGTTACCGGAAATATGCCGCGAACCAGATGCGCCTGCGGGCTAGCAATGAAAGCTCGCACATCCTCCATGCTAGTGTCGCCGAGATCATTCTCCGACCAGAACGGGTCAAGGGTAGCGTCGGTCGGCGGCAGACCCGAGAACGTATCAAATCCCCAAAGCGGCTTAGTCTCGCCGGTGGCGTGCAGGATTAGCTTGGCCGACGCGCCGCGATACATGCCAATCTCCGCGATGGCGCCTGGCACGCCGGCCGAAAGCTTAGCGAATTGATAGAGGACGAAAGCTCGGCGCATATCCATCAATGAGCGTGATCTGCAAATCTCGTATAGGGCAACGAACTCTACGTCGGTTCGCCAAATCGGATCAATGCCTTCGAAGAATTGGAGCCCGAAATCCACTACGCCGGACAGGTAGCGCATGAGCCGCCACCTCAGATGCGCCGGGATTAACCCCCGGAGAAAGGATCGCATATTGTTGATCATATTTTGGGAGTCTCGCCGATTTGCCGGTTTTGCCTTGCCTGACCGTGAGCGCATTGAGCTAGGGCTTCTGATGCAAATCCGTAGTTTTCAGGCGCGATGTAAACAATGTAATGATTGCGGCGAGGCCGTCTTTTAAATTTGTTTTCTTGCCTTCGGCACGCGTCCGCGGCGCGTAGCTGACTGGGACCTCTAGGATAAAATCGCGGCGCTGGCTTACCTTCGCGATGATCTCGCATTCCAAATTGACGCCGTCCGATCTCAAATCAAGATTATCAATTAGAATACGGTCGTATGCTTTGAGGCTTGAAAGTGGATCAGAGACATAGCGGTTGTATATCAACAGGCACAACGTACTGAGCAGAATACCGCCGTATTTGCTGACCATAAACAGCGGCCAATTCCGCCCATATATATATTGTAATGTCCCTTCCAAGTTGACGCATTTGATCGCGCGACTGCCGATCACCATATTAAACTGGTTACTGAGAATCGGTTGCACAACCTTGCGAATGTCGGCGATGCTGTATTCGTTGTCGGCCGGAAAAGTAACGATGACATTGCCGCGTGCCTTTGAGAATCCTAATCTGATGGCAGTGCCGCGGCCTGCGCCAGCCTTCGTTTGGAATACACGCACACTTTTGTGGCGCTTGGCAATCTCATAAGTGCGATCGGTAGATTTGCCATCAACAACGATTATTTCTTTCTCTACATCGAGATCCGAGGTGTCTAACTCGTCAAGCCCCTGTATCACGCGCTCGATAGTGCGCTCCTCATTTCGCGCAGGCACGACGATCGACAACATATGGCGGTAGGGATGCACATCATCGCGCAACCGCCCCAGGAGGACTACTAACTCGTCAACGATTAACCCACCGAGATGACGGCCGGATTGGGCCTCCCAGTTGCGCGCGAGTACGGCCGCACCACTAAGTTTGGGAGAGATAGGGTTGAAGGGGACATATTTGACTTCTTTTGTTGCTGCGACTGCTGCTTCATCGGTGCTTTGGATGAAAGCGCGGGTCATCAGCTTGGCCAGCGGGATATCGAGGGCGCCGTAGCGATTCATGCAAATGTGAAATTTTGTTACCAGGCTTTCGGCAGTTTCGCTCCCGATGTCATGGTCAAGTGTAATGTTGGCCACAAAGATTTTCTCGGCCTTGCTGTTGGCTGCGATAGCTTCGGCTATGCCGTTGGTTAGATAGCTTGGAAGCAGAGAGGAGTGCTGGGTGCCTGGCCCATAGATAATGATATCAGCATTACTCAAAGCGGCTATGACGCGGGGATTTGGTTCCGGGAAACGAGTCCGTTGACTAAGCAGGGCAATACGGCCCGCCTTGTCGAGCGTGTTGAGTTGGGCGAGTTGTCGCGGAGTCAGGTAGTTATCAAGTAGGAATATCCGCGCGATTGCAATGTCGTTTTGAGGTGATACGATTGAGCATTCGTCGGCAAGAAACTGACCATCATCTTTAATGGCGCCAAGAACATAATTACGACCGTTGCTTACATTCATTACGGTTGCAGCACATTCGGAAAGCCCGGCTATTTCTTCGATGGCGCGGTTAAAGTCTCGCTTGCACCACAGATAACACCCAGCGAATAGGATGTTGCCGATGGCACAGCCGGCATAATCGAACTGGATCTGCTTGGCGAAGTGTTCCGCTTCGTAGCGCAGGAATTCCCGGGCATAGTGCGCGAGGCGATGAACCTGCGCGATGGTGAGCTGATCGAAGGCCTGTGCGATATTCGCGTCAGGCGGCGTGCTGGTGTTGTCGATCAGTGGTTGCAAATTAGCGAGCGCGTCGGCACGCGTTATTCCCGCCGAAAACCGATATTCAATCAACCGACGGAGCGCGCGTTGGCTTCGCTCCTGATCATGCATGAGCGCGCTAATGTTTTTACGAATGTCAGAGGGCCCGAGCATTCCGGGCACGAAGGCGCGAATGCGGCCTGTTGACAAACCGTCATCGTACGCGTTGACAATATTGGTAAGAGCAACCTGTTCGTGATTGATGAGGGCTGATGCGATGGAACCTGCCCCCCGCCCGCCACTAAATAGGACAACGTTTACCTGCAATTCAGTACGTGCCTTTCTTAAAAAAGCCAGATAAATGGTCGTTTACGCTAAATTTTATGTCAAGAACGAAGAGAGAACTCAGCATCGAGGCAGTTGTCGCATCTATGCCATATAGCAGCCGGCCCGATTATGGAATAGCAATGGATACCGTGATCCAGCCGAATGAAATTATCGAGGCTGTTCGCTGCCCAAACTGCCGGAGCGTAGCTTATCATACGATAGTCCCGGCCTGCTATCCGTCGAACTTGTCGCGCTCGGAGTTGCTCAAAATCTATTCTGCGTCAAGCAATCACGTTCTCTTCGATGCAATGGTCCGCTGTGACGATTGTTCGTTAGTCTACTTGAATCCGCGCATTCGCGCGGATCTCATTATCAAAGGCTATAGCGATGCTGCCGATCCAACATTTATTTTTCAAAACAAAGAACGTATTGCCACTTTCAAAAAAAGTCTACGCCAACTTGAGCGCCGGCACGGAATTTCGCCCAAGACGGTAAAGCGTGTTCTCGATGTTGGTTGCGCTGGGGGCGCTTTTCCGAAGGCAGCGCACGACCTTGGGTTCGACGTGGTCGGAGTGGAACCCAGTCGGTGGCTTGTGGAGCATGGGCAAGCCGCTTACGGTTTAGATCTTCGCCCTGGGCTACTGTCCGATCAGCATTTTCCTGATGAGAGCTTCGATCTCATCTGCTTGTGGGATGTGATTGAACATTTACCGGATGCCGAAAAGGTCGTAAACGACATTCAGCGCCTGCTGAAGGTGGGCGGCTATTTCATCGTTAATTATCCCGACTATGGATCCCTTGCGCGCAAACTGCTTGGTCGAAAATGGCCGATGCTCTTGAGCGTGCACCTGATCTATTTCACTCGCGCGACCATTACTGAATTCTTGCGGCGGCGCAATTTCGAACTCGTGGAAATTCGACCATTCTGGCAAACGTTGAAATTTGGCTACGTGTTGCAGCGCGCCAGTTCTTATTTCAGATTTTTCCATCTACTGGCGTCGCTTGCCGACAAGATTGGACTAAGCAACCTCCCTATCACTTACAATATCGGTCAATCCTTCGTCCTGGCGCGAAAAACGTGATGTCTTTAATCACGGAATTTAAGGCAATTATTTTTGATCTTGACGGCGTGCTGTGGCGGTCAGGCGACATTCATGCGGCGGCCTATCGCAAGATTCTCACGCAGGTTGGTCTCGAAATGCCGGACTACGCGAGCATTGCCGGCCGCCGCACCGATGAGGTAATTCGCGAATTGCTGCTCGCCCAAAAGTCACAAATTGGAAACGACCCGAAGGTAATCACACAACTCACACAAGAAAAGCAAAGTTTGGCGCGAGAAATGTTGCGCTCGAATCCTCCGCTCGCGCCAGGTTGCCTAGACGTGATACGCGCACTCGCAGGCGTGAAGCAACTTGCGTTGGTGAGTTCAGCCAGCGCGAAAACGATCGAATTGTTCCTAAGCTGTAGCAGGACTGGCGATTATTTCGACGCCATTATCTATGGCGATCAAGTCCCTATCGCCAAGCCGCATCCGGCGATCTATCAATTGGCCTTGCAGAAAATTGGTCGGTCGGGTAGCGAAAGCGCGGTAGTTGAAGATGCTCCGTCTGGCGTGCGGGCCGCCCGCGATTCCGGCATTGCCAGCGTGATCGCGATCGAGGGGACGGTGCCCCGCGAGCGGCTGATCGAAGCTGGTGCCCATCGCGTGATAACAAATTTGCATGAATTAATTTAATAATGTAGATGGTACGGTCAATCTATAATCTTGAATCGCTCCCGCTTAGCCCGATTGATCGGAGCCAATGGACCGCGATCATTCCAGCGGCGGGTCACGGCTCGCGGCTCAGTGCGCAGGTGCCAAAAATAATTTTTCCGATCGTTGGCCGGCCGATCCTAATGTGGCTGCTCGACGTTGTTGAAGGCGTCTGCAGCCGCGTTGTTCTGGTCGTGTCGCCAGCAGGACTACCCGAAATAGAGCCAATTGCACGCAAACGGCTGGGCGACCGGCTTGAGATAGTCGTACAGCAGCAAGCGACCGGAATGGCTGATGCTGTTAGCCTAGCGTCCGCCTCAATTCACACGCCGTTTTCACTTGTTGTCTGGGGGGATCAAGTGACGTTGCGCGGCGAAACGTTGCTTGCATGCGCGGCGTTGCATCAGAATCGTGCCAATGCAACCCTAACGATGCCGACTGTTCTTAGGGAAAATCCATATGTCGATCTTGAACGCGACGCGTCTGATCGTATTGTGCGGGTGCGGCAAGCCCGCGAAGGCGAAATAGAGCGCGCGGTCGGCGAAAACGATTGCGGAGCATTCTTGTTTTCGACTCGCGCTTTGTTCGCGGTCCTCGGTAATTCTAGCAAGAACGGGCTTGGTGCGCGTACCGGCGAAGCAAACCTAATTCAACTACTGCCCAGTTTCGAATCCGGGCCGGGATCGGTCGCCACGGTTCGAATAACTGATGTGAACGAAACCTTGGGGGTTAATACGCCGGAGGAAGCGGCCATGGCGACTAAGATTCTACTGGCGCGGCAAGCTAACGGCTTGAAGAACTCGGCAGCGCGGCGGCGCAAAGTATCTATCGTAGTGCCAGCATACAATGAGGAGGGCTTTATCGGCACGCTGCTTGAGAAATTGCTCAATGTTGAGACTGAACAGATTAATTTCGAGAAGGAAATCATTGTCGTAAACGACGGTTCAACCGATCGTACCGCCGAAATTGTTGCTCGGTTTCCGCTTGTCCGTCTGACCAACCAGACCAATCAGGGTAAGGGTGCGGCAGTACAGCGGGGCGTGCGGGAAGCAAGTGGGGATTACGTGCTCGTTCAAGACGCTGACCTGGAATACGAGCCGGGAGACATCCCACGGATACTCGCAGCGCTGGGGCCGTCTAGCGACTCCGTCGTGTATGGCAGCCGTTTTCTCGGAGCACTCAAGCTATATCCTAGACAGATTTTATTTCGCGGCCGTGCGCCGGGCCAACAGTTCGGCCCTTGGCTGATGAACCGAATCCTCACAGTTCTCACCTTTATTCTTTATGGCCGCTGGATTACTGACCTTCTCACCGGCTATAAAATCTATCCAGTTGCGTTCCTACGCTCAGTGAAGGTGAAGACAGCCGGTTTTGAAACCGATCATGAGCTTACCGCCAAGCTGATTCGGAACGGATACAAAATCCGCGAGGTGCCGGTCTCCTATACGCCGCGCTCGGTGGCGGAGGGGAAAAAAATCGGCTCTATTGATGGGCTATCGGCGATTTGGGCGCTTATCTATTTCCGTTTCGCCTCCTGATACACGGATGAACGCTAGCGCAACGGATTTGCGTTGCAGAGTAGGCTCGATCATCCCGGTAACGGCAAGCCAGAGCAGGATGGAACCGAAGATTCGACGAACCGTCGCTGCCGGTCGTTTTCCGAACTGTGCACCTATCATACGGTTTCCGAGTAAATGACTCGGGCAAGGCGGATTCCCTTTTTGGGTCGAAGCGGTTAGCGTGGGCGGCCATGAATCGCGGAGGCGAGCCATGGCCCATGTCGAAAACCACCTGAGCATCGAAGATTTGGCGGCTCGTTATCGAGCCTGTGAGGATGCGTGCGCGGCGCGGCACTACCAGACGATCTGGCTTCTGGCGCAGGGCCATACGGTCCCTGCGGTGTCGGCGATGACGAGTTTTGTGCCGCGCTGGATCGAGGAACTGCTGGCGCGTTACAATGCGTTGGGCGAAACGGCGCTCGGCGATTTGCGGCGCCACAATGGGATGCGTCCTTCCGTTCTCAAGCAAGATCTACTGGAAAAGCTCAAGATCCGACTGCGGGATCCCCCCAGAGCCTCTTTTCGAAGTATGATCCGCCCGCGTACGAGGTCAATTGCGGGAGAATGAACATGATGAAAAAGGCAAAATCTAAAGTACAG
>JGI20195J14853_1000407_pt1 | contig 14124 bp, 8 predicted proteins | sample NGESurdeep092012_3_FD_14853 | JGI IMG/M metagenome (IMG submission 14853)
TTTCTCACCTGCGGTTCGGTCGACGACGGCAAGTCCACCTTGATCGGCCGCTTGCTTTACGAGCAGAACCTCATCTTCGACGATCATCTGGCCGCGCTCGAGCGCGATTCGAAAAAACACGGCACCACCGGAGCGGACGTCGATTTCGCCCTGCTGCTCGACGGCCTGGAAGCCGAGCGCGAGCAAGGCATCACCATCGATGTCGCCTATCGCTATTTCGCCTCCAAGCGGCGCGCTTTCGTCGTTGCCGACACGCCGGGCCACGAGCAATATACCCGCAACATGGCAACGGGAGCGTCCAATGCCGAGCTCGCGGTTCTGCTGGTGGACGCGCGCAAGGGTCTGCTGAGCCAGACCCACCGCCACGCGATCATCGCGAGCCTGCTGGGCATTCGCCACGTCGTTCTTGCGGTGAACAAGATCGATCTTGTCGGGTTCGATCGGACTGTGTTCGAGCAGATCTCGTCGAGCTTTAGCCGCTTTGCCGGCGGGCTCGGCTTCAAGGACATCAAGGCGATCCCGGTCTCGGCGCGCTACGGCGACAATGTTTCATCACGCAGCGAGCGCACGCCCTGGTATGCGGGGCCGCATCTGCTCGACTATCTTGAAACGGTCGACGTCGAGGACGACCGCGCCGGCAAGCCGTTCCGCATGCCGGTGCAATGGGTCAATCGGCCCAATTCCGATTTTCGTGGTTTTGCCGGCACGATTGCGAGCGGCAGCGCCAGCGTGGGCGACGAAATCGCCATTCTCCCATCCGGGCAAACCACCAGGATCAAGCGGATTATCGGCGCCGGCGACGATCTCGAAGCCGCGCAAGCGCGGGATTCGGTCACGGTCACGCTCACCGATGAAATCGACGTTGCGCGCGGCGACATGTTTGCCGCGCTGCGCGACCGACCGCAGATCGCCGACCAGTTCGTGGCCCACCTGGTTTGGATGTCGAACGAACATCTGTTCCCGGGGCGTAGCTACTTCATGAAGATCAACAATTGCACCGTGGCCGCGACCGTCACCGACCTCAAGCATCGGCTCGACGTTACTACGCTGTCGAAGCTTGCCGCCAAGACGCTTGCGCTGAACGAAATCGGCGTGTGCAATCTGTCGGTCGCCCGACCGGTCGCGTTCGATGCTTACGCGGACAACCGCGACACCGGCGCGTTTATCCTGATCGATCGCTATTCCAACGAAACCGTCGCCGCCGGAATGATCGACTTCGCCTTGCGCCGGGCCACCAATATCCACCATCAGAAACAGACGGTGAGCAAGGCCGAACGATCGACCCTCATGCATCAGCGGGCGGCCGTGCTGTGGTTTACCGGTCTTCCGGGCTCCGGAAAATCAACCATCGCCAACCTTGTGGAAGCCACGCTGTGCGCGCGCGGCGCTCATACCATCTTGTTGGACGGCGACAATGTGCGGCACGGCTTGAACCGGGACCTTGGCTTTACCGAGCCCGACCGGGTCGAGAACATCCGTCGCATCGGCGAAGTGGCCAAGCTGATGACCGACGCCGGCCTCATCGTGCTGTGCTCGTTCATCTCGCCGTTCCGCGCCGAGCGCCGCATGGTGCGGGAACTGCTCGACAGCAACGAATTTATCGAAGTCTTCGTCGACACGCCGATCGAAGAATGTATCGCGCGCGATCCCAAGGGATTGTATCGGCGCGCATTGGCCGGCGAGATCAAGAATTTCACCGGCGTGGATCAGCCCTACGAAGTGCCGGAAAATCCCGAGCTGCACCTCATGGCCGGGAGCAAGGACGCCGATCGGCTCGCGAGTGAAGTGATCGAGGCGCTGGTGCAGCGGAAGATATTGTAACGGCCGGTCTAGCTTCGCTTATAAATGTCCTCGATGCGCTCGATGTCGTCCTCGCCGAGATAGCTGCCGGTCTGCACCTCGATCAATTCGAGCGGGATTTTTCCCTGGTTGGCCAGCCGGTGGACGCTGCCGATCGGGATAAAGACTGACTCGTTTTCGTGCACGGCCTGAATCGTGTCGCCGATGGTGACTTCGGCGGTGCCGCGCACGACGACCCAGTGCTCGGCGCGGTGGCGGTGCTTCTGCAGCGACAGCACGCCGCCGGGGATCACGACGATGCGCTTGACCTGGAAGCGCTCGCCCATGTCGATCGACTCGTAATAGCCCCATGGNCGGTGCACGCGCTTGTGGTCGGTCGCCTCGGGGCGCTTGGCCGCCTTAAGCTTCGCCACCAGCTCGCGCACCTCTTGCGAGCGGGCACGCGGAATCACCATCACCGCATCGGATGTGCTCACCACCACCAGGTCGTTGACNCCGACCACGGCGGTGAGCCGGCCGTCCGAATGCACGACGCAGCCGCTGGCATCCATGGTCACCACCGGTCCATGCAAGACATTCCCCGCCCGCCTTAAGCTTCGCCACCAGCTCGCGCACCTCTTGCGAGCGGGCACGCGGAATCACCATCACCGCATCGGATGTGCTCACCACCACCAGGTCGTTGACGCCGACCACGGCGGTGAGCCGGCCGTCCGAATGCACGACGCAGCCGCTGGCATCCATGGTCACCACCGGTCCATGCACGACATTGCCCGTCGCGTCATGCGGCGTGATGTCGAACAGCGCGTCCCAGCTGCCGATGTCCGACCAGCGGAAGTCGCCCGCCACCACCGCGGCGCGGTCGGTCTTTTCCATCACCGCGTAATCGATCGACTTTAGCGGCGCGCGCGCGAAAGCCTCCGGCTGCAGCCGCAGGAAGCCGAGGTCGGTGGAGGCCTTCGCGACCGCGGCCTCGATCGCTTCGGCCATCGCCGGCTCGAGCCTTGCCAATTCGGACAGCAGCACGTCGGCGCGGAACAGGAAGTTGCCGGAATTCCACAGATAGCCGTCGCGCACATAGCGGGCGGCGGTGGCGGCGTCCGGCTTCTCGACGAAGCTCTTGACCGCGTGCACGCCGCTCTTGCCGATGGCTGCGCCCGGCAGGATGTAGCCGTAACTGGTCTTCGGCTCGGTCGGCTTGATGCCGAAGGTAACGATGGATCCTGCCTCGGCGGCCTCGCGGCCGGCCAGGCAGGTGGCGCGGAACTGCGACACGTCGAGGATGATGTGGTCGGCGGCGAGCGCCAGCACCACCGCGTCCGGGTCGCGTTTGAGCGCCACCGCGGTGGCGGCCGCAATGGCGGGACCAGAATCCCGCCGCAGCGGCTCGATCACCACCGTCGCCTCGACGCCGACGTCCTCGGCCTGCCGGCGGGCGAAGAAATGGAAATTCGGGCCGGTGATGACGATGGGGGGCCCGAACATCGGGTCCTGCACGCGCAGTAGGGTTTCCTGATAGGTCGAGCGGTCGCCGACCAAAGGCAGGAACTGCTTGGGCAGGGCGTCGCGCGAGACCGGCCAAAGGCGGGTCCCGGCGCCCCCGGCCAGCAGGATGGGAATGATCGGCGAGGGCATGGTTTTAGAGTCCGATCCATTCAGATTAAATCAATACCGTCCCTAACATTTTGCTTGTGCATGATCTTTTCCGGAAACCGGTTGCCATCCCCGATCGGGGTCGAGGACAAGCTTTTCGGGATCATGCACGTGCGAGGCTCGTCCGGGCTCTATGTTCGGGTCGGGAATCGTCTTAAGGCAGTTCGGCGTATCTGGCTATCGCTATCGTTGCTTGTTGCCCAAGTCCATTGATCTGCGGCGACTTAGCCAATGCCCCGGCGGGATTGATGATGATTGAACGCATACTCACGGTCGGTGGTTTCACGCTGCTGTCGCGGGTGACCGGCTTTGTCCGCGACATCGTGCTGGCCGCGATCCTCGGCGCCGGGCCGGCGGCCGATGCCTTCTTTGTCGCCCTGCGCCTGCCGAATCATTTCCGCGCCATCTTCGCTGAAGGCGCTTTCAATGCCGCGTTCGTTCCGGCCTATGCCCGCATTCGCGAGCAGGGTGGGCCTGAGCGCGCCGGACTGTTCGCGGACCGCGTTTTCACGCTGTTGCTGGCCAGCCAAATCGTGTTGCTGGCGGTGGCCCTGTTGTTCACGCCGGCGGTGATCGATGTGCTGGCGCCGGGCTTCGCCCGCGATCCGGAACGCTATGCGCTCGCGGTCGATCTCACGCGCATCACCTTTCCCTATCTGCTGCTGGTTACGCTGGTCACTTTTTACGGCGGCATCCTCAATGCCTTGCAACGTTTCGCCGCCGCCGCCGCCGCGCCGATCCTGCTCAATCTCTCGCTCGTGGTCGCGCTCGCGCTGGCGGCGTTCTTTCCGACCGCCGGCCATGCCGCGGCCTGGGGCGTGCTGGTTGCCGGCATCCTCGAATTCCTGCTGGTCGCCGGCGACGCGGCCCGCGCCGGCGCGCTGGCGGCGCTGCGCTGGCCGCAGCTCGACGCCGACGTACGAAAATTCTTCCGCGCGCTCGGGCCGGCCACGGTCGGCTCCATGGGCGTGCAGCTCGCGCTGTTCGCGGATACCATCATCGCGAGCTTCCTGCCGGCGGGCGCGCTGTCCGCGCTCTATTACGCCGACCGCATCGATCAGCTTCCGATCGGTGTCATCGGCATCGCCGCCGGCACCGTGATCCTGCCCGAAATGTCGCGGCGCCTTGCCGCCGGCGACGAAGCGGGCGCCGCCAGCGCGCAGAACCGCGCGATCGAATTCACGCTGCTGCTGTCGATTCCCTGTCTCGCGGCCTTCTTCGTCATCCCCGAGCTGATCATGCGGGCGCTGTTCATGCGCGGCGCCTTCACCGCGGCCGATGCCGTCGCGGCCGGTCAGACACTCGCGGCCTATGCCTGCGGATTGCTGCCCTTCGTACTGATCCGCAGCACGGTCGCGACGTTTTTTGCCCGCGGCGACACCGCAACGCCGGTGAAGGCGGCGCTCGCCGCCGCCGCCGTCAATATCGCCTTCAAGTTCCTGCTGATGGGCCCGCTCGCGCAGGTGGGCCTCGCGTTGGCGACCTCGATCGGCGCCTGGATCAATCTCGGCCTGGTGGTATGGTTTGCGATGCGCGCGGGTCACCTCCAAATCGACGAGCGGCTGCGGCAATCGACGGTCAAGCTGGCGGGTGCCGGCCTCGCGCTGGCCGCTACCTTGTGGCTATGCGACGCGCCGGTCGTGCATCTGTTTGAGGGCTGGCAGCGGCTGCGCGATGTCGCAACCCTTGCGCTGCTGGCCGCAATCGGCGGCAGCGTTTATGGTGGCATCGTATTGGCTCTGTTCGGCTCGCGCTGGCTCGCCGCATTTCGCGCCCGGCGGCGCGGTTGACGCAAAGTTCCGTTTTCGCGGTCCTATTGCCGATCGGGTCCGGTGGACATAGCTGACCGCCGACGCTATGGGGACGGTCCGGGCAATTCGTGATTGGCCGATATCGCAGGGTTTCATGAATTCCGCACGGGCAATTCCATCATTTTCGTTGATGCGTGGTGGCCGCGACATCGTTTTGGTGTGTGCGTTTGCAACTTTAGTCGTAAGTTGCGGCGAAGCGCAGAAGCCGGCTGTGCCGCCGCCGCCGGCGGTCAGTGTCGCCGCGCCGGTCAAGCGCACGGTTTCCGATTTCGACGAATATGTCGGCCGCTTCACCGCCGTCAATTCGGTGGAGGTGCGCGCGCGCGTCTCCGGCTATCTCGAGGGCGTGCATTTCAAGGACGGGCAGATCGTCAAGCAGGGCGATCTATTGTTCACCATCGACAAGCGTCCGTTCCAGAACACGCTCGATCAGGCGCGCGCCAATCTGGCGCAGGCCAAATCCAATCTCGCCTTCACCGAGTCCGACTACACGCGCGGCCAGCAACTGGTGCGCGACAAGACCATCACCGAACAGACCTTCGAGCAACGCGCGCAGGCCTACCACAATGCGCAAGCCTCCGTCAGCAACAACGAGGCGGCGGTGCGCCAGGCCGAGCTCGACATCCAGTTCACCGAATTGCGCGCGCCGGTCAACGGCCGCATCGGCGACCGCCGCGTCTCGCCCGGCAATCTGGTGACCGGCGGCACCGCCGGCAACACCACGCTGCTCGCCACCATCGTGTCGACCGATCCGATCTATTTCGAGTTCACCTTCGACGAAGGGTCATTCCTGCGCTATGAGCGGATGTCGAAGACCGGAAACGACATCGCCAGCCGCGGCGCCGGCGTGCAGGTGGCGCTCAAGCTCATCGATGAGGACAAATTCGATCATCAGGGCCACTTGGATTTCGTCGACAATGCGATCGACCGTTCGACCGGCACCATTCGCGGCCGCGCGGTGTTCGCCAATCCCAACAATATTTTCACGCCCGGCATGTTCGCCCGCGTGCGCGTGCCCGGGTCGCCGCCTTATGAAGCCATGCTGTTGCCGGACGCGGCCATCGGCACCGAGCAGACGCGAAAATTCGTTCTCACGGTGAATGCCGATAATACGGTCGTTTCCAAATACGTGACGCTCAGCCAGACCACTGCTGACAACTTGCGGGTGATCAAGGACGGTCTCGGCCCCGACGACCGCGTGATCGTCAACGGATTGCTGCGCGCGCGACCGGGCCAGAAGGTCACGCCGCAGGAAGAGGGCAAGCCGGGCGCCGCGCCGGCGCAAGGCGCGAGCCTGCCACAGACGCCGAAATAACCCTGGCCGAAACCGATGCGCATCTCGCATTTCTTTATCGACCGGCCGATCTTCGCCTCCGTGGTCTCGATCATATTCGTGATCCTCGGCGGCGTCGCGTTTCTGCGGCTGCCGGTCGCGCAATATCCGGAGATCGCGCCGCCGACCATCACCGTGTCCGGCCAGTATCCCGGCGCCAGCGCGGACATCGTCGCCTCGACGGTGGTGACGCCGATCGAGCAGCAGATCAACGGCGTCGAGAACATGATCTATCTGTCGTCGAATTCGACCGCGGATGGACGGTTCACGATCTCGGTCACTTTCGACATCGGCACCAATCTCGACATCGCGCAGGTGCAGGTGCAAAACCGCGTCGCCATCGCACAGCCGCGCCTGCCGGCCGACGTGCGCAACATCGGCGTCACGGTGACCAAGAGCTCGCCCGACCTGATGATGGTCGTGCATCTTTATTCGCCGGACAAGTCGCGCGACACGCTGTTCATTTCCAACTACGCGACGCTCGAAATCACTGATGCGGTGACGCGCATCGACGGGGTCGGCTCGCTCATCGTGTTTGGCAGTCGCGATTACGCGATGCGGATCTGGCTCGATCCCGACCGGCTGCAGTCGGTCGGCCTGACCGCGGGCGACGTTGTGGCGGCGCTGCAGGGGCAGAACGTGCAGGTCGCGTCCGGCGTGCTCAACCAGCCGCCGATGGACAAGCCGGGCGCGTTCCAGATCTCGGTGCAGACGCAAGGCCGGCTCGCCGATCCGGACGAGTTCGGCAAAATCGTCGTCAAGCAGACGGCCAATGCGATCGTGCGGGTGAAGGATATCGCGACGGTCGAACTGGCGGCGCAGGACTATTCGACCAATTCCTATCTCGATCTCGATCCGGCGATCGCGCTCGGCATTTTCCAGCGGCCCGGCTCGAACGCGCTTTCGACCGCAAAGTCGATCGAGAAAACCATGGAAGATCTCTCCAAGCGGTTCCCGCCGGGCCTGAAATACACCATCGTCTACAACCCGACGCAGTTCATCCAGCAGTCGGTCGATGCTGTCGAAACGACCATCGCCGAAGCGATCATCCTGGTCGTACTTGTGGTCATCCTGTTCCTGCAGACCTGGCGCGCCGCGATCATCCCGATCGTCGCCATACCGGTGTCGCTGATCGGCACGTTCTTCTTCATGTCGATCTTCGGGTTCACGCTCAACAACCTGTCACTGTTCGGTCTGGTGCTCGCCATCGGCATTGTCGTTGACGACGCCATCGTTGTGGTCGAGAACGTGCAGCGCAATATCGAAGCGGGCTTAAAGCCTCGCGAAGCGTCGATCAAGAGCATGGACGAGGTGGGCGCGGCGTTGGTCGCAATCGCGCTAGTGCTGATCTCGGTGTTCGTACCGTCGGCCTTCATCACCGGAATTTCCGGACAGTTCTACCGGCAGTTCGCGCTCACCATCGCCGGCGCGACGATCATCTCGCTCACCGTGTCGCTGACGCTGTCGCCGGCGCTATGCACGTTGCTGCTCAAGCCGCATGGCAGGCCAGAAGAAGATCGCTGGTGGAGCAAGCCGATCCACGGATTTTTCCGCGGGTTCAATCGTTATTTTAGCGCCTTGACGCGCGGCTATGGCTGGCTGTCGGCACGCACTGTCCGCTTCGCCGTGCTGATGCTCGTGGTCTACGCCGGCGTCATCGCCTTTGGCCTCAATGAATTCCGCAAGACGCCGATCGGCTTCATCCCGCAGCTCGACCGCGGCTTTCTCATCATCGTCACGCAGCTGCCGCCGGCCGCGTCGCTGGCGCGAACCGACGACGTCAACCGGCGCGCGGTTGAGATCGCGCTCAAGGTGCCGGGGGTCGCACATGCCGTGAACATCGTGGGCTTTTCCGGCGCCACCTTCACCAACGCGCCGAATGCGGGCGCGATTTTCGTGACGCTCGATCCATTCGAGAAGCGGGCGCAGGATCCGCAGCAATCCGCCGCCGCGATCCAGGGTCAGCTGTTCATGCGCCTGCAGGCGATCAAGGACGGCCTGATCTTTGTTGCCACGCCGCCGCCGGTCTCAGGTATCGGCAATGCCGGCGGTTTCCGCATGATGGTCGAGGATCGCGCCGGGCGCGGCGCGCAGGCCTTGCAGGATGCGGTGTACGCGATGATGGGGCGGGCCGCGCAGACGCCGGGGCTCACGCAAGTCTTTTCCCTGTTCGAGAACACCACCCCGCAGCTCTATCTCGACATCGATCGTGTCAAGGCGCAGTTGCTCGGGATCAACATTCCAGACGTGTTCGCCGCGCTGCAGATTTATCTCGGGTCGGCTTACGTGAACGACTTCAACCTGTTCGGCCGCACCTACCGCGTGGTCGCGCAGGCGCAGAGCGACTATCGCAATGACACCGAAGACGTTTTGAGGATCCGCGTGCGCAACAGCAGCGGCGATACCGTCCCGCTCGGCGCCTTCACCACGGTGCGAACCGTCACCGGGCCCTATCGCGTGCCGCGCTACAATCTTTATCCGGCGGCCGAGCTCGATGGCGCGGCGGCGCTCGGCAAGAGCCAGGGCGAGGCGATCAAGATCATGGAGCAGCTGGCCGCCGAAACGCTGCCGGAAGGTTTCTCCTACGAGTGGACCACGCTCGCCTTCCAGCAACTGCGCGCCGGCAACACCGCGATCTTCGCTTTCGTGCTGGCGGTGATGTTCGTGTTCCTGGTGCTGGCCGCGCAGTTCGAGAGCCTGACGCTGCCGCTGGCGGTGATCATGATCGTGCCGATGTGCCTCATCGCTTCCATCGTCGGCGTCGTGCTGCGCGGGCAGGACAACAATATTCTGACCCAAGTCGGGTTCATCGTGCTGATCGGTCTCGCTGCCAAGAACGCCATCCTGATTGTGGAATTCGCCAAGCAGCTCGAGGATGCCGGACGCGACCGCTTCGCCGCGGCAGTGGAGGCGGCGCATCTGCGGCTGCGGCCGATCCTGATGACCTCGTTTGCCTTCATCCTCGGCGTGTCGCCCTTGGCCTTTGCGGTCGGCGCCGGCGCCGAATTGCGGCAGACGCTCGGCACCGCGGTGTTCTCCGGCATGATCGGGGTCACCGCCTTCGGCCTGATCTTCACGCCGGTGTTCTATGTGGTCTCGCGCTGGATCTCGCAGCGCTCCGCGCGCCGCCGTCAGCAATCGCAGCCGGCCAAACGATGACGATGAAATTCGGATTTGGCCAAGCGCTCACGCGCAAGGAGGACGACGCGCTGCTGCGCGGGGCAGGGCGTTACGTGGCCGATGTTGCGCCCGCCGCCGCGCTGCACGCGGTGATGCTGCGCTCACCGCACGCGCATGCGCGTTTCAGCATTCACGATCTCGATCGCGTGCGCGCCATGCCGGGCGTACGCCTGCTGCTCACGGCCGCCGACGTGGCCGGGCTCGGGCCGCTGCCAACGCCCGGCGTGATCCCCGGACCCGAGATCAAGATTCCGGTCTATCCAATCTTGGCCAAGGATGTGGTGCGCCACGTCGGCGACGCCATCGCCTTCGTGGTCGCCGACACGCTCGATCAGGCGAAGGACGCCGCCGAGGCGATCACCGTCGACTGGCAACCGCTGCCGCATGTGATCGGCGCCATGGCCGCGCTGGCGCCGGGCGCACCGCGAGTGTGGCCCGACCGGCCGGGCAATCTCGCCTTCGAGACCGAGCTGGGCGATGCGGGCGCCACCAAGGCGGCGTTCGCGCAGGCCGCACGGACGGTCGCGCTCACCATCGTCAATCAGCGGCTGGTGACGAATTACATGGATACCCGCGGCGTCATCGCTGAATACGATGGCCACCGCTACACGCTTACGCTCGGCAGTCAGGGCAGCCACATCATCCGCGACATCATTTGCGGCAATGTGCTCAATCTGCCGACCGATCGCATGCGCGTCATCACGCCCGACGTCGGCGGCGGCTTCGGCACCAAGCTGTTTCCCTATCGCGAATATGCGCTGGCGGCGGTGGCCGCCGAGCGGTTGCGCCGGCCGGTGAAATGGATTTGCGATCGCTCCGAACATTTTCTCGGCGACAGCCACGGCCGCGACAACATCTCCAGCGCGCGGCTGGCGATTGACGACAAGGGACGCTTCCTCGCGCTCGCGCTCGATATCGTCGCCGACATGGGCGCCTATCTTTCCTGCTACGCGCCCTACATTCCCTGGCTCGGTGCGGGCATGGCGACCGGCGCCTATGACATTCCGGTCGCGCATGTGCGGCTGCGCGCGGCCTATACCAACACCGTTCCGGTCGACGCCTATCGCGGCGCCGGGCGGCCGGAAGCCGCGTATTTGATCGAGCGGCTGGTCGATGCGGCGGCGCGCGATCTCGACACGGCGCCCGACGCACTGCGCCGCAAGAATCTGATCAAGCCGAAGGCGATGCCGTATACGACGCCGACCGGAAAAATCTACGATTCGGGCGATTTCGCCGGCGGCATGACGCGCGCGCAGGAGATCGCCGACTGGAATGGTTTCAACAAACGCGCCGCCTCATCCAAGCGCGCCGGCAAGCTGCGCGGCATCGGCATGGCGACCTATATCGAGGCNTGCGGCAACAACGGGCCGGAAACCGCCGTCGTGCGACTCGAACGCGACGGCGGCGTCACCGTGCTGATCGGCTCGCAGTCGACTGGCCAAGGCCACGCCACGTCCTATGCGCAACTGGTCGCCGAGCGGCTCGATCTACCGCCGGAGCGCGTGCGCGTGCTGCAGGGCGATACCGACGCCATCGCATCCGGCGCCGGCACCGGCGGTTCAAGCTCAATCCCGGTCGGCGGCGTTTCGGTCGACCGCGCAGCCAAGACGCTGGCCGAACAACTCAAGCAGCTTGCCGCCGACGCGCTCGAAGCGGCGCCCACCGATATGGAAATCGCCGATGGCACGGTGCGCGTCGCCGGCACCGACCGCGCGATTTCTTTCGTTGACCTTGCCGCGCATCCGCAGGCGACGCCCGAACGACTCAGCGCCACGAAAGATTTTGGAACCGAGCAGCCGACATTTCCGAACGGCACGCACATCGCGGAAGTCGAGATCGATCCCGACACCGGCGCCACTGCGATTCTGAACTATGTCGTGGTGGACGATTTCGGCGCCACCCTCAATCCGCTGCTGCTGGCGGGTCAGGTGCATGGCGGCGCCGTGCAGGGCATCGGACAGGCGCTGATGGAGGACACCGTCTACGATCCGGCGTCCGGGCAATTGCTCAGCGCGAGTTTCATGGATTACGCGATGCCGCGCGCCGGCGACGCGCCGTCCTTCGTGTTCGAAACGCGCAACGTGCCGTGCAAGAACAATCCGCTCGGCGTCAAAGGCGCGGGCGAGGCCGGCGCCATCGGCTCCTGTCCGGCGCTGATCAATGCGATCCTCGATGCGCTCTGGCGCAGCTATCGCATCCGCCATATCGACATGCCGGCGACCCCGCCACGGGTCTGGGCCGCGATCGCGGCGGCCCGCAAAGCTCAATCAGCTTAGGTGCTTATTGGATCACGAATTTGTGATCGGGGCCAGAGATACAGGGATCACGCGCGACAAGTTCAGTCGGTGGAGNAATAACCCCGCGNCGCCAGGGTTTTTCTGGGAACAGTTGTTTGCACGACAGAAAGCGAAACTCGATGTTCGTTCGCANCATCCTCGCCGCTCTGGCGGTCGGTCTCAGTGTCGGCGCCGTCATCGCCCAGCAAGATCCGGTGACCACGCGCGAGGACCTGATGAAAGCGAATAACAAACACGCCCTCGCGGTCGTTCGCATGATGCGCGGGCAGGCGCCATTCGATGCGGCTGCGGTCGATGCCGCCTTCGCGCAATGGGCTGACACCGCGCAGAAACTGCCAAGTCTGTTCCCGGACAATTCCAAGACCGGAGGCGACAACCGCGCATCGCCGAAGATTTGGCTGAACAAGAAGGATTTCGACGCCAAAGCCGCGGCCTTCGCCAAGGCCGTGGCGGAAAACCATGACACGGCAAAATCGTCGCTCGACGGGCTCAGGGCCGCGATCCCGGTGGTCGGCAAGGCCTGCGATAACTGCCATGAGGACTATCGCCTTTCGAAGCAATAGGCCTTGTCCACTTCGATGTACGGCGCCGCTGCGATCCCGTCGCGACGGCGTTTTGATTCCTGTATGACAGGCGCCAGCGTGGCCGGGGGACGCCGATGATTCGCAGGCTGATTTTGCTGGCGGCTATTGCCGCCGTGCTGGGGCTCGCGGCGTTCTGGTATTTGACCGCACCCGCCTCGGTGCCGGCGAGCGCGCTCGCGGCCCACACGCCCGATCTCGCCAACGGCAAGGAGATGTTCTACGCCAGCGGCTGCGCGTCCTGCCATGCGGTGCCGAAACAGCCGGACAAGACCAGGCTCGGCGGCGGGCTGGCGTTGAATTCTCCGTTCGGCACTTTCTACGTTCCCAATATTTCATCCGACCCGAAGGACGGCATCGGCGCCTGGACCGACGCGCAATTCATCACCGCGCTCACCAAGGGCACCTCGCCCGAGGGCGAGCACTACTATCCCGCGTTTCCATACACCTCGTACCAACATATCCGTTTCGACGATCTGCGCGATCTGTTCGCCTATCTCAAGACACTGCCGCCAGTGCCGGGGAGCGTGCGCGATCATGATCTGCCGTTCCCGTTCAATATCCGGCGCACGCTCGGCCTCTGGAAGTTGCTGTTTCTCGATGGCAAGCCGTTGCCGCCCGATCCGTCGCGATCGGCGCAGTGGAATAGGGGCGCTTACCTGGTCAACGGCCCCGGCCACTGCACGGAATGTCACTCACCGCGCAACGCACTCGGTGGCGTGATCGCGAGCTTGCGCTTCACCGGCGGGCCGAGCCCCGACGGCCAGGGCGGCGTTCCCAACATCACCCAGTACAAGCTCAAGAGCTGGTCGGAGGCCGATATCGCGGAAACGCTCGAGTCCGGCATGACGGCGGACGCCGACCGGGTTGGCGGCAACATGGTCGAGGTGGTGCGCAATATCTCGCAACTGACCGCCGCGGATCGCATGGCGATCGCGGCCTATATCAAGTCGCTGCCGGCGGTCGAAGGGCACAAGCCGCCGCCGAAGAAGCCGGAATAACGCGGCGCCCGAAGCCGGGCCTGACGAGTCGACATTTGCGCGGGCTGCTATAAGCCGATCCCGATGAATCTATTCAAAGCCATCGGCTTCAAGCTGATCTCTGCGCTTTTATTCGCCGCCCTGTCGGCATTCGTGCGCCAGTTGGGTGACGTGGTACCGGTCGGCCAGCTCGTGTTCTTCCGCAGCACCTGTGCGATCCCGCCGGTATTGTTGATCTATGCCTATCGCGGCGAGCTGGCGAGCGCGCTGCGCACCAACCGGCCGTTCGGCCAGCTCGGGCGCGGGGCGCTCAGCGTCGGCGGCATGTTCAGCAATTTCTCCGCGCTGGCGCGGCTGCCGCTGGCGGACGCCACTGCGATTTCCTTCGCCTCGCCGCTAATCACGGTGGCTTTGGCGGCGGTCATTCTGAAAGAGCAAGTGCGGGTCTATCGCTGGACCGCGGTGCTGGTCGGCTTTGGCGGCGTGATCGTG
>JGI20195J14853_1000410_pt1 | contig 14065 bp, 13 predicted proteins | sample NGESurdeep092012_3_FD_14853 | JGI IMG/M metagenome (IMG submission 14853)
CGTCGGACTTCAACCTGCCGTTCGTGTCCGTCAAGGAGTCGGCTGGGCTGTTCGAGAATGTCCGTGTGGTGGCGGGCGCGGCCGGGCGTGACCTCTCCACTCTCACCCTCAGCAATGCCTTGGCAGTCTGCGCCGGGCGGGATGAGACCGAGGCGCGTCGGCGCGCCGCAGCCATTGGCCGCGACCTGGACGAGTTGCGGCACGACGGCCTCGCCGGATCGCGGGACGAAATCGTCGACAAGATTGGCCAGTACTCGGATGTGGGTAGCAGCCGGATCTATCTTCAGGTGCTCGACCTGCATGACCTCGACCATCTCGAGCTCATCGCGTCGGAGGTCATGAACCAGGTCAGCTGACGGCTTCGCCCACAGTTTGCTGACCGCGACCCGGATCCGATCGGAGACAACGCATCGCTTGGCTCACTGCGAACCGTTGCCACAGTGCTCTTGGAACGCGATGGACGGCCTGGTCTCTACTCGTAGTGAATAGGTCATCGGTGGGCGGGCACACACGACTTGACTGGCGGATCCTGTCCTCATTCGCGACCACCAGGGGAGCGAGCACGCGCCCGGAAGTGTCCGGTTAGCACCGGCCAACATCGGCTGTTTGTGGGGAATACGCACGGAAGTTGTTTCAGGTCAGGCGTTTCCGCTGGTCACAGGTTTGCAGCCTTGGGACTGTAAATCCATCGCGAAAGCTTCGAAGGTTCGAATCCTTCACCTGCCACCGAGTGCGTTAGAGGGCCTCTGACCTGCGGAAACGCGGTCAGAGGCCCTTCTCCCATACCTGGTGGGGGTATCGAGACCGCCCGGTTCTGGCGGTCTTCAGGCTCTCGGGTCGCAGGCCTGTGACCTGCACAAACGAAACGGGTGGGCGGCCGGCGTCCCCGCCCGCACGGAATACGCACGGAAGTTTGGGTCCGGGCCCCCGTGCTGGCCGGACTGCCGACGCGCTGACCTGCGGGTATGGCGACGGTAGGGGTATGCAATCGCGGTGGAATCCAACACCATCGCGATTCGGGGCCGCTGCTCAGTTCGGTTGACACGCCCTGTCGAGTGGAGTCGGAAGTTGTGGGCACACGCCGTGAGGCGGCTACTTTGCCATGGCGACGTGGGACGGCAGCAGACGGAGCCGCCCGGACACCCTTGGGGAGCTAGGACCGATGTCAAGAAGCAATACATCCCCATCCCAAAATGAAAAGTGATCGTGGATCCTCCCTCGGTCCACGCGCCGGCCAGGGCGCTCATCGCCGTGGTCTTGCCGGGCGCCGGCGGGCGCGATCGCAAGTTGCAGCCTGGCGCCCCAGGTTGTCAGCGTGCGCACCATTGCTGCCTGCGCGGCATTGAGGGTGACCCGGTTGACGGCAAATTTCCAGCAGTGCCATGTCGACCGCAGACTTTGGAGAACCTGGCGGTGGCGGTGGCGGTGTTGGGCGCGGTAGGTGAGCGAGATGCGACGGTGGTCGATGCCGAACGTCGGGCAGGACAGGCGCTGTGCGAGATGACCGAGGATGAGGGTTTGTCGGTGGGCGAGGCGGTCGAGTGGTGCGGGGACGAGACCAGCACTTGGGAGGCAAGATGGCTACGTCGCCTGGCACGACACCGGCGACGCGGCCCAGCAAGAAGCGGGCCAACAGCCGAAGTCAGAGTGGGCTGACGGACTGGATTCGCGAGACGGTGAATTCGCGATCCTCCTGTCGGAGCCCGCACAGGGCATAGAGGGTGCCGCCGATGAGCTGGATGTCGCTGATCTCACGGAATGTTCGCCCCCCGCTGGTGGACATGTAGTCGATGACCGCATGCAGTCCATGGTCGATCGCGTGCGCCAGTTGGCGCACCTCGCTGTCGGGCAGCCGGCGGTTCAGGTGGCCCAGCTCGGCTTCGGTGCCCGAGGGTGCGACCCGCAGCGACCTCTGGCCCTTGCCCACCAGCCGCGCGGCCACTGACGCGGGGTCGGCAGCCTCGGGCACAGGCTTCGGCAGGGGGTTGTCCCCGAGGCGGGTCGCCATGTCGAGCACGATCTCCCCCCGCGTCCCCGGCTGCGCAGCGCCTGAAACTGCCGGTATGCCGTTCACCCGAGTTGACGCCGCGTCATCGTTGCGCTCGGGTAGAGGGAAGTACCCGGCCGTACGCATCGCAGCCAGTGCCACGTCAACCGGCACGTCGCAGGCCAGGAGCGTCGGGGCGAGCAAACACAGTCCGAGGCGCTTGAGCTTGCGGTCCACAGCCACCTCGGCGAGCAGAGCTGTGTCCTCGCTGCGGATCACCGAGACAGCGGGGCTGACGCGCAGCAGGCCGTGCCGACGGGCCACGTCCGCGATGAGATAGCCCAGCGGTTGCGGCAGCGTGGCAGCGGCGACGGACGCCAGCGACCGCTCAAGCTCCGGACCTGTGGTGCCGTCGTCCAATGCCCGACGGACGCTGCTTGGGGAGAGTCGCCAGATGGTGGCACCCCCCCGGCCTTCTCGGTCAGCGCAGGAGTCGAGGAGCGAGCTGACCCGTGCCGACGGGGCGCCGACGACCATCGCCGTCAGGTCCGTGCCAAACGTCGCATGGTCGCTCGAGCGCGGTAGCAGAGCAGATGACTGCACGGCGATGGCGTGTTCGTTGCCTTCCAGAACCACGCGGCCGAGGCGGCTGATCGCGTTGTGGGACAGCAGGCCGAGAAGCTCAGCTTCGTGCCAGACGGTGGCGAACGGCATACCGCCGTCCTGCCGCGAGCCATGCAGGAGTGGCCGCCGCCAGAGCATCACGGGGGCCACGGAGGACCGATCGGCGGCCACGCCCGATGAGGACCTCGACGTCTCCTCGAGAAGCACCAGGCGCGTCTCGCGACAGCCGGCACAGTCTTCCTTGGGCGCCAAGGCCGGGATCGACTTGCCCTCGAGGTCACGTGCTTCCGACGGGGTCCGCCCCATCCGAAGCCAGGCCCGCAGCAGACCGCTGAATCTGATCCCCGGATCCTGTGCCCGCCAGGGCCCGAACCGTTCGGAGGTGCAGACCCGGTCTGAACTGGTTTCCAGCAGGCCGCTCGCGTGGGCCAGTTCGAGGGACATCCTCGCATCCACCTCACTGCACGCAACGGTTTTGGCGAGTCGGGTCAGCTCGCGGACTCCGACGCCGCCAGACTTCAGCCGAGGCAACGGTGAGCGGTGGACGCGGTCAAGGATGGCCAAAGTGTGGTCGGCGAAAGCTGTTGCGGCGACAGCAGATTCGGACTCAACTGCATCAGGCTCGACGTAGTTGGTGTTCATCGCCGGAGCCTGCGCCGCGAAGGGCGCCCGGTAGCCCGGGCCCCGCAGTGCCAACGTGACTTCGGCAGGCATTGACCAGTTGTAGGACCAGTTGCTCCCGATCATGATCCCGCGTTCGGCGGCCCACTGCCTCGCCTCGACGTAGCTTGAACCCCGGCCCGCGTCGTATCCGGCAGATGGGCGTGTGTCAACGGAGGAGCCCACGGATGATTCGTCATCGAAATCATCGAAATCATCGAAATCATCGCTGAAGAGAATGTCGCTGCCCTCCGCATGGCGGATGAGCTCTGCCCGCACAATAGGCGTGGCCTTCGCGACGATCGCCCGGACGACGTCCGGTTGGCCCAGGTGATGATGCAAGGAGGCCGTGGCATCCGCCTTGTCGCGCCCGCGTTCGAGCCCGAGTGCGCTCTGAATCCCCCGCATTTGTTCGACCGTGATGGTGGGCAACAGCTGAGCCAGAGGTTGTCCGAGGCGCAGCGGTGCGCCGAACATCGAGCCCACAGCGTCCGGCACCCGGATCCGGCCACCCTTACCAGGCCAGGCCACGGCAACGGCATACAGCTGAGACAAGACGTCATCGACGTCCGCCTCGTGTCCGCGCTGTGAGCAGTCCGCGTCGTCGAGGAAGCCCAGCAACCGCGCTCGCGTGGTGCCGCTGCCGAGAGCGGCTGCCGCCTCGACCAGCTGAAGACACGGGCGCGGCAGTCTCGAGAGGGCTGCAAACAAGGACGCCGGGTGGCCGAACAGCTCACCAAGCTCAGCAAGATCGCGCGGCTCTGCCCCGCGAAGGGCGTCGGGGCGACGGCTGAGCAGTGTCGTCAGTGCCGGCTCATCGAGGGTGACGAGACGTTGGGTCAGTGACTCGCTCAAGGATCAACTCTTTCTCGCTGGCCGGTCATGGTGTCCGTCAGCCTACGAGGATCTTCGGGATCGTCCGTCGTCCCACGCCGCCAAGTGCAGGTCTCCTTGCAGGACTCCACATGCCCGCTGACTGCCGCTTTGAAATTGGCAGGTCACTCAGGACTAGCGTCGTAATGACTTAGGTTTCCGGGTCAGAGGGGTCATATCGTTGTGCTACGGGCGACATCGTGCAGGTTGCGGAGTCCGTAGGTCTTCGGTACGCGGTGCTGCTCTCGCATCTGGATGAGCGGCAGCGTCGTCTGACGTTGGCTTCGGAGGCAGCCGAGCTGGGTCGGGGTGGGATCAAGACGGTCACGGAGGCGGTTTCTTCATTGGTACTGCTGGGTTTTGGGTCAGATCGGCAGTCGGTCTGGGAAACTGCACGGAGCGAACGCGATGAGCCCGCGGGACTGCGAACTGTCCCGCCTGACGATGACGTCAAAGTCTTGGTAACAGCATCGCTCCCGCCAGGGCGACTGATCACCTACCGTTCGATCATGCCTGTTGATCCCGAGGCGAGCGAACGGCGAGCTGCCTGTGCTAGGCACGTCCCTGGATCGGGAACTGGCGGGGCTGCGGGACCAGATGGCTCGACTCCGGTCCGAGAACACAAGGTTGCTGCGGTTGCTGGACCTCACGCCGGCCCAAGCACGCCCGCCAGGCCCGGCGCAGACGGGGATCTTCGATGGCCCGGCTGCCATGGTGGACGTCTCGTCGTCCCTGGAGGCGAAGGTTGCCTTCTTCGCGTCGATGTTCGCGGCGCGCAGCGATGTCTACGCGGTCCGTTGGGAGAATTCTCGTACAGGCCGGTCGGGATGGATGCCCGCCGTTCGCGGTGGGTGGCGCAAATGGATTGCCCCTGGCAGCCGCGAGTACCTGCCGCTCACCACGGACACCCTCGCGTCTCACCTCACCGGTGACATCGATGTCGGGCTCTACCCCTTGCTCGATGGTGATCGATGCTGGTGGTTGGCCGCAGACTTCGACGGATCGGCCGCGATGCTGGACGCCTTGTCCTACCTCAAGGTTGCCCGCGCGATCGGAGCTAGCCGGTCTCGGCGTGCTCAAGGTACTCAGCCAGCGCTGCGCGCATGATTTCGCTAGGCCGGCGGTTCTGTGCGGCGGCGACCTCGTCGAGTTTCGTGTTGATGTCGTTGGGTAGGCGGACCTGCCGGGTGCGTGAGTGCTGTCCAGGCTTTGCGCTTGGGTCGATGGAGGGTCGGCCGCCAAGTGCTCGTTCCAATGCAGCTCTGCCGTGCTCAGCCGCCGCCTCGCCGCGGAGCGCGGTTGTCGAGTTGGGCTTGAGCGTCATGTCGTGTTCGGCCCAGTCGGCCGCGGCCTGGTAGCCCTTCGGCTTCGTCATCGAGGGTCCTTTCCCATTCGGTCGAGGTGCTTTGGGCGGGCGGGCATGACGTGGAAGATGTGCATGCCACGGGGCGGATTCATCTCCACCATGACCTCGAGTAGATGGCCGCCCAGTTGACGCGGCGGCCCGATGTAGAGCGTCGGCCGGACCCCGCCCTCCAGCCTCGGTTCGTCGAACTCGCTCTCAACGTAGTATGCGTTTGCGATGGCGTGGACTGCGTCCTCGTGCGGGATTCCGTGCTTGTCGGCGCTCGCTGCCCATGTGACCGCCACCAAACTGAATGTACTACACAAGCCTATGTTGTGCAATGCATAACATGGCTTGTGGATCCTGCCTCGTCGGCCTTCAAACAGCTGGTCAAGCCTCCCATGAGGCGGATTCCCCCGGCAGCGACGAAACCGAGTGCCCCTGGGTCAGCGGCCATTGGTGTGTGCTCCTTGAGTCACGACATGTGATGACGCCCGCGCGCGTGAAATCATCGCGACCGAGCCGGGCACGGGGTCGGGGCGGAGCCCTGAGGATCTCGTCTCGTGCGGTCATCAGTTCCTCCGTCGCTCAAGAGACTGGATGTCTGCTAGATATGTCGTACTTCCATCACATTCCACTGGTCCACATCGGTAGCCCGGGCTTTGATGACTGGCTGGGTCGCGGGCGACTGACCGGACATCGTCTCGCCGCAGAACAACGCCCCGGGTGCTGATCGACCGCCAGCTCACCGAGGCCGGTTGGGCGGTTCAGGACCGCGAGGACCTCAATCTCTTCGCCGGACCGAGGGTGCGGTCCGTGAGGTTCTCATGGCCAAGGGACACGGCCGCGCGGACTGCCTGCTGTCTGTCGACCACTTGGCCGTTGGGGTGATCGAGGCCAAGCCGGTGGGCACGTCGCTGTCGGGGTGGAGTGGCAGAGCGTGATGTATGGCGAGGGGTTGCGCCCGATGCCCGCCTCAAAGCCGTGACCACGGACGGCCGGTTGCCGTTCGTGTTCGAGGCCAATGGGTCACGGCTACTTCGGTGGACTCTGTCTCGGGTCGTTGTTTGGTGGCGCGGTGTCCGGTCGTCGTCGGTGGTGGGCGGTTGTTTGTGGGGAATGCGCACGGAAGTTGTTGGGGAAGTGGCGTATTGCCTGGTCAGGGGCTTGTCGCCCATGGACTGTAAATCCATCGCGTGAGCTTCGAAGGTTCGAATCCTTCACCTGCCACCACGTGCTCGAGAGGGCCTCTGACCTGCGGAAACGCCGGACGGGGGCCCTCTCCGAATACCCTGTGGGGGTATCCAAAATGGGCGGATGACTCGGTTTTTCGGGCTTTGGATCACAGGCCTGTGACCTGCGCAAACGCGGAAGGAGGGCGGGCGGTGTCGAGATCCGTGGGGAATACGTGGGGAAGTTGGGGTCCGCGCCAGGTGCTGGCCGGACACTTCTGTGCGCTGATCTGCGGGGATGCCTGGGATGGGGGTATGCAATGGCTGCAGACTTACAAGCCATCGCGATTGAGCCCCTTCGTAGCCATTGCGTTCTGCGGAGGGCGAGACCAAACCCGGCTCCAACGCAGGACGGTCGACCGATTGTCTCGGTGAGCGATCCTGTTGATCGAGGAGCAAGGCCGACCGACTAGGAGACTGGCTGCAGGGAGTGCCGCGCTTGTGAAGAACCTCTAGACCTCCCGCCCGTGGCCGGGGACCTGCGGCATACTCTGGTCGTGACCGATGAACTCAGCCCGGGGCTCTACGAGACGATTCTTGACGCCACTCTGGACGAACGACTCAGCCACATCGACGGGCGACTCGTTGATCGTCGAACCCTGCGGTCAGCGGACGCCTCTGATCGGATCGCGCAGCATCTCGCACGGTTGCTTCGTCGAGCTCTTGATTCCGTTCCTGACGCTGATCGCGTAGCCGTTGGTGTCGACGTGGTTCGACGGCTGCTGAGCGAGGTCGGCGCGCGGATTCCGCAGAGTAACGCCGTTGAGGGAGCTCCACTGGCAACGGGTGAGGCGTTGTACGGGATCGGAGACTGGCGGCCGGACGGATCTGTCCGTATGCCGCTCGGACCATTGATCCCGCTGCTGGATACAACGCTGTTGACGAATGCGCCGGGCGAGCCCCGGGTGGGCAGGCAGATCCTGACCGAGATCGAGTCGTCGGACGCAATCGACATCGTGATGGCCTTTGTACGGCGCAGCGGGCTGCTGCCACTCGCAGACGCGCTGCGCGACCACTGCAGTCGAGGCAAGCGGCTTCGAGTACTGACCACCACGTACACCGGTTCGACTGAAGCCAAGGCACTTGATCTGTTGGCCGATCTCGGAGCTCAGGTCCGGGTCTCCTACGATCTGTCGACGACACGCCTGCACGCCAAGGCGTGGGTGTTTCGTCGCCAATCGGCCTTCAGCACGGCTTACGTGGGCTCGTCCAATCTGACGCATTCGGCGCAGATTGCCGGTATGGAATGGAACGTTCGAGTCTCTGGCGCTCGCAACCTGGACGTCATCGACAAGATCGAGGCTGTGTTCGAGAGTTACTGGCAAGGCGGCGACTTCGTTGCCTACGACGCTGCAGAGTTTCAGAGTGCGCTCGAGCGGGCGAAACGATCCGATGACCCGGCAGTGCAGACGATCAGCCCGCTCGAAATTCGGCTCGAACCGTTCCAAGAACGACTGCTCGAGCTGATCGCGGTGTCGCGCGCCCAAGGTCGTCATCGCAATCTGCTTGTCTCGGCGACGGGGACTGGCAAGACCGTCATGGCGGCGATCGACTACGCGCGACTTCGCACCACCCTGCCCCGGGCGCGGCTACTCTTCGTCGCTCACCGCGAAGAGATCCTTGATCAGAGCCGGGCGACGTTCAGGCACGCGATGCGTGACTACGCGTTCGGGGAGAAGTGGGTTGGCGGGGCGCGTCCGGAAACGTTTGACCATGTCTTCGCGTCGGTGCAGAGCCTCAGCGCGGCCAACCTGGAGCATCTCGATGCTGACCACTTCGACGTGGTGATCATCGATGAGTTTCACCATGCTGCAGCCCCGTCGTACCGCGCGTTGCTCGAGCACCTCTCGCCAAGGGAGCTGCTCGGCCTTACCGCGACGCCGGAGCGTTCCGATGGCTTGCCGATCCTGCACTGGTTCGATGACCGGATCGCTGCTGAACTTCGACTGTGGGACGCGATCGAGCAACACCGGCTGACACCCTTCGCGTACTACGGAATCCACGATGGGGTCGATCTGAAGTCCGTTCCCTGGCGCCGAGGTCAGGGCTATGACACCGCCGCTCTCAGCAACGTCTACACCGCCAACAATGCCTGGGCTCGGCTTGTCTATCAGCAGCTGAATGACCATGTCGACGACATCTCAACGATGCGCTGCCTCGGGTTCTGCGTCAGCGTTGCCCACGCCCAGTTCATGGCCCGACATTTCCAGGCCTTCGGGATATCAGCTTTCGCCGTATCGGGGGACAGCCCGGCCAGCGAGCGCCGGGACGCGCTGCGAGGTCTGGCGGAGGGGCGGATCCAGGTTGTGTTCTCTGTGGATCTGTTCAATGAAGGCGTCGACGTACCCGCAGTAGACGTCGTGCTCATGCTGCGCCCGACCGAGAGTGCGACGCTCTTTCTGCAGCAACTCGGCCGGGGCCTGCGAATTGCTGAGAACAAAGCCGTCTGCACTGTCCTCGATTTCGTTGGCACCCACCGCAGAGAGTTCAGATTCGATCTGCGATATCGAGCACTGCTCGGTGGCACGCGCAAAGATTTGGAGCGAGCAGTTGAAACGGGGTTTCCCTTCTTACCCGCCGGCTGCCATCTGGAACTCGACAGGGTCGCGGGGGAGATCGTGCTCCGGAGCATTCAGGAAGCGATTCCGTCCCGGTGGCCGGCCAAGGTGGCAGAACTGCGAGCTCTCTCGACCGCGCGCAGGCACGTTACGCTTGCCGAGTACCTCGCTGAGACGGGTCTCGAGGTCGCAGATATCTACGCCGGCAACCGGGGATGGTCTGATCTCCAGGAGGCCGCCGGGGTTGGTGTGGCTCGGCCTGGTCAGCACGAAGTCGCTCTGCGACGCGGAATCGGACGCATGCAACACGTTGACGATGACCAGCGAATCGCTGCCTATTCGACGTTGTTTCAACAGCCTGGTGTTCCCAACGTCGAGGCCATGAGCGAGGTCGAACGTCGACTGGCGAGAATGCTCGTCACGAACCTTGCCGACTCCGTCATCGCAAAGCAAAGCTCGTTGCAGGACGGCATCGACCTGCTGTGGTCGCACCCACAGATCGTCGCCGAGTCACTCGACCTGCTCGATGTGCTGCATGGTGGCGTTGACCACGCGCACCGTGAGGCTTTGCCGGGGATTCCGCTGCAAGTGCATGCGCGGTACACCCGCATCGAGATCCTCGCCGCCGCTGGCGAGGGATCAGGTGCAAAGACGCCTCAGTGGCGCGAGGGGGTTTATGACGCCAAGGCGGCCGGAGCTGACCTACTTGCGTTCACCCTGGACAAGACCAGCGGGGATTTCTCACCAACGACCCGCTACCGCGACTACGCCATCACCCCCGACTTGATCCACTGGGAGAGCCAGTCGGGCACGCGCGCTGACAGCCCGACGGGGCGGCGCTACCAGAACCATGCCGCGTTGGGCAGGTCGATTCTGCTCTTCGCGCGCGCTCGGGCAGACGAACGCGCGTTCTGGTTTCTGGGACCAGGAACCTACGTCGGACACGAGGGCGAGAAACCCATGTCCGTAACGTGGAAGCTGCGCAGCCCGCTGCCTGGCGATCTCTTCGCGGCATTCGCCGCAGCCGTTGCGTAGGGATGCTTACGCAGGCACTGAGTGGATAGAAGTGTTGCACGAAAGTATAGATTGTGCGACGCTTCTATCCATGGACCGCCAGTTGCTTCCGCCGACCTTCACGACCGCTATGGCGCGCTCGCATGGCGTGCATCCCCGGGATCTGTATGCCTGGCGGGACCATGGCGAGATCGTGGAGTTGTCGCGCGGCGTCTTCCGACGTGCGGACGCAGCGCCAGCGAGCTATCCGGATCTGTTGGCGGTTGCTCATAGATCCGCGATGGCCATTGTGTGTTGCCGTTCGGCTGCCGCACTTCATGACCTGAGCGATGAAATCCCGCGGGCGGTGCAGATCGCTGTCCCCACCCGGAACCGCCCTCCGCAGATCACCTATCCGCCGACCGAGGTGCTCCGCTTCGATGTGGAGACTTTCGAACTCGGGCTGTCACGAGTTGAGGCAGCACCTGACGAATGGGTGCGGATCTACGACCCAACCCGGACGGTGGTCGACCTGATGCGGCTGCGTGGCCGGTTGGGTGAGGATCTGGCCTATGGTGCTTTGCAGCGCTACCTGCGCCGTCGTGACGCCCGCCCGGGCGAATTGCTTAGCATGGCTACCGCGCTGGACACGCGCGGGCCTATGCAGCGCGCGCTCGACGTGGCGATGGCTCGGTGAGCCGACCGACAAGGGGAACGCCGGCGGGACGGGCGTATCTCGATCTTCAGAATCGTGCGCGCGCCGAGGGTCGCGGTACGCAGGAGCTGCTCACGCTGTATATCGTGGAGCGGTGGCTAGCTCGGCTCAGCGCCTCACCGTATCGAGGTCAATTCGTACTCAAGGGCGGGATGCTGCTGGCAGCGTTCGACGCGCGCCGACCGACGGCGGACATGGACGCACTCGCCCGTGACTTCGCGAACGACGAAGCGACCGTCGTGTCCCGAGTAGTCGCGGTCGCTGCATATGCGGTGCCCGACGACGGTGTCGAGTTCCGACTGCAGACGGTGACCTCGAGAGTAATCCGTAGCGAAGACCTCTACTCCGGAGTGCGCATCGCGATGGACTGCGCGCTCGCTTCGGCCATCGTCAAGCTCAGACTGGATGTGAACTTTGGCGACCCGGTTACTCCTGCACCGCAGACGATTGAGCTACCAGCCCTTCGGCCCGGCGGGTCGCCGATTAGCGTACTGGGCTATCCAATCGAAACCGTTCTGGCTGAAAAGATCTCGACAGCAATAACACTTGGCTCGGCCAACACGCGCGTTCGGGACTATGCAGACGTGTACACGCTGACAGGTAGCAGGAATGTTGATCACGCCGTCGCTCGCGAGGCGCTACTCGCCACGTCTAATCATCGGGGCGCCGACGTGGTTGCGCTGTCGAGCGCGATGGGCGACTTCGTCGGCTTGCGCGGTAGGGCCTACGCCGCATACCGCACGGGGCTCGGACCCGACGGGACAAGATTGCCCGAGGACTTCGGGATGGTGGTGAACGCCGTCGTCGTCTTCGCCGACCGACTCGCCGAAGAGGCGCCATCGACGACGCGATGGGACGCCAGCACACGTCAGTGGATTCACTAGCTGCCAGATTTCTGGTTGACAAACTGGTTGCCAGCGACGGCGTTCGCGGTCGTTTGCTGCAGATACCATAGGTTCCCTCAGGCGCTGAATCTCCCTTGTTTACAGGACGTTCGAACCGGAGCGACCTTCGCGAACTGGCCTTTGGGGCGCTGGCAGTGCGGGGCTGAGCATCGATGAGATCAGCCTGTGGCGGGAACCGGGCACCGTCTCTGCATGACATCCCCTGAATGCGAGCGAGATCCTCGCGTGGTTGGTGAGGTCGCCGAAGTGCTCCCGCCCACTGGGCTCCGGCAGACGATCGTGGTCGTCGGTGGTTCACTGCTGGCCCTGCACGGCCTGGTCAGAACGCTGGACGTGGACACGGTGCGGGCCATCAATCAGGAGCTGAGGGAAGCGGTGGCGCGGGTGGCGCGGGTNGCGCGGCGCCACGACCTGGCACCGGCCTGGGTGAACGACTCCTCGGCGGCTTTTCGTCCGCAGACCTTTGTCGAAGAGGACTGCCGCGACGTGCGTCTTGACCGGGCCCGGCTGCTGGTCCTGGTGGCGCCGCTGCGCCAGGTTTTCGTGATGAAAGCTGTTCGCGGCCAGGGTGCGTAAACGCGACTGCCACGACATGGTCACCTTGTGTGGTCGGGGTGCGGGTTGACTCAGCCGAACAGGCCGTCGAGCTCTACCGGGCCGCCTATCCGCACGAGCCGGAAGACCTACACCTGGTCGAAGATGATCGTGGCCTTGCCGACTGATTCGAGCACGCGGACGACCTAATCGTTCGTTCCGGGTCAGAAACCGCTGGGCCATGCCAGACCTGGTCGGCGATGGTGTGGGTCGAGCCCCGATCTCATCCCGCCCGGTCGTGCTTGTTCAGGCACGGGAGTCTGCTATTCGGATGGGCCCGATGTTCGAAGGGTCTGTGGGTCTGTGAACGCAAGGTGAAGCGCGATCTCCAGCATGACCGCACTACTCCGAGTGGGGACGAATCTGGCCGCCGGGTTGTCTGGTTGTAGATGGTTTTCGTCGGCTGTCTGTGGGGAATATGCACGGAAGTTGTTGATTGGCCGGGCATTTCCGCTGGTCAGAGGCGTACCGCCGGTGGACTGTAAATCCATCGCGAAAGCTTCGAAGGTTCGAATCCTTCACCTGCCACCACGTGCTGAAAGGGCCCCTGACCTGCGGAAACGCCGGTCAGGGGCTCTCTTGTGTACCCGGTAGGGGTATCCAAAATGGGGATGGGTGAGTCGGTTATCTCGGCCTTCGTCCGCAGGCCTGTGACCTGCGTAAATGCGGAAGGCGGACGGTTGGAGTTCATCTTTTGTGGGGAATGCGTGAGGAAGTTGGGTCCAAGCCATCTGCTTGCCGCACTCATCTGGGCCCTGACCTGCGCAGGTACCAGGGAGGGGGTATGCAATGACTGCAGACGTACAAGCCATCGCGATTTGAGGCGGTCAGGATGTCGGTGGCCGGACGGTGCCGCCGAGCTGCGGCAGACGGGTGGCTTACCTCGCCCGCCGCGGCAGGATGGCAAACCCCTTGTCGGACGTTCCTCGTAGGATTGCGCGCGTGTCCGACACCGACGCCCAGACCGAGGAGCGGGCCAGTCTCGCGCCGCCGGTCGACCGCGTCCGCCTCGAGGCCCTGCGCTACGCGGTGAACGAGGAGTCCGCGCAGTACATCGCCGTTATGCGCACCTTCACCGGTGGCCTTTCCGGCCTGCTGTCTGACCGGTCCGCGGCCGAGGTGGCAGCCACGCTGGCCGAAGAGGGGATCGAGCTCGACACGGAGACGACAGACACCCGGCTGTCCTATCTCGTTGAACACGGGAACCTCGCCCGCAGCCCCCGCGAGACTGAGGCCAGGAGCCTGCGTGACTACCTGCAGAACCGCGCCCGCTATCAGCTGACCCAACGCGGTGAGCTCGTGCATCGTCAGATAGAGGACCTGCTGGGCTACTCCGAGAGCGCACGCGAGGTCTCCAGCGAGATGCTCGCCGGCATCCAGGCCGGGTTGGCGGCCCTTGATGGCTATGACGATGCCGCGCTCGCGGACGCCGAGCCGGACCAGCTCGCCCGTGAGATCAGCACTCTGTTCGCCCAGTTCGAACGCCTGGTGCAAAGCACGCGGGAGTTCTACACCTATCTGACCCAGGTGCTCTCCCGATTCGACCTCGACCGCGGAGAGTTCCAGGCTTTCAAGAGTG
>JGI20195J14853_1000427_pt1 | contig 13745 bp, 9 predicted proteins | sample NGESurdeep092012_3_FD_14853 | JGI IMG/M metagenome (IMG submission 14853)
CGACGTACGCGGCGCCGGGCTCGACAACCCGCCGGAAGTCCAGAGCATCGGCCAGGGCCGCACCTTGACGCACTCCCGGTCGGGTCCCGCTCCCCAGGGCAGCTCCCTGGTAGACCACGACGGTGCCGCCGCCTCGCCCGGGCCGCGTGGTAACCAGACCCGAATCCCGAAGTGCCGCTATGGCTTCGCGCAGTGTCATCCTGCTGACGCCAAGACGCTCGGCGAGCTCCCGTTCGGGAGGTAGCTGCTCGCCATAGGCGAACACGCCCAGACGCACTGCGGTCGCGAGCTGCTCCACCGTGGACTCGAAGGCGTTGCCGCCCCTCAGCGGTCGCAGGACCGCATCGGGCAGGCTGCTCACCGAAGCCAGAGAATCCATGGCGGTCAAAGGTTGAAGATCTCTTCGATGGGTTTGGTGTCGTGCCCGGGCGGGACTTCCTTCATGAAGTGCTGTCGCCCACCGACGAACCAGGTGACCGTGGCGAACACCAGCACGATCAGAACCGCGATCGGCGCATAGTTGAAGTTGTTCACCGTGATGGGACTGGCCGGGGGAAGCATGAAGAGGATCACGATGAACACCACCCACCCGATGGCGATCCAGCCGATCACCGCACTCCACCTACCCAGGTTCCACTCGCCCGTGCGAAAGTCCGGGTTGAGCCGCCGCAGCAGAACCGGCGTCACATACGCGATGTAGAGCCCGATCACGGCGATCGAGGTGACGCCAGGTATGCCGTTGTGCTCTTCAGCGCCGGGCTGGCCAGGATGAGCGCGCAGACAGTGCAGAGCCAGATGGAGTTGGTTGGCGTTCCGGTGCGAACGTTGACCTTCGACCACATCTGCGAGCCGGGCAACGCCCCGTCGCGAGAGAACGCATAGGCCATCCGGGAGTTCGCCGTCACCGAAGCCATGCCGCAGAAGTACTGTGCGACGCCACAGATGAAGATGAGGAAGATCCCTGCCTTGTGGCCTGCGGCGTCAACGAAGATCTGCGCCGCCGGAAGCCCGGTCGCGGTGCCCAGTTCCGCGCTGTAGTCCTGGATGGCGGCGGTCACCGCAACGAGCAGGACCCAGCCCGCAAGGATCGACACGATGACCGAGTTCACGATGCCCTTGGGGGCGTTGGTGGCGGCGCTGTGCGTCTCCTCGGCCACGTGGGCAGAGGCATCGAAGCCCGTATAGGTGTACTGCGCCATCAACAGCCCGATGAAGAACACATAGATGGGGTGACCCAGCCGGAGTGGTTCTCGAAGTGGAAGAACGTATACGAAAGCGACTGGTGGTGGTCCGGGATGAACGCGAGGAACGCGACGATGACTGCGACGCCGACCAGGTGCCACCAGGCGCTGATGTTCGAGAGCAGCTTGACCAGGTTGACGCCGAAGGTGTTGAGCAGTCCGTGGGACAGCAGGATGACCGCGAACAGAATGAAGGTACGCACGGGGGTCACTGCCCAGCCCCAGGCCAGGTTGGCGAAGGCCGTCCAGGTTGGCGAAGGCCGTCCAGGTCAGCGCCGCGCCGAAGTCGATCGCCGCGGTGACCGCGACCTCGCCGAGGAAGTTGAACCACCCGACGTACCAGGCCCAGACCGCCTTGTTCTTGCGGGCCAGCCGCCCGGCCCAGAAGTACAGGCCTCCTGCGGTCGGGTAGACCGAACAGATCTCGCCCATCGCCAGCGCGACGCACAGGACGAAGACCCCGACCAGCGGCCAGCCGAGCGAGATCGCGATCGGACCACCCGAGGTCATCGCGATCCCATAGCTCGTGATGCAGCCGGCCAGTACAGAGATGATCGAGAACGAGACGGCGAAGTTGGAGAACCCGCTCATTCCGCGGTGCAGCTCCTGCTTGTAGCCGAGCTCAGCCAGCCTGACCGCGTCCTCATCGACAACCGGAGCGGGTGGGGTAACGCTCACGCTTCACCTCTTATAAGGTCTATCGGCAGACCATCGGCTACCGATGAATCATGGGTGAGACGATCTAAAGCCATCAAGGGCTCCCTGTCAATGGTCTATTCCCAGACCCATAGACAGCTCGCTACACGAGGCGGGTCAGCCAGCCACGCGTGTCCGCCACACGGCCGTACTGCACATCGAGCAGCAGCTGACGGATCGAGGCGGTCACCGAGCCGACCCCATCGTTGACCCCTGGATCGCCGACGACGACCTCACCACCGTGCCACGCCAACCGACCGACCGGCGTGACGACCGCTGCGGTCCCGCAGGCGAACACCTCGGTGATCTCGCCACTGGCCGCGCCATCACGCCACTCGTCGATGGAGACACGACGTTCCTTCACCGTGAGGCCGAGATCGCCGGCCAGCGCAAGGATCGAGGAGCGCGTCACGCCCTGCAGGATCGTCCCGGTCAGCTCGGGGGTCACGATGGTGCCGTCGCCGAACACGAAGAAGAGGTTCATCCCGCCGAGCTCCTCAACCCACTTGCGCTCCAGCGCATCCAGGAACGCGACCTGGTCGCAGCCGTTGGCGGTGCCCTGAACCTGTGCGGCGAGACTGGCTGCGTAGTTGCCGCCGCACTTGGCCTCGCCGGTGCCTCCGGGGGCAGCACGCGCGTAGTCGGTGGACAGCCAGATGGAGACGGGCTTCAGGCCACCGGCGAAGTAGGGACCCGCGGGCGAGCCGATCACGACGTAGGTCACGGCAGCCGCCGGCCGCACTCCCAGGAACGCCTCGGAGGCGAACATGAACGGGCGCAGGTAGAGGCTGGCCTCTCCGCCACCCGCGACTGGAACCCACTTCTGGTCGGTCGAGACCAGCGCCCGCAGCGACTCGATGAAGTCCGTCTCCGACAGCTCCGGAAGAGCCAGTCGCCGCGCGCTGCGAGCGAACCGGGCCGCGTTGACCTCCGGCCGGAACGTCCAGACAGAACCGTCCGCGTGCCGGTAGGCCTTCATCCCCTCGAAGATCTCCTGGGCATAGTGAAGAACCGCCGCCGAGGGGTCCAACGACAACGGCCCGTATGCGGTGACCTTGGCATCATGCCAGCCTTCAGCGGTGGTCCAGCTCGCCAGGACCATGTGATCGGTGAATGTGCGGCCGAACCCAGGGTCGGCCAGAACAGCCTCGCGCTGATCGTCCGGCAGTGGGTCAGAACGCACCTGCACCGTGAACGAGAGTGCTGCCGATGACATGGTTCCTCCAAGGCGCGTGCGGGGTGTCTGCTAGCCGAAGGTTAGCCGGACTCCCTGCCACGCGGGAGCAAAGGGGTCGGGTCGACCGGCTCAGCCGGTCAGGGCTGCGATCGCGTCGCCGACCTGTGAGGTGGAACGGGTCGCGGCCCCGCGGGTGGACAGGTCCGAGGCCACAGCCTGCTCCACCGCGAATGCGTCCTTGGGCCGGCCCAGGTGCTCCAGGAGCATGGCGACGGACAGGATCGCAGCGGTCGGGTCGGCCTTGCCCTGACCCGCGATGTCGGGGGCCGACCCGTGGACCGGCTCGAACATGCTGGGGGCGCTTCCCTGCGGGTTGATGTTGGCACTGGCAGCCAGGCCGATGCCGCCGGCGATGGCGGCCGCGATGTCGGTCAGGATGTCACCGAAGAGGTTGTCCGTCACGATCACGTCAAAGCGGCCCGGGTCAGTGACCATGAAGATCGTGGCGGCGTCCACGTGCTGGTAGGCCGTGCTCACCTCTGGGAACTCGGCACCCACCTCGTCCACGGTCCGGCGCCACAGGTCGCCCGCGTGCACCAGGACGTTGTGCTTGTGTACGAGGGTCAGATGCTGGCGAGGCCTTGCCTGCGCACGGGCGAAGGCGTCGCGCACGACGCGCTCGACGCCAAAGCGGGTGTTGATGCTGACCTCGGTGGCGATCTCTGCCGGCGTGCCGATCCGCAGCGCGCCACCGTTGCCGACGTACGGGCCCTCGGTACCTTCACGCACGACGATGAAGTCGATGCCATTGGGGGCGACCCGATCGAGCGCCAGGGGGCTCTGCACTCCGGGATAGAGCCGCACCGGGCGCAGGTTGACGTACTGGTCCAGGGCGAATCGCAGCTTGAGCAGGAGTCCTCGCTCCAGGACGCCGCTGGGCACACCGGGGTCCCCCACAGCTCCGAGCAGGATCGCGTCGTGTCCGCGGATCTCCGCAAGTACGGAGTCGGGCAGGGTCTCACCGGTGGCAAGCCAGCGACGGGCCCCCAGGTCGTATTCGGTGGTGTTCACGGTGACCCCACTGGACGCGGTGACCGCGGCAAGCACCTTAAGCCCCTCGGCCACCACCTCGGGACCGATGCCATCGCCCCCGATCACGGCGAGGTTCAGGGTGTCTGTTGTCTGGGAGTCAATCATGTTCACCAGCCTAAGAGCCGTCTTGCATTGTGGATTCCCCATCTCACCTGACGAACAGCACGCATAGCAGACGGCGCCGGGATAGTCCCGGCGCCGTAGCTCAGCTGCGGCTGAGGTTTACTCGTCTGTGTGTCCCTGGTCTCGCAGGTCCAGTGACTCCTGCAACGCGCGGCGCGCAGCGAGTTCGTCTTCGCTCATGTGAATCACGTCCTTCCCCCGTCAGTGCTTGGCCATATACCCCCGCGAGGCTACGTGGGCGCCATAGCACAGGCAAAGAGTTTCTCGCACGTTGAGACAGCCAGCGGACGTCCCAGGCGCCCTTTCAGGCTCAGTGCGCCCTGTGAAGCTCAGTCGTCGAGGTCGGCGACGCTGACCGTCGCGCCGATCTCCTGGGAGATCTCGGCCAGCACCGCTGCCGGGATCTGTGAGTCGACGGTGAGCGCCATCAGAGCGTGGCCGCCTTCGGCAACCCGGGCCACCTGCATGCCTCCGATATTGGCGCCTGCCTCGCCCAGGACACGACCGACGGTACCCACCACGCCCGGTCGGTCGACATACGTCAAGAAGACCATGTGCTCGGAGACCGGAACCTCGAGGTCGAAGTCGTTGACCCCGACCACCTTCTCGATCATCCGTGGGCCGGTCAGCGTGCCGGCCACGCTGACGACGCTTCCGTCGGACAGAGTCCCGCGCAGCGTTGTGACGTTGCGGAAGTCCAGGCTCTTCGGATCGGTCAGGAGGCGTACCTCGCAACCTCGTTCCTGAGCCAGCAGCGGAGCGTTGACGTAGGTCACCGACTCCTCGACGACGTCCTGGAACAGGCCCTTGAGAGCGGCCAGCTTCCAGACGCTCACGTCGTACTCGGTGATCTCGCCCCAGACCTCGATGTCGAGCTGCACCGGGACGGCCGCGGCCAGGGCGGTGTAGATCCGGCCGAGCTTCTCGACCAGGGCGATTCCGGGACGGACCTCCTCGGCGATGATTCCGCTCGACACGTTCACGGCGTCGGGGACGAGCTCGCCGGCAAGGGCCAGTCGGACCGACTTGGCAACAGCAACGCCGGCCTTCTCCTGGGCCTCTTCGGTCGAGGCGCCCAGATGCGGGGTGACCACGACCGATTCGAACTCGAACAGGGGAGACTGCGTGCACGGCTCCTTCGCCCACACGTCGATACCGGCGCCCGCGACCCGGCCTTCCTTGAGTGCGTTGGCCAGGGCCTGTTCGTCCACGATGCCGCCGCGGGCCGCATTGATGATGCGCACGGACGGCTTGACGAGCTTGAGAGCCTCTTCGCCAATGAGGCCCAGGGTCTCCGGCGTCTTGGGAAGGTGCACGGTGATGAAGTCGCTCTCGCGCAGCAGATCGTCCAGGGATACCAGCCGTACCCCGAGCTGCCCGGCGCGCGCCGTGCTCAGGTAGGGGTCGTAAGCCAGGAGCTTCATACCGAAACCGGCAAGACGCTCCGCGATCAGCGCACCGATGCGGCCCAAGCCGACAATGCCCACGGTCTTGCCGAGCAGCTCGACGCCGCCGTACTGGCTGCGCTTCCACTTGCCGGCCTTGAGCGCGTCGTTGGCGGGCGCGATGTTGCGGGCGGTGGCCAGTAGGAGTCCGACGGCAAGCTCGGCAGCAGAGGTGATGTTGGAGGTCGGCGCGTTCACGACCATGACGCCGGCAATTGTGGCGGCCTTGACATCCACGTTGTCCAGACCGACGCCGGCACGGGCGACAACCTTGAGCTGCGGGGCGGCGCCCAGCGCTTCCTGGTCGATTCTGGTGGCGGAGCGGATCAGCACGGCGTCGACGTCTGCGAGGGCGACCAGCAGCTCCTCGCGGTTGGCGCCATCGCAATACCGGATCTCGAAATCGGGCCCGAGGGCCTCGACGGTCGCGGGCGAGAGCTCTTCGGCAATCAAGACAACGGGCTTGGTCACTGGACCTGTCCTTCACAGCTAGCGGGAAAATCGGCACGTCGTGCATGCGGTGGCATGCGGCCGGGGCCGGTGGAAGATACCTCGGCACCGCTCTGTGCCGGGCACACCTTCACGGTGTGCCCGGCATCAGTTTAGGGCGCGCGAGTCTGGCTGGGGGCTTGAGCCCGCGATGTGGACCCCCGGACTCAGCGGGCTGCGCTGCCCTCGACGTAGTCCGTGTCGGATGCCTTGATCCAGCTCATCAGGCCACGCAGCTCACGACCGGTCTCCTCGATCGGGTGCGCAGCGGCCTTCGCGCGCAGCGCCGTGAACTCAGGGGCGCCGGCGTCCTGGTCGGCGATGAAGCGCGCGGCGAACGCGCCACTCTTGATATCGGCCAGGACAGCCTGCATGTTCTCCTTGACGTGTGGGTCGATGACGCGCGGCCCCGAGACGTAGTCACCGTACTCAGCGGTGTCCGAGACCGACCAGCGCTGTTTGGCGATGCCTCCCTCGACCATCAGGTCGACAATGAGCTTGAGCTCGTGCAGGCACTCGAAGTAGGCGACCTCGGGCTGGTAACCGGCCTCGACCAGGGTCTCGAACCCGTACATGACCAGCTGCGAGGCACCACCACACAGGACCGCCTGCTCGCCGAACAGGTCGGTCTCGGTCTCTTCGGTGAAGGTCGTGCGGATACCGCCGGCGCGCAGGCCACCGATCGCCCGGGCGTAGGACTTTGCCAGCTCCCACGCCTTGCCGGTCTCGTCCTTCTCGACGGCGACCAGCACCGGGACACCTCGGCCGTCGACGTACTCGCGGCGGACCAGGTGACCCGGTCCTTTGGGGGCAACCATGGCGATGTCGACACCGGTCGGCGCCTGGATGTAGCCGAAGCGGATGTTGAAGCCGTGTGCGAAGAACAGCGCCGAGCCCGGCTTGAGGTTGGGCGCGATCGACTCCGCATATACCGTGCGCTGGACCTGGTCCGGGGTCAGGATCATGACAAGGTCGGACTCCTGGACCGCTGTGGCCACCGAGACCACCGGCAGGCCCTCGGCCTCGGCCTTGGCCCTGGACTTGCTGCCCTCGGCCAGGCCAACCCGGACGTCGACACCTGAGTCGCGCAGGTTCAGCGCGTGGGCGTGACCCTGGCTGCCATAGCCAATGACGGCAACCTTGCGCCCCTGGATCACGGACAGGTCTGCATCGGCGTCGTAGAACATTTCAGCCACGGTCGGGCTCCTTCTTTGCGTGAATTGCGTTGGAAGTGGGAATCGGATGTGCCGTATCGGTGAGCGAGGGTTGATGGGCGCGCAGTAGTGAGTCTTGTCGCGTCAGGCCGACCGTAGAGAACGATCGGTGATCGAGCGGGCACCGCGGCCGATGGCGACCATGCCGGACTGCACCAGCTCCTTGATGCCGAACGGCTCCAGGATCCGCAGCAACGCCTCCAGCTTGTCGCTGTCGCCGGTGGCCTCGATGGTCACCGCTTCGGCTGCGACGTCAACGATCTTCGCCCGGAACAGATGCGCCGTCTCGATGATGTGCGAACGGGTTTGCAGGTCAGCGCTGACCTTCACCAGGAGGATCTCCCGCTGAACGGACGCAGTGCCTGCAAGCTCGACGACCTTGAGCACTTCGACCAGCTTGTTGAGCTGCTTGGTGACCTGCTCGAGCGGCAGTTCGTCCACGTCGACGACGACCGTCATGCGGGACACGTCGGGGTGCTCGGTCGGGCCGACCGCGAGGGAGTCGATGTTGAACCCGCGTCGCGAGAACAGCCCCGCGATACGGGTCAGTACGCCGGGCTTGTTCTCCACGAGGACTGACAGCGTGTGCTTGCTCATCTCTTGCACCTTTCAGTCTTCGCGATCCCACGCAGGCGTGAGGCCACGTGCCGTCTGGATCTGGTCGTTGCTGACTCCGGAGGGGACCATCGGCCACACCATCGCATCCCGGTGGACGACGAAGTCCACCACGACGGGAAGGTCGTCGACCTCCATCGCCGCTCGGATGGTGGCGTCAACCTCTGCTGCGGAGTCACAGCGCATTCCCACACAACCGTAGGCCTCGGCCAGCTTGACGAAGTCCGGGACGCGCACCTGGTCGTGGCTCGTGTGCAGGTCGGTGTTGGAGTAGCGCTCGTTGTAGAAAAGCGTCTGCCACTGGCGAACCATGCCGAGGCTGGAGTTGTTGATGATCGCGACCTTGATCGGGATCTTGTTGATGACGCAGGTCGCGAGCTCCTGGTTGGTCATCTGGAAGCAACCGTCCCCGTCGATGGACCAGACGGTGCGTCCGGGCTGAGCAACCTTGGCGCCCATCGCCGCCGGCACCGAGAAGCCCATCGTGCCGAGGCCACCGGAGGTGATCCAGCTGTTCGGGCGTTCATACTGCACGAACTGGGCCGCCCACATCTGGTGCTGGCCCACCCCTGCCACGAAGACCGACTCAGGACCGCTGATAGCACCGATACGCTCGATGACGTACTGCGGGGAGAGCGACCCGTCCTGTGAGGTGTAGCCCAAGGGGAAGGTGGCTTTCCACTGCGCGACCTGTTGGCGCCAGGCTTCGTAGTCCCCGCGCTGACCGGCCTCCTGCTCGCTTCCCACCACGGCAATCAGATCGCTGATGACGTCCTTGCAGTCGCCCACGATCGGCACGTCAGCGGCCCGGTTCTTGGAGATCTCGGCCGGGTCGATGTCTGCGTGGATGACCTTGGCGTCAGGGGCGAACGTCGACAGCTGACCGGTCACCCGGTCGTCGAAGCGGGCGCCGAGCGTGATCAGCAGGTCGGACTTCTGCAGGGCCGTGACGGCAGACACGGTGCCGTGCATGCCCGGCATACCCAGGTTGAGCGGCTCGGTGTCGGGGACCGCGCCACGGGCCATCAAGGTCGTCACCACGGGTATCTGGGTCAGCTCGACGAACCGGCGCAGCTCGTCGCTGGCACCGGATCGGATGACTCCCCCGCCGACGTAGAGCACCGGACGATGCGCCTCGCGGATGAGCCGGGCCGCCTCGCGGATCTGCTTGCTGTGCGGTTTTGCCACGGGCCGGTAACCGGGAAGGTCGAGCTTCGGCGGCCACACGAAGGTGGTCTGAGCTTGCAGCGCGTCCTTGCTGATGTCGACCAGGACCGGCCCGGGTCGGCCGGTCGAGGCGATGTGAAACGCCTCGGCGATGGCGCGCGGGATGGCGTCGGCGTCGGTGATCAGGTAGTTGTGCTTGGTGATCGGCATCGTGATCCCGCGGATGTCGGCTTCCTGGAACGCATCCGTGCCGATGGACCGGGACGTGACCTGACCGGTGATAGCGACAATCGGGACCGAGTCCATATAGGCGTCGGCCAGCGGCGTGACCAGATTCGTCGCACCCGGGCCGCTCGTGGCCATGCACACGCCGACCCTGCCGCTGGCGGACGCATACCCCTCAGCGGCGTGTCCCGCGCCCTGTTCGTGGCGCACGAGGATGTGCCGCACCTTGGTGGAGTCCAGCAACGGGTCGTATGCCGGCAGGATCGCCCCGCCGGGGATGCCGAAGACGGTGTCGACGCCAACGGCTTCGAGGGCCATCACCAGGCTCTGTGCGCCGGTGACCTGAGCCGGCGGCGCCGCGACCTCACCGACTCGTGCGCGCATCGAGCCCGCAAGGTCCGACGGAGAGGGTCGGGGTCCTGGCTCTGCATTGGCCGAGCCTGCCGGGCTCGAACCTGCCGGGCTCGAACCTGGCCGGGGGGCGTTGCCGTCCGTCACTTTCGTCACCGCTTTCAAGAAACGAGCGCCTCGTCTGTTCCGTGGTCCGACAGAAGCCCGAGATCACGGACCATCTGCACAAAAAAACCCCCGGTCCGGATCCGGACGTGAGGGGCAGCGCGCTGACTCGGATGAGAGTCTGCGCGCTAGGGAAGTACGAAAAATCGGTCCACGCCCCAACCGTGCGACACCGCCGATTCCGTGTCAACTGGGGGTGCTCACCGTCTCAGCATTTGGAGGAAATGTCCGATATCTGGACTCGTGACTCCCAGCCCTGGCCAGGTTCCCAAGCCGCGCCCCTGTGCCACGGGCGCGGGCAGGAGTCCCTAGCCACAGACCGCGCCGCCGGCAGCACTTCCCACCAGCTTGCGGTACTTGGCCAGCACACCTCGGGGGTACTTGGGCGCAGGCGCAGTGAATCCAACCGCACGCTCGGCCAGCACCTGCGGGGTCAGGTCGACGTCAAGGGTTCCTGCGGCCACATCCAGCCGGATTCGGTCACCGTCCCTGACGAAGGCGATGGGACCTCCGTCGATCGCCTCGGGAGCCACATGGCCGACGCACAGGCCTGTGGTTCCTCCGGAGAACCGGCCATCGGTCAGCAACAGCACGTCCCTGCCGAGGCCCGCACCCTTGATGGCTCCGGTGACAGCCAGCATCTCGCGCATGCCAGGACCTCCCTTGGGGCCTTCGTAGCGGATGACCACCACCTCACCGGCCTGCAGGGAGCCATTGCCGACGGCATCCATCGCCGCGCGCTCACCGTCGAAGACTCTTGCACTTCCCTCGAACACGTCCGTGTCGAAACCAGCCGACTTGACCACAGCACCCTCCGGGGCCAGGGAACCGCGCAGGATCGTCAGACCGCCGCTCTTGTGGATGGGCTGGGACATGGCACGCAAGACCTGACCATCGGGGTCCGGCGGCCGGACCTGGGCGAGGTTCTCCGCGACCGTACGACCGGTGACCGTCAGGCACTCACCGTGTAACAGTCCGGCGTCCAGCAGGGCCTTCATGACAACCGGAACACCCCCGACGCGATCGATGTCGGTCATCACAAACCGGCCGAACGGCTTGACGTCGGCCAGGTGGGGCACCGTGGCCCCAACCCGCGCGAAGTCGTCCAGCGACAGCTCGACCTCGGCTTCGTTGGCGATGGCGAGCAGGTGCAGAACAGCGTTGGTAGAGCCGCCGAAAGCCATCACGACGGCGATGGCATTCTCGAATGCCTCCTTGGTCATGATCTGGCGGGCGGTGATGCCACGGCGCAACATCTCGACAACGGCTTCGCCGGACTTACGGGCAAAGCCGTCGCGCCGACGATCGGTGGCCGGTGGTGCCGCACTGCCGGGCAGCGACATCCCCAGGGCTTCGGCCACACAGGCCATCGTGTTGGCGGTGTACATCCCACCACAGGCACCTTCGCCCGGGCAGATCGCACGCTCGATGGCGTCGACGTCTTCGCGGCTCATTCGACCCGCGGCGCACGCTCCGACGGCCTCGAAGGCGTCGATGATCGTGACCGTCCGCTCCGACCCGTCGCTCATCTTGGCGATCCCCGGCAGGATCGACCCGGCATACAGGAAAACACTAGCAAGATCCAGGCGCGCAGCGGCCATGAGCATGCCCGGTAGCGACTTGTCGCAGCCGGCCAGCAGAACGGAGCCGTCAAGGCGTTCGGCCTGCATGACGGTCTCGACGGAGTCGGCGATGATCTCGCGGCTGACCAGGGAGAAATGCATCCCCTCATGGCCCATCGAGATGCCGTCGCTCACGCTGATGGTGCCGAACTCCAGCGGGTAACCACCGGCGGCATGGACACCGTCCTTGGCGGCCTTGGCGAGCCGGTCCAGGGAGAGGTTGCAGGGGGTGATCTCGTTCCAGGAGCTGGCGACGCCGATCTGCGGCTTGACCCAGTCGTCATCGCCCATACCGACGGCTCGCAGCATGCCACGGGCCGCGGCCTTCTCAAGCCCGTCGGTGACCTCGCGGCTGCGCGGCTTGATGTCAGGCCGACCAGAGGCTGTGGTCGCGCTGGTCGATGTCGGGGTGGTCGAGGTCAGGCTGGGCGATGGGGTCGAACGCTGGGTCATGACAGGATTCTATGACCCCGTCCACAGACTCGGACCCGGATCTCGCCGAACGGACAAAGCGGGTTATGGCGGCAAGCTCAGCCGGGATCCAGCGGTGAACTTGGTCTCGGTTGCTGGTCGCAACACGCGAATGCCATTCTGATGAGCAAGGAGAATGCGACTTGACTAGAGCCGTATTCATCCGCACACGAGGGCGGCGGGCCCAACGCAGTCACCGAATGCGACAAGGGTCAGGATCCGCTCGTTGCCTCCGTCGACCACCTAGCCGTCCCGGTGGGTTGGGACGCGGGCAAGGTAAGGGTCAGGCGAGAGACGAAAGAGCGTCGTTTGCCCAGAGGCCACCCCGCCTATTTCAGCGAGCGTCCTTCGTATGTGGTTCCTTTGACGGTTGGTCCCGTCGGTTGAAATGTCCGGCCAGGCCTCAGATCTGAGCTCGGCGGCCATGTGACCTGGGCCACACGTTCGGGCGTGTCTGGGGTATACACTTTGAAGTNCTTCGTCCCCCCAGACTCTGGTGACGTCGGCTTATCCCCGTGCTGCTCCCGAACCTCGGTGGCCCGTGTCCTCACTTCCGGGACCACCGAATTGAGTTGGCTATGGTGCAGCAGCCGAGCATTCCGCAGGACCTTCACACAGATTCCGACCGCCACCTCGTCATGTTGCCGACCCCGCACGAGGCCCACGTTCCCCCAAAGCGCCCAGCGCAGTCAGCCGGCCGGCTAGCATTCGGAGTCCTGCCCGCCGACGACGGCGGCAAGGTCGACTGGGCGGTGATCAACGCCCCGCGGCCAAACCCATTGACCGACAGAGGCTCTTCAGAGCGTGCCACCGCAGCCCAAGCAGCCGTCGCTCCTGTCCACGGTCTCGGCCAGAGCCCCTTGACGAGAAGCCGATCGCAGTACTCTCCCTCCCACCGGCACGACGACACCTCCAACTACCTTGGCTAGCGAACTAGACCGGAGCTCGATGCCGGTCCGGAAAAACACACGAGTCCTACAGATCGACTCGAACGGGCAGTCCAGCTCGGCCCGCCTCGTCAAGTCGCCGAGCATCCGGTGGTGGCGCTCGCTGAGCATGGCGACCGGGGCCGCGGTCGAAGCCTCCAGGCCACGCGCTTGGATCCAGCAACGACATGGCCAACTCCAGTCCGGAGCCCGTGAAGAACGCCGGCGTCGTCAAAGCCATCTGAGCCGCGCGCTGGACTCGTGTGGGCGTGCCTTCATCGGCCGAGGCTGACGTTACTGGAGGCGGAGGCGACGGCTGGTTGTGCTGCCTGAGCAGCGCATCGAACGGCCCATAGTTTCGAGCGCTGACTGCGCTCGGAGTCAATCCGGGGGTGAGGCCATAAGCCCCCGCTGTTCTGTTGGACAGACAGCGGGGGCTCAGTGGCAGACAATTCGGCCTACTTGCTTTGCCCAAAGCTTTGGATGCGCTGCTCAAAGGGACCAACGGGCGAAGTCCATTGTCTGACCTGGTCACCCCGGCCACAGGGTTTGCCCTGAATGAAATCGTCCCAATGTTGGAGCAAGTGAAGGCGCTTGACTTTGGTGCTGTAGGCGGCCGCGTTCGATGCCCATGGCCACGTCACGTTGGGTGACGATGCAGATTCGGGCATTTCGGGCGGGCAGGTTGGGGTTTCGTAGCCACGGTGACGCGCTTGTGGTCAACGT
>JGI20195J14853_1000431_pt1 | contig 13706 bp, 16 predicted proteins | sample NGESurdeep092012_3_FD_14853 | JGI IMG/M metagenome (IMG submission 14853)
TGTGGAGCGCAGAGCAGTCTAAGGCATAAGAAAGCCGCCCGGGCATGACTCCGTGCGGCCTGCTTACGCGACTGCCGGTTTCCCAGTTCCGCCGCTGCCATCACAAACGACGAACCTCGCAAAGGTTCCGCTTGTCGCAAAAAACCGCCGGTCGTGAACCGGCGGGTTGTGTCATTGAATGTGGTGCGCAATAAGGGAGCACCGGGAGTGGACGGAAATCTTCTTCGTCTTCTTTTTCTTTTTATATTTCGTAGATTTTGCCATCGCGGCCCTTGCGCCTGTGGTGGCCATCGGCGCGGTTGCGTCGGACCCTGACTTTGCTGCTGCACCACCACTGGTGCCGCTTGCGCCGCCAGTTTGTGCCAAGCCGCCGGCTGCCGACAATGCCAGCGCTATGGCGGCCACGGGAATGATCAGTGCGCGCATTATGGAACTCCTGAACGAGCTACATTTTTGCTTACCGTCAGCCGCCCCGACCGATAGTAGCCGTCCCAAGCCCTTGCGGCGACTTTATTTTCGATAGCCCTGCGAATTCCTTGGAAGTGCACTTGACAGCGGTATTCTCCGCGGCCCGGAAGACTCACGGCGCGTCTACCGGCTTAGCGGTGGGCTGATTTCGCGTTTTGGCACAAATGCGAAGTGCCACGATGTCTGCTGTACCTCCGCTAGTGGGTGATAAGCGGAAATGAGACAGGCACCGTCAAACCGATGAGATTGTCGAGTGGCCCGGAGGACTTTCACCTCCGGGCTCTCCCAGAACCGTACGTGAACCTCTCGATTCATACGGCTCCCATTGTTCGGCCGTTTCCATGGCATAGCGACCAGTGGGCGAGGAGCTTGGGATTCGCTCGGCGGAACCGGTCGAACCAATCTCTTGCACCCTTGGTCTGATGGCGCATCCGCTTGAACTTGCGGCGTGCCCACCTGATGACATAGACGTCGATCCGCTTGAGAGTGGGACGCAATTGCGTCTTGTAGAAATGGCTGTAGTAGGTGATCCAGCCGCGAATGCACGGATTGTACATCTCGGCCAGCTCGGTCAGGGACTTGTCGCTGCGTTTGTGAAGCGTCCAGCCTCGGACTTCCTGGCTGATGCGCGTCAGCGCCTTTGGACTGGCGGCGGGCTGGAAGCTGTGCGTGAAGATGCGCGTCTCGTCTTTCCGCCACATCGTCTTCCGGGCTCGGAACTGGAACCCAAGAAAGTCGAACGAGATGACAGGAAATTCCCCGCGCCGGTTCACATCCTTGCAGTAGACGACCTTCGTCTTCACAGGATGCAGCACCAGCTTGCAGGCCGCGAGGCGGTCGCCAAGCGCGCTCCAAAGTGCCCGCGCCTCCTCGGCGCTGCGGCAGTGACAGATGGCATCGTCCGCATAACGCTCAAACGGGATGTGCGGAAACTCCCGCGCCATCCACATATCGAACGCGTAGTGCAGGAACAGGTTCGCCAGAAGCGGAGAGATGACCCCACCCTGCGGCGTCCCGGCCATTCGCGTGACGATGCAGCCATCTTCCATCTGCACGGACGCCTTCAGCCAGCGCTCGACGTAGAGCAGCACCCACGGACAGTCCGTATGACGACGGACGGCCTTGAGCATCAACTCCCAATCAATGCTGTCGAAGAAGCCCTTGATGTCGAGATCGAGAACCCAATCGTAGCGCCAGCAGCGCTCGCGAGCCTTGCCCACGGCATTAATCGCAGATTTGCCGGGCCTGTAGCCATAGGAATCGGTGTGGAACACCGGCTCCAGAATCGGCTCCAGATAGCGACGGGCGACCTCCTGGGCAACGCGGTCCGCGACAGTTGGAATCCCCAACGGCCGCGTCCCACCATCTGCCTTCGGAATATCGACCCGCAATACCGGCGGAGGAAAATAGCTCCCTGACGACAGCCGGTTCCAGAGCTTGTAGAGGTTGTTCCGAAGATCAGCCTCGAACTCTGCAATCGACTGTCCGTCTACCCCAGCCGTTCCCTGGTTCGCCTTCACACGTTTGAAAGCTTCCCAGACCTCCCGTTTGGGGATCTTGAACGGCTTCGCCTCGTCCACGGACTCCTCCCGTTTCCAGTTGGCCCTTGGCCTCGGCTGAACAACGCAGCCCCTTCGCTCCAGCTTCATTACAAAGCCTTCGTCGCTACTACAGGCTGCTCCGTCCCTACGCTGCGCGTCGGTACTCTCGCCCTCGCGGTTGGAGCCGCTTGCGGCTTGTCCCTTCACGCCACCAACGAAAAGCGGGCGGCGTGACGCAGCGCAGGTTCTCACGTTCCGTACGACAGCCTGATCGAGCTTCGCGCTGCCTACACGCCGGATGCCGCTCGGTCGGTATCAGGACATCCACCGAGCTGATCCCGGAGGAAGGGTCACCCCCCGGTTTTGACATCACCTAATCCGCTTTCGACGCTTCAGAAGCAGTTTGCTTGCGCTCGCCTCTCTCGACCTTGCCTGCCGGGATCATTGTCCCGACGTTTCCGCGACGCTCACCACCACGGCTTTTGAGCGCAGCAGCTCGCGGTGGCTTGGGATCAGCGACCTGATCGCCGAACCCGAAGGGCCTTCCTTCATCTCTCGTACAGTTGCGCGCAGCCGTGTGGACCGGCTACGCTCGTGACACACGACCCGGAGCAGACGTCGATTGGCTGCCGCCGACTAACTTCGATTGATGTCCGGCGGCCCAGATGCCGTTCAAATTTATGAGCAAGTATCCGCCGGAGCGGTGGCAACATACGCGCTTTATGAAGCTATTCGCTCCAACGAAAGCGAGGACATCGCGCAGGTCAGCCGGCGCGCAAGAAAAGGTCGTAGAAGGTGATCGCGATCTCGAACACAATCAGGAGCACGATCATCGTTTCCAGCCGAATCCCGCGCTGCGCGTCGAGCAGTTCGGTGAGCGCGCTTGTCATCACCTCGATGGCTTCGAGCTTGCGCGACAGCGCCTGGGCTCGCTTCTTGAAATGATGGGCGTCGGCCAGACGCGCGTGCAGACGCTCGATTCCGTTATTATTTGGCACCACATCGGGTTTCTCTTCTACCTCGACCCGTTCGAAAAGACGATGATGGATCAGCAAGGCATGTCCGACAGTGCGCAGCATCTGTCGTCGGTTCCGCGGCAGTCGACCGGAGTTGGCGAGATCGCTGGCGAAGGGTTCGAGCACCTCGAACACTTTGCTGACCTCCTCTTCCTCAAAGGCGAGCGCGACATTCTTGGCAAGCGCGTCGGCAACGACAACGAGGCACGGCGGCGACAGATCCTTGACCCTGACGAAATCGCCCGAAATCTTCTCGCCCGTTCCGATCTCGATCTCCGATACAACGATGACGGGCGCGTCCAACCGGCTTTCGATACGGTCGCCGAGTTTTTGCAAAAAAGCCGCTTCCTCAGCCTGCGAAACCCCGATCAGGACAACGGTACCGTAGGGGAACAGGGCGGCAAAACCCCCGTCGCCCAAGCGCAATATCAGAGGCGACATCGAGATCGCCTCTGCTTGATCGATGTCTGTGATTTCGAGGCCCGCTACCTTGAGTCGCCGACCAAGGCGCAGCGCGCGAGCGGACTTTCGCTGGTTGGAGACCGCGCTTGCGGGCGTGATTGAGTTGTCAGCCATTTCACTTCGCGTTGCGGGGCGTCCGCTTTTCTACTAGCTCGTCAGCCGCATTACATTGGCGGAAATTCTTCAACGAAGATTGCCACACAGCAAGAGAGCGAGCTTGAGTCATATCAACTTTACCGCTTCCGGGGCCTGTCATTAATGGGGGGATGCTGGCGATGACTGTAACCAAAGTCCGATCGCTTACGAATAACAAGACAGATATCCATGGCAGCGAACGAGGCGGAGCGCAGGGCGTTGATGAAGGCGAGCCTTGCTGGCGATGCCTCCGCGCATCGTACCCTGCTCAGTCGGCTGAGTGCCAACCTGCGTGCCTACTTTAAGACCCGACTTGCGCGCATCGGGCGCAGCGCCACGGAGGCGGAAGATTTGACGCAGGAGGCGCTGATGGCGATCCACACTCGGCGCCACACCTATGATCCGGCCGAGGCGCTGACACCGTGGGTATACGCCATTGCGCGCTATAAGCTCATCGATCATTTGCGCCACACGCGCGCATCGATGACGGATTTGCCCATTGAGGATGCCGAAGAACTCATGGCGCAGGACGATTACGTTGGCACGGAAAGTGCTAACGATCTTACGGTGCTACTGAGCGAGCTGCCGGACAAGATGCAGCGGGCAATCCGGGCCGTGAAACTGGACGGTTTGAGCGTGGCCGAGGCGGCGAGCCAGTGCGGCATGTCGGAATCGGCCGTGAAGGTCAACGTGCATCGGGGACTGAAGGCTTTGGGTCGCCTCGATTGCCCGGGAGAAGAGCATATGAAGACCGACGACGACGGTGTTCTTTGTGCTTGGTCCGCGTGCGGACCTGACAACGGTAGGAACCTTTGTTGCTCCGCTTTTGAAGGTAGCTTTTACATTCTTAATCCTCGTTCCGGCCTCAATCTACCTGATCAGACTTACCCGCCCGGGCGGGGAACGAAGATCTTCGGTCGCCCTGGTTGCATTGCCATTTATCGCCGTCATGCTCCTTGTCGTCGTTAGCCTCGAATTCGCACCGGGTTCTCATTGGAAAGCGACAGTTCTCAGCGATGAATGGCTAGAATGCGTGATATCGATTCCGCTCATCGCCATCGTGCCGTTTGCCGTGATCATCTGGGCGGTGCGCCAGATGGCGCCGACCGACCTTGCGCGCACTGGCGCATTTGCCGGTCTGGTCGCGGGCTGCCTGAGCGCAACTGGTTACGCGCTTCATTGCGCTGATGACTCGGTTCCTTTCTTTGCGCTGTGGTATGGCGGCACAATCGCCTTGTGCACCTTTGCCGGCTGGCAGCTTGGGCCGAAGCTGCTGCGCTGGTAACGTTGCGGGCGCCCTATCCCCGATACTGTCGGTCTGGACACAAACCACAGCCTGCGCGGGCCTTCGTATGCCGGAATGGTCTGCTTGCTTAGTGGAGAGGTCGACGTGGAAGGCCGGCTATTGCTTGCATGTTGCGCTGCAAAGCTGCGCGATAAGTATTGCCGCGAAATATCTCCGTGACCTGTAACCTGCCGGCGTCCTGCTCCGAACTTATCAATGAGAGCGCACATCAAGCGCTTTCAATCAAACGCCGGAGAAAAATCATGACCATGAAATACATCCTCGCAGTAGCCCTCGTCGCACCATTCATGACCGTGTCCAGCATGGCGCAGGAAGCGCCCCGCCTCGACCAGCATGTGTACCAGGGCGGACCCAAATCGGGTGTTCCCCACGCGGCCAGACAAATGACAAACGCGCGCGAAGCCTTCGCGATGGCGCCGAAAGCCATGACGTCGCACCGTTATAGCGGCGGCCCGCAAACAGTCGTGCCGCACTCTAATTGAGCTTGCGTGCTCTTCTCTGGTGAAGATAGGGACGTGAATTATTGGTGTCTTTGTCTTCCGTACGGACGCGCTATGCGCGTCCGTACGTCGTCGGCATACGACGGCGAAGGCCAGAACAGAAAGACCGCAGCTGATTAATTGCTGGAGGCTCTCGCAGAACGGATAACTCGCGGCCTGTCCGCTCTTGCTACTTCTTCAGCAGGTCGCGGATTTCTGCGAGCAACTTTTCAGTCGCTGTTGGCGCAGGGGGCGCCGCGGGTTGGGCTTCTTCCTTTTTCTTCATTTTGTTGATGCCTTGAATGGCGATAAACAGAACGAAAGCAATAATCAGGAAGTTAAGCGCGGCGGTGATGAAGCTGCCATACGCCAAGACCGCACCCGCCTTCTTCGCGTCAGCTAACGGTTGTCCGGTTTTTACTGCGGAACTAAGCGGCAGATAGTAGTTGGAGAAATCAAGGCCGCCGGTAATTGCACCGATCACGGGCATGATGACATCGCCCACAACCGACGACACAATGGCACCGAACGTCGCGCCTATGATCACGCCGACGGCAAGGTCAACGACATTTCCGCGCAGCGCGAATTTTTGAATTCTTCCAGCATTTTGGATTCCTCCGGCCACGCCGCCTCCTGCGTCTTGACCAATCAGCGCGCCCGTGTCTCGACCGTGCTTGAGGTCGGAATGAATGACGCCCTCCGGCAGCTTTCGAGAATTCAGGTCTTGATATCGGCCGGCAGTTTGCCGCCATTGGCGGCAAGTTTCCCCATGATTTGCTTGTGCAACCAGATATTCATAGTGGCAGAATCAGTACTGTCGCCGGTGTAATTCAGTTCTTTCGCTAGTTGCTTTCGGGCGGTCAGGCTGCTGTCGAGATCAAGAGCCTTCATCAGATCGACGATTGAGGTCCGCCAAGCAAGCTTTTCGCCTTTCGCTGCCGCAGCCTTGTCGACGATTGCCGCTACATCAACCGTTTGCGCGACGGGCGCGCTCGGCGCTGCTACAGGTGAGGCGTTCGCCTGCGTCGAACCCTTGCCAAAAATCGCGCCCATAATGCTTCCGAAAATGCTCATGATCCGCTCCTCATCATCATTTACAAAAACACCATACAACCTTCGCACACAAACGCGGTCTATGACTTTGCGTTAGATCAAATTGGCAATGCCAAAAGCTCAATAATCTGCGGCGAGCTTTGCCGCATTGCAAATGCTTCGTGACAACTACTATGGCGTTATCACGCCGTCCGCTCCATGTTCAGAGGGTATTCCTCGCGTCGGGACGATAGGAGAAAATCATGGGTTTGCTTGACGTACTCAACGGAATGCAGAACGGCCCGCGCGGTCCGAGCGACCCCAACGCTAAGAGCAGCGGCATGTCGCCGATCACCATGGCGATTCTTGCGCTGCTCGCCTACAAGGCGGTCAAACATCTCGGCGGCAGCCAGCCCGGTGTAAGTCCGGCGACACCCGCACCCTCGCCCAATACCGTGAATGCGGGCCTTCCCGGCAGCGGATCGGGTGGTGGTCTTGGCGATCTGCTCAAGGGTGGATTGGGTAGCTTGCTCGCAGGCGGTGCCGCGGGAAGCGTTCTCAGCAACGGGCTTGGCGAACTTCTTAAGCAATTCGAGCAGAGCGGCCACGGCGAAACCGCCAACTCGTGGGTGAGCGAGGGGCCGAACAAGCAGATTTCGCCAAAAGATCTTGCGAGCGCCTTGGGCGTCGATCAGATCAACACGCTGGCGGCGCAGACCGGCCTGTCGCGTGACGAATTGCTGGCGGGTCTCAGCCAGCATTTGCCCGATGTGATCAACCATCTGACCCCTGACGGACGACTACCGACCGAAAGCGAATTGGCGAAAAGGATTTGATTCGCGGCGACGCTGCGGTGCCTTGCGTTTCGCGCGGGCTTTGGACTGACTGCCTAGACCTTGTTTTTCAGGAAAGGACGACAGCCATGAGCGGCATTCTCTGGGTTATTATCGTTGGCTTCGTCGCGGGAATTATCGCCCGGTTGCTTTCGCCGGGCCCGAACAATCCCGGCGGATTCATCCTGACCACTGTGCTCGGGATCGCCGGCGCGTTTCTCGCGACACTCATCGGCCAGGCCATCGGCGATTACGGGCCGGATCAGGGCGCCGGCTTTATCACCGCGACGATCGGCGCGCTGGTGGTGCTGTTCATCTGGAACAGGCTTGTGGCCAGCCGCGTGATTTCCGATCTTGGCTCGAAGTAGAGACCCGCGTTTAATATTCCGTCGGAGCGCCACATTTGCGGATTGCAAGCTCGGGATAAGCGGAAGTCATACGAATATCGCCAAACTGTCGCGAATGACCCATTCCGGATCTCGCAACGCTTTAGGTGAAATCCATCCAGACCAGGATCACTCTGAAGTTTGATGTTGACCCATATCAAAAAACAAAGTGCGCGGCATGTTAATCAATAAGATCATGGACGTACCCTTCAAAATTCATGGAGTGAGAAAATGAGCACGCAAGGCAATATTCACTTCTTTGCAAATTGGGCCAAGGAGCGGCTCGATAAAATGGACGCCACGCTGACATCGCTTGAAGGCAAGGTCGCCGAGGTGCAGGCCGATGCCCGCGACAAGGCCAACAAGGTTCTGACTGAACTGCGCAAAAATCGTGATGCCTTCCGCGACGCCATCAAGAAGTATGCGGGAACCTGGTCGAACGCGGCAACGCCGTGGTCACGTTCCCCCATCCGCTCAATCGCACCGTTATTGGCGACCTCGCGCGCGAGCCCGGCGTGCTCGTCGCCGAAGGCCACCGGATCGCGCCGGTGCGCCTGCGCGCGGGGCATCGCAGCTATTTGACGTCGGTGATTGGCTTGCCGTTCAATAGTGCATTGCGGCGCCCGCACGATGCCGCGCTGCGTCCGATAGACGTGCCACCAGGCGGCATCACGCTTACCCGCCGGCTGGCCGAACGGCTCCAGATTGCCCCCGGCGACATCGTTACGGTCGAAGTCATGGAGGGCCAGCGTCGGAAAATCGACCTGCCAGTCAGCGCAGTCGTCGACGAGGCGATCGGGATGTCGTCCTACATGGAGATCGATACGCTCAACCGGCTCACTGGTGAAGGCGCGGTAGTGTCGGCCGCGGCCCTGTTCGTCGAGCCGTCGGCGCTCCCGGCGCTGTCGCGGCGATTCAAGGAACTCCCGGTAATCGAGTCGGTGGCGATGAAGGCCTACACCCTGACCTCGTTCCTGGACAAGATCGCGGGCCTCGTTCTCGTCAGTGCCGGCGTCCTCACGGTCTTTGCGGTGATTGTCGCCGTCGGCGTGGTGTACAACAGCGCCCGAATCGCATTGCAAGAGCGCGTCTGGGAGCTCGCCAGCCTGCGCGTGCTCGGCTTTACCCGCGCCGAGGTGGCGCAAATACTTTTCAGTCAGTTCGTGGTCGAGATCGCATTGGCCATTCCGATCGGGCTCCTGCTGTCCCAGGGTATCGTCACGCTGATCGCCCGGTTCCATTCCAATGAGAGCTTCCAGATCCCGGGAGTGGTCGGCGCACGAACCTACGTGGTTGCGACCGCCATTGTCGTGGCCACCGCCGTGGCAAGCGCATACATCGTACGCCGCCGGGTGGATCATCTCGATCTGGTCGCGGTACTCAAAACGAGGGATTGACGATGCGTATCACGGCTGGTCGTGTGGTTATGGCGCTGGGCCTCGCGGCCGCGGTCGCGGGCGTCGCCTGGTTCCTGATGCCGCGGCCAGTGCCGGTCGAGACGGCGGCCGTCGCCAGGGGACGCTTTGTCGCCACTGTGGACGAGGATGGCAAGACCCGCGTCCGCGAGCGCTATGTGGTGGCTGCGCCGCTCGCGGGGCGTTTGACGCGCGTAGGGTTGAAGGCAGGCGACAAGGTCGCTTCCGATGAGGTCATTGCCACCATCATGCCGCCTGCTGCGCCACTGCTCGACCTGCGCAGCCGCCGCGAGGCGGAGGAAAGATTGGGCACCGCCGAGGCCGCACTGGAGCGCAGCAAGGCGGCCGTCGAGCGCGCTCAGGCCCAGGCCGATCAGGCAAAACCCGATCTCGATCGCGCCCGCACGCTTGCGGCGCAGGGTGCCTCAACCGTGCAGGCGCTGGAACGCGCCGAACTCGTACAGCGGGTTGCCGATCGCGATCTTCGGGCCGCGGAATTCCAGGATCACGCGGCGGCTCACGAGGTGGATCAGGCGAAAGCATTGCTCGCCCGCTATCAGGATGGCGCGGACGCTCCGATCGAACGCTGGAACATCACGGCGCCGGTATCCGGCGTGGTGCTGAGGGTCGCGCAGGAGAGCGAGACGGTGGTCCAGTCGGGCGCGCCGCTTTTGGAAATTGGCGATCCGCGCGACCTCGAAATCGTGACTGACGTGCTCAGTGTCGATGCGGTTGAAATTCGTCCCGGTGCGGAGGTTGCGATCGAGCATTGGGGCGGTCCGGGCGTACTCTCGGGGCGCGTGCGCCGGATAGAACCTGCGGCGTTCACCAAAATATCCACGCTCGGTGTCGAAGAGCAGCGGGTCAATGTGCTGATTGACGTCCTTTCGCCGCAGGAGCTGTGGAAAGGCCTGGGAGACGGATACCAGCTCGATACGCGGATCACCGTGTTCACCCGGGACGATATCGAGATCATCCCGGCCGGCGCCCTGTTCCGCCGCGGCGACAATTGGAGCGTCTATGTCGTCGATGATGGACGCGCGCAATTGAGGACCATCGATCTCGAGCGCCGATCTGGCCGTTATGCCGCGGTCAAGAACGGCCTCGCACAAGGAGAGCGCGTATAGTTTACCCGAGTGATCAGTTCCGGCGTCCGGGTCAGCTTGAAATAAATGCACGCGTTACTCACGCGCGCAACGAGGAGGGATAGCGGAAGCGGCACGGATCTGATGCCTGCCGACAATAGTACCCTTCATTTCGCGCTTGGCACCACAGCCGCTTCTGACGGCACGATGTCGCCTGTAATCGGGTTGAAATATACTTCGACCAGTTTGTTCTCTTTGTTGGAACCGTAAATTTCGTAGCAGGACTCCGTTACCTTGAAGGATCTGATGTTTTTATAGCCGAGCGCGGCAATCCTGGCCTTGATCGCCGCTTCGGACATCCATTTTTCCTTAGGCTCGGTAGTGCACGTCGGATTGGCATGTGCGGCCAGTGGAACAATGACCGCTCCTGCAAGGACAAGGCTAAATGCAATGGTACGCATAGCGCGTCTCTCCTCATCGGCTGATTCTATCGGCGTGCGCGAAGCCCCTGTGGCCGCATGGATGAAGCGGCAGAGACTTCCAAATCGCATTGATCGAAATCAATCTTCCAGGGAATAACTTTCTCTCTCCGGATCAGTCCGGCTTCGCATCGGCTCCAGCACTCCTAGGCCAGAAGACGCGGGTCTTGGCGATTAATCGGGCCGGTGCTGGAATTTAACCCGCTAGATTTCAGTCACCGCCCCATTTCCGTTTGCTTCGATTGCGCTGAGGGGAAAACGAGCCTCGTATCTTAAGCCTTGCTCGTCGTAATTCAGCGTGACGTGTTGGCTGAATTGCTTGGCAGCGTCGAGCAGGATGACGCTGCCGAACCCCCTCCGCTTCGGCACGGATACCTTCGGGCCACCGGTCTCATTCCACTGGAACCGGAATGTCCCACTGCCATTCGCCCGCTCGATGTCACACTCAATAGAAATGCGCCCCTCGGGTACCGACAATGCCCCGTACTTGACCGCGTTCGTTGCGAGTTCGTGAATCATGAGCGCGAATTGCTGCGCCGCCGGAGTATTGAGATCGATTGCGCATCCGCCAACGCTTAGATGGTCGGAGAAGCCGGCAAACTCCCGCCTGATGATTTCATCCAGCGGCACTCCCTTCCACGCGGCGTCGGCCAGTAATGAGTGCGCCTGCGCGAGTGCGTTAAGCCGGCCGCCAAACACCTCCTTCGCCGTGTCGAGCGAGCCGACCAGGCTGCGATTGGCGATAGATTGAATCACCGCGAACAGGTTCTTCGTTCGGTGCTCCAACTCGCGGATCAGGAATAGCTGACGCTCGTGCGCCTGCTTGCGCTCGGTGATGTCGCGAGCGATTTTCGAGGCCCCAATGATGGTGCCTTCGGACGTCCTGACGGGAGAAACCGTCAGCGAGATATCGACCAAGCTGCCGTCCTTGCGCTGGCGAACGGTTTCATAATGGTCTGTGCGTTCATCACGACTGATGCGCTCAAGAATCGCGAGTTCCTCATCCTGCCGGTTCGCCGGAATTAGCATCCGGACCGGCTTGCCCACCGCTTCGTCTGCGGTATAGCCGAAGAGCCGCTCTGCGCCCTTGTTCCAGCTCGTGATGTTGCCGTTGAGGTCCTTGCTGAGGATTGCGTCGTCAGAGGACTCAATAATCGCCGCAAGGAATCGCGCCGTCAGTTCGGGCCGTTCACGGATCAATGGATCAAGCGAGCCCAGGATGCTTTCCGGCGGTTGCGACAAGGGATAACCTCGGCACGACATTGCGCACGTTCGAACGATAGATTGTTCGAACCGTAGAGTCTATTTGTTTTAGCCGGGGGCGCCCTGTCGGTCCGCGGCTGCGCCACTCCCAACGCGAAGCACGATTCGAAGTGTGCCACTGCGCGCCGTGGCCCCACACGCTGGTCCAGCAGCGAGACCGGCGAAAGCGCTTGTTTCGAATCTCCCGGCGGAAGTCACGGTGGCGCCGCCGGCCTCTGCAACCTCTCCCACAAGGTTCTCGGGAATGAGTTTCCCAGAGATGGACGTTGATAGCCGTTGGTTCATAACATGTTGATTTCGCTTGCGCCAATGCAGATGTAGGGTCACCGTCGTTCCCGTCATTTCATTCCGCGTGCTACCTATTTGAAGTGTAGGTAGCACGGCTTGACGGGAGTTTCGTTTATGCCGCGCGTCAAGCTGACCAAGAACTCGATCGACTCGCTGCCAACATCTGCATCGGACACGATCTACTGGGATGCCGGTTGCCCGGGCTTTGGCGTGAAGGTTACGCCGAAGGGTCGCAAGGTATTCGTCGTTTTATATCGCACTGGTGGGGCCGGTTCGAGTTTGCGCAAGTACACGATCGGGGTCTTCGGGCGTGTCACCCTTCATCAGGCCCGTGTGGCTGCGCAGAGGATTTTCGCAGCGAAGCTAGAAGGGCGGGATCCCGCCGCCGAGAAGCGGACAGCGAAGCAAAGGGTCGTGGCCGATCGCGTCGATGAACTGTTGGAGGCTTTCATTGCCCAGCACGTCTCACAGAATCGCTCGGCCGCGGAGATCTCTCGCCTTCTGCGCCGGGAGGTCGGCAAAGCCTGGGGTCACAAGAGCATCCATGAGATCAGCAAGCGTGATATTGTCGAACTCATTTCGGCGATCGAACAACGCGGCGCGCCGGTCGCGGCCAACAAGGCCCTGAAGACCATTAAGACCTTTCTGCGCTGGTGCGTTGGCCGGGCCGTTCTCGATCAGTCGCCGGCGGACGGTGTTCCGCTCCCTACCAAGGAAGTTGCCCGCGACCGGGTGCTAACTGACCCCGAACTGGCCGAAGTCATACTCGCTGCCAAAACAATGGGTGGCCCATACGGAGGTATCGTTGAACTCCTGGCGCTGACTGGACAACGCCGCGAAGAAGTCGCGGGGTCGACCTGGGATGAGTTTGATCTTGACCAAAGAATTTGGACGCTGCCGAAGGCGCGCACCAAGAACTCGAAACAGCATATCGTCCACCTCTCGGCCCAAGCGATCGCCGTACTGAAGCGGATGAAGAAGCAAGAACCCTTCGCATTCTCAGTCCATGGGACCACACAATTTCAAGGCTTCTCCCTTGCGAAGCGGGAGCTTGATGACATGTCAGGCGTAAAGAACTGGCGTCTTCACGATCTGCGGCGGACCTGCGTATCCGGCATGGCCCGCCTCGGGATCGCGCCTCATGTTGCGGACAAGATCCTTAACCACCAGTCCGGCACGATCTCAGGCGTTGCGGCAGTCTACCAGCGCCACGAGTTTCTCGCGGAGCGCCAGGCGGCCCTGGACTTATGGGGCGCCCATATCGGCCAGCTTCTCGGGGAAATATCCCATGGGCCGCTGGGCCGCCGAATGGAGCTAAAAATCGTTGCATGACCAGGTCCGCGCGATCGGCTACTTGCCATTGGGAGACAATCGAGCCGCTGTCATCGGCCATGGGTGAGCGATCGAACGCGGTGCGTAGCCCGACTGCAGCGTTTGCAACTGCACCACATTCAAAGCCACTACCAAGCCTTGGCCACCAAAGCCGCCGAGCAGCAGCGCTCGCACCTGGATTATCTG
>JGI20195J14853_1000432_pt1 | contig 13687 bp, 15 predicted proteins | sample NGESurdeep092012_3_FD_14853 | JGI IMG/M metagenome (IMG submission 14853)
AATGAAGCCGACCATAATGTCGGACAGGGGCACCTGATCGAGCGCGCGCAACAGATTGCCGACGATCTTGGCGCCCAGGCTCCAGAAAAGATCAAAATAATATTGATGACCTTGGTCCGCCGCGTCGAGGTCAGGCTTGATAGCGTCAAAATCGCTGTCTCGCAAAGCAGTCTTGCTGCGTTGCTTAGCGCGTCATCGATTGATCTGCAGACACAGGATCACAAGCCGGCAAATTCGCCCGATCAGATCCTGACATTGGCGGCACCGGTGCGGCTGAAGCGCGTCGGTCGCGAAATGAAAATGCTGGTCGAGGATTCCAGTGATAATGCCGCAGCCGATCCGAGCTTGCTTAGGATTATCGCTCGCGCTCACGACGTCCAGGCACGGCTCGTTCAGAACACGAAGCTGACCGTGCATGACATTGCTCGCGCTGAACGAGTCACCGCCGCCTACATCTACACCCTCCTGCGCCTTCCCTGGCTGGCACCGGAAATCACCACAGCCATCGTCAATGGCCGGCAACCGCCACAGCTCAACGCCAAGCGGCTGATGCGGCTGTCAGCGAAACTGCCAGGCGACTGGGCTGACCAGCGAACTCTCCTCGGCTTTCGCTGAGCACGTGGTCGGTTCTGTGAGCTACAGCACGCAATCAACTTTGTTTTCGAGCCAGACCTCCGACCATTCCAGCGCGCAGAAGAGTCAACCACGAAATGGCGCGCGAGAGATTTTCGCGTCCGCTGCCGGCGAGATGACGCGTGAAACCGTCTCAGTCGTGAATTGGATCGTATGCGACGCTAAGAAACGCCCGCCAAACCGCGGCAAACTCGACTCATCGAAAAGACAAAAACTACTTCAATATCAATAACTTAGTCGCTGGCTGGGGCGCCTGGATTCGAACCAGGGGATGGCGGAATCAAAATCGGACTAGTTCGCTTGCAACATCAGCGTTCATTCTGAAAAATTCGCGAAATTCAGCTCATTATCGATCAATAGGTTAGCGGCAATTTCAGAACGCGGAGGCACTCCGCGGATTGGGGGCGCACGACGCAGCCGGCCATCTCTGACCTCAACTTTCAAACCACCGACCCCCGCGCAAGCGCCGTCAAATCAGGACGCCTATTTTGCAGGATTGATGGCGAGGTCCGGCGCGCGCGGTGTCCTAACTCGTGCGCGGGCTTGTCGGCGTCAATTGCGGACCCGGCGTTTCTTGCAGTATGATCTTGACGTTGCTGATCGGTAACCTCTGATGGCCGCACTCTGGAACTTCGCAATCTGCCTGGCGATTTTCTACATCTTCGCCAAGATTGCTGGCTGGTAGCCGGCGATCTTACCGAAAACCGCTCTCGCGCCGTGCGAGCGAGGAGCAGCGCGTAAGGTTCGGCCGCGAACCGCATGTCGGAGAGCGTGTTATCGGGAATGTTCAGAATCACGGCCCGCGCGGAGCGCGTGCAGCCTTGCCAATCTTCATTTCCTCGTGCGGCTTTGGTTTCATGCGCACGAGAGCGCCCATGAGGCGTCTAAGCCCAACTTTGTGCGGCGGAGACAGCCTCCGCCAAACGCGGCGCTAAACGATTGTTACTTGGTATGTTTTCGAAAGCGTGTGCGGCCTACCCCCAAATCTACCCGCAGATATCCAGCTCGATTGCCTTTGCCAGTCACGACCGTTTCTGACGTACTCAGCGTTTATATCCCGACGAACCGGCCGGTCGACGCCTGAGAACCAAGGTCGCCTCGCCGCGCAATCTTTAGCAGCACGGGATACCACACATGACCAAGATCAGCCGCCGCCGCTTCGTAGCATCGCTGACCGCTGCAACTTCTTGCACTGCATTAGTGCCCTCTTTGGCGCGCAGCGAGATCACCGCACCTACGAATGAACATCATCTCATTCACAGCGACAAAATTACGTTTACGGATGACAGCGACCAAAACAAGTTAAAGGAATGGTGGTACATGATCCGGCGATATAACCCTCATGCAATATCAACCGCAGCCGAAAGGCCCGCCATTGATTTCTGGTCAAGGGAATACTCTGATATCAACTACGCTGACCACCTCCCGCCGGAAATTTCGCGGACATCACTTTTCTATGAAAAGAGGTGGTCCCGGTTGTCTGAACAGAATCTCCGCGTCGATAAGTGGAGCGTCTGCCGGGGTTAGGCTGCCAAGCGGAGGGGCAGCGGTGTGAAGTAGGCTTTATCGGGTGTCGTGCCGTCAAGGCTCGAATGTGGTCTCCGGCCGTTGTAGAAGTCCAGGTAGCGGCCGATCGAAGCGCGTGCCTCGCTGATGCTGATGCTGTCGTAGGCGTGCAGATACACCTCCTCATATTTGACGCTGCGCCAAAGCCGCTCGACGAAGATATTATCCCGCCAGGCCCCTTTTTGCCTCCGCAGCAGCGCCGAGGGAGGTGCTGGAGAAAGTGCGCGAGGCAACGGCGCAAGCGCTCAAGACGCCCGCGGTGATTCGGGCTCTGAAGCAGCAGGAATTCAACATGGTTCCCACCAATTCGCTCGAGGAGGCGAAGGTTTGGCTGACTGACAATATGAATAATTGGAGGAATATCATTCGGGAAATGAAGCGTGAAATCCCGAATTAGCTTTGAATGCGAACTCGTATTCAGCTGCGCACGTGAACAGGAAAGGTACGTTCGGTATTGGGAGGGTCGGGGCGGGCACTTTTAAAGCACGGACCTCGATATGCAGATTGGTTCCGATAAGCAGTATTTTCGGTGGCAATTCCAAAGTCGCTAGTGAGTTATCGATGCGGATCGTCCTAGGCCGGCACGATCATCTTGCCGATAGGCCAGAGCGCTATACCAGCAAGTTTCAAATGCGCCCAAGCGAAGGGGATGCCCACTATGGTGACGGCGAGGAGAATTGCGGTGATGAGATGCCCTAGCGCCAGCCACCAGCCGGCGAGCACCAGCCATACGATATTGCCGACAACGCCCAACGGTCCGGTGCCAACGTCCGCGCTACCGGTATATTGTGCGCGCGATACCGCCTTCTGGCCGAATGGAAGTAGTGTGTAGGAAGCAATATTGAATGCTGCCCGTGTCCAGGGCAGGCCGACAATGGTGATCGCCATGAGAACGGCGGCGATAACCCAGCCGATTGCCATCCATAGGCCGCCGAAGACGATCCATAATATGTTGAGCAAGAGGGATAGGGCGGACATGAGATTCTTTCGCGAGCTGAGATCGATATGCCCTTTTCGGCGCTGCCATCACGCTGGGTACAAGCTAGATTTAGGCAATGAAGCGCACGTTTGCCAGCTTTAGCTAACCACCTTCAGCCGTGTCTCTGGTATTGGTTCCGATAACAAGAGTGATCGTGGGCAATCCGCAAGTTGCGCTATTGCCGCTAAGGCCGAATTATTTATTGCATAGCCGACGATCAGTTGAAAGACTTGGCAGTTGTGCGAGTTTCTTCCGCGGCGCCGGCAACTTTGCGGTTGCTCGCATGCAACAGGTTGCCGCCGGAAGAGGCGTGGCGAATGCAGAGCCAATAGCGTGAGGATTTGAGCGGATGAGCGTTCATACGAGCGGTGCCAGCGACGCCATACTGATCGAAAAAGATGTCGGGGTTCCGATGCGCGACGGCGCACGGCTCATGGCCGACGTGTTCCGCCCGAAAGATGGCACCCGCGTGCCGGCGCTGCTCAATCTCGGTCCCTATCAGAAGGACAAAGTCTGGATCCCGCCCGATACACTGGAGGAGAAGCCGAATCCCTATATGAATTGGGAGACCGTCAATCCGCTCTGGTGGGTGCCGCGCGCTACGCAGCGGTGCGCCTTGACGGGCGCGGCAGCGGCAAATCACCCGGCCAATGCGAGCCGTGGTCGCTCGCCGAATCGATCGATTTCTATGACGCCATCGAATGGGCAGCGGCGCAGCCGTGGTGCAACGGCAATGTCGGCTTGTCCGGCATTTCCTATTTCGCCATCAACCAATGGTTCGCCGCCAACCACCAGCCGCCGTCGTTGAAGGCGATCATCCCGTGGGAAGGCTTCGCCGACATCTACCGCGATGCGCTGTTCCATGGCGGCATCTTGAGCGTGTTCATGACCAACTGGTTCACGGCGCATCTGATGCATCATACGCTCGGCCGCGCCTCCCAGCAGATCCCGAATGCGTGGCAGACCAATACGCTGCATTTCTGGCTGAGCAACAATCTTGATTCCGGCGCCTTTTGCGGCGCGCAGGCGCAGTGGGACAAGATCACCGTGCCGATGCTCTCGGTCGGAAACTGGTCGGGCATGGCGCTGCATCTGCGCGGCAACACCGAAGCCTTCATGCGCGCCGCCTCCAAGCACAAGAAGCTGCGCATTCAGGCCGGTACCCACGTTCATCCGTTCTACACCGAGGAGGGGCGGCAGGATCAGCTCCGCTTCTTCGACTACTGGCTTAAAGGCATTGACAACGGCGTGATGGACGAGCCCCCGGTCAAGCTCGCGATCCGCAAGGGCCGCGACGAGATCGAATGGCGCCAAGAGCACGAATGGCCGCTCGCTCGCACGCGCTGGACCAGGCTCTATTTCGACCTGTCGCCGCCCGCGCCCGGCATGACCGCGAATGCAGGCTATCTCGTCCCCACCAATCCGGATGAGACATCCTCGCGGACTTATCCGTCCACTAGCCTCGGCTCGATGGGCTCGACCTCGGCGGCCTCGTCACAGGTGATGGGCGGCGGCATCAAGCCGGGCATGGGCATTGCACTTGAGACGCCGCCGCTGCCGAATGATGTCGAGGTCACCGGACCGCTCGCCGCCTCATTTTGGGTGTCGAGCTCGACCGAGGACATGGATCTATTCCTCACGCTGCGTAACTTCGACGCGGACGGCAACGAGGTTTTGGAAACCGGCCAACAGGGCACCCCGGTCCCTGTTGCCAAAGGTTGGCTGCGCGTCTCGCACCGCGAGCTCGATCCCGAACTGTCGTTGCCCTATCGCCCGTATCACAAGCATCAGCGCCGGCTGTTTCTTAAACCTGGCAAGATCGTGAAGGTCGACGTCGAGATCTGGCCGACCTCAATGGTATTTCGGAAGGGTCACCGCATCCGCCTCGACATCCAGCCGCGTGATGGCGTCGGTAGCCAGTCCTACATGCACTATCACGCCGACTACAATACTGGCACCAACACCATCTACGCCGGTGGGGAGCGGGAATCCTACTTACTGCTGCCGGTCATTCCGGCGAGGTAACAGCGACCGTAGTTCGGCCGGTGACTGCCCTGAGACTGGTGTCGCGGTTATTGGTTCCGATAAACAAGATTATCGGAGGTTCCCCGCTGTCCATGAACCGAACATCAGCGGATAAGTTTTTGCAGTGGAATCACCGCATCGCCAATTTCCCAAATCCTTTTTAGGCGAGAATATTTTTTTAGTTTTGACAATAGGCCATTCCGCAGGGGTTCGCACCCTTCCGCATTATGGGCGGGCGTTTGGCGAGGAAAGCGCTAAGGCCCTCGAGTGCGTCGTCGGTCTTGATATTCTGTTCATTGTAGATCCTCTCGACCTCCCGCGCACCGCGACAAGTATCGGTGCCGGCCATTCGAGCATTTCGGTGAGCAAGGCGTGCATGCGGGTCAGCATCTGCGCGCAGACACCGGGGAGATGTTCCTGGACGCTGGCGCCAAAGGAGAAATGCGGTCCTTCGGCATCGAGGAGCGCCGCGAGCAACCCTTGTCTGCCGCGGAACTCGGCAAGAGCGGCGCGCAACGCGTCCATCATCGGCGCATCGACGATGTTGGCCTTGGGGCGATTGAGGCGCAGCCTCAGCAGCGCACCATCGCGGTCCAACCAGACGTTCAGAGGGGAGGTGTCGGGCATTGCATATCTCCAATATCAGGGAACCAGCACCGTACGTCCGCGGATCCTGCGATCGTGCGCTGCCTCGAATACCTGGTTGATTTCGTCCAGCTTGCTGGTTTTGACAAAGGGTTTGACCTGCACCTTGCCGGAGAGCACGAGCTCAAGCACGTCGGGATAACGCTCCGCCGGACAACCCCAGTTGCCGAGAGCGCGGGCGTCGAAGGCCATCAGGTTTGACAGGCGGATCTCGACCTTGTCCCTGGTGAATCCGACGACGCAAAATGTTGCGCCGTGCACCAGCAATCCGAACGCCGTAAGCTGGCCGGACGCGGTGCCTGAGCATTCAAAGATAAACCATTCCGTTGGGCGCAGACCGTTCTCCTGGGCAAATCTGCTGATTGCACCCTTGAGCGCCTTGCCGTCCATTTCCCTAGAATTCAGCGTCAGTGCCGCACCGCACTTCGATGCGGCATCGAGGGCTGCAGGGGCGCGGCCGATAGCCACTACCGTGGCGCCGAAGGCTTTGGCCACCTGCACGCAATAGCTGCCTATGCCGCCTATGCCGTTCACGATGGCAAGGTCACCAGGCTTGACGCCGGCGCGGAAAATGGCGGAATAGGGTGCTGTCGCCACCTCGACCACGGAGAGTTCCGGCAGGCTAAGTCCCTGCGCGGCGAGGCGTGTTTCGTCGATCGGGCACAGACCCCGGGCGGGAACGACGATGTGGCTGGCGAATCCCCCGTGGATGTCATTGCCCAGCATCTGCTGTGAGCGGCAGATCTCGGGCCGGCCGCGTTTGCAAGCATCGCACTGACCGCAAGAGATGACGGACGGCGTTATCACTGCTTTTCCCAGCCATGACTCGGCTCCTGCTCCTGCGGCGACCACCCTGCCGCTGACTTCATGGCCGAGCGTCAAGGGCAAGGCGTGGTTGGGGTGCACGCCGTCGTAAAAATAGCCAAGGTCCGTATGGCAGACGCCGCAGCCGGCGACCTCGACAACGACCTTGTCAGGCTCGGAAGAAAAGGGGTCGAACTCCTCGCGTATCATCGGAACATTGGGCGCGGTCATCAACCAGCGGTATGGGCTACTGGACATATGGATCCCTTTTCCTTGTTAATTAGAGACTCATCCAAATTTCGTCACAAGTCACGCCGGGGACCGTGACTTCGGCGATCTGCTTCAGGAGTTTCGCTGAACGGACGTCTGTCGAGATTTTTTCGCGGAACAGTTCCAGATCCGTGGCGCCTTCATGTTGTGAAATCATTGCGATCTCTCCCACGGGCCCGCCGAAGCGGCTGTGCATTTCAACCTTGATGCCGTGTGTCTTTTCGATGTATTCCACCCGGGCCTTGAGCAAATCCATGGCCTCGACGAAATATCCGTCGAGCATGCGCACGCGCCGTACAAATGTGATCATGTGCTGCTCCTATCGCTGTTGACGGGGGAACTCATGCACCCAGATACTTGTGGTAGATCTCGGGCGCAGCCTTGAGTTTTTCGGATCGGCCGTGCCAGACGACCTGCCCCTTCTCAATGACGTAATGGTAGTCGGCGAGGGCCAGCATGGGCACGATGTTCTTGTCGATGACCAGAATCGCCATGCCCTCCTTGCGCAGACCGCCGAGCGCCGCCCAGATCTCCTGGCGGACCAGTGGCGAAAGACCCTCGGTCGCTTCGTCGAGGATCAGCAAGGGCAGGAGTCCTGTTTTCTCTGACAAGCGTCCAACCCAGGAGACAGAGCGCGAGTTTCTAACGGCGCTCCGAAGGGCGCTGATTGCCAAGCCTGACCCATCAGCGTCTGATCGAGATGTCAGCGCCGGTTTTGATGCGAAGTGAACTTTGCTTACAACTCAGCGGCGATCACACCAGCAGCTGCCGTCACAGCTACCATGCTCGGGCGCGTGCGCAAGTATCAGGACAAGGAGTTCTGGGGAACAGCTGAACATCCCTCGCATGGCAAGCTGCCCAAAAGCGACTTTGATCACTACCTCAAACAACGAATTGTCTTCGATACGGCGGGCATGTGTGGGGCAATCACCTCTGTGAAAGCGTCGCTCGTCGAAATTCCGGTTTCGCGAATTGTCTTTGGTACTGATTATCCCCAGGAGATTAGGTCCAAAGAAGCCGTCCGAGATTTTGTTTCCAATATTAGAAGCCTTGGCCCGCTCGGAGAACAGATTCTCAGTGGCAATAACGGCTTGCTACTCGACGGGCGCGCCGATCGGGCGCTTTTCACGACAGCGTGAAGTCGAGGCCCGACCCTCAATCGCCCGGGCAACCACCGCCGGCCGTGTCCAATCGGCATGATAGCGGTCAACCTAGTCAATCATCCGGATGCGCCAAAATACGCGGCCATTTTTTCTGAATCGCCGGCAAGGTCGGCGGATCGCCCGTCGTAGATAATTTGCCCGCGGTCAAGGACGATCGTGCGCGGCGCGAAGTTGAGTGCGAGATTCACATATTGCTCGACGAAGATGATCCCGAAATTTCCGGTATCGCGCAGCAATTCAAAGACCCCGAACAGCTTCTCCACGATCACGGGCGCGAGGCCTTCCATGGGTTCATCCAATAACAGAAGTCGTGGATTACCCATGAGCGCCCGCCCAATGCTGAGCATCTGCTGCTCCCCCCCGGAAATCTCGTAGCCGCCGTTGCCGCGACGCGACGCGAGATTCGGAAACAGCTCATACACGCGCTCCAAATTCCATTGTCCTCGTTTAGCGGCGACGAGCAGATTTTCCTCAACGGTCAGTGAGTGAAATATGTCGCGGCTTTGCGGCACATAGCCAATACCGCGGCGCGCTCGATAGTAGCTGGCAAGAGACCCGATCTCGTGATTCTCAAATGCGATCTTGCCCGCATGCATTCGTGTCTGCCCGGCGATGGTTTTCATCAAGGTCGATTTGCCGACACCGTTACGCCCGAGCACGGCCAGCACGCCGCCTTCCTCGATTTCGAATGAGATGTCCTCGATAATCACCGTCTGGCCGAAACCAGCGGTGACCCGGTCAAGCCGCAGCAGGCCGGCCATGCTTGCTATCTCCAAGATAAACTTCACGCACCCGTGGATCGGCCGCGATATCCTTCGGCGCCCCCTCCACGAGAATCGAGCCCTGCACCAGGACGGATATCTGTTGCGCAAAACGGAAGACCAGATCCATGTCGTGATCGATGAGCAGCACCGCGATCTCCTTCGGCAGGGTCGCGATGATGTCGAGGATGACATGGCTCTCCGCAGTCGGAATTCCCGCGGCGGGTTCATCGAGCAGTAGGATTTTCGGACGCAACGCCAGCGCAACGGCTATTTCAAGTAGACGCTGCCGGCCATATGGCAATAGTTGCGCCGGGACGCCCGCCACATCGCTCAGACCAACGCGATGAACAAGTTCATCCACGCGCTCAAACTGCTGACGATGGCTGGAGACCGAACGAAGCAGCTTTCCGGCAATTCCCTCACACTCCGCAACGGCCAGAAAAACATTTTCGCGCACGGTCATCTTGGGAAACAACGAAGTGATCTGGAAGGTTCGGCCAATGCCTAGCCGGATGCGCCGCGCTTCACCTAGTTCGGTAACGTCTTCTCCATTGAGCATGATATTACCGGAGGAGGGTCGCAAACGGCCGGTTAGCAGATTTACGAATGTCGTTTTGCCCCCACCATTGGGACCTATCAGCGCACGACGTTCGCCGGGCCGAAGCGTGAAATCCACATCGGTGATCACCCGGTTTGAACCGAACGAACAGTTGAGCCCGCGGGTCTCAAGAGTCGCGGTGTCCATTACGCACCCTCCGCCTCTTGATGACATCAATAACGCGCTCCGCGATGCCTAGAATACCGCCCGGTGCTAGCATCACCAAGGCGATCAGTATGATACCCTGTCCTAAATACCAGTTCGCCGGGTCCTGCTTGGCAAGCAGGTCCTGGGCGAACATGAAGGCGGGAACACCGATAAACGCGCCATAGAGGCGGCCTGAACCTCCCAGGATCAGCATGATCAGGATATTACCTGACAATTCGAAGCTGAGCGAATACAGCGCGACGAACTGCGTGCTCTGCGCTTGCAGGGCACCGGCAAGGCCAGCCAGCGCCGATGAAATGACATAGACGATGATGCGGCGCTGCATGATCGGGCAACCGATCGCCACCATCCGCGCGTCATTCTCGCGAATCCCCCGCAACGACCAGCCGAACGGCGAGTTGATCAGCGCTCGCACAAAGATGAAGACTATGAACAATGCCGCCAAACTGTAAAAGAATGCTGTCTTCCCACGGAAATCGAATGCAAACAGGCCGAGCACCGGCGTGAACGAGACGCCCTGTAGCCCATCCTCTCCACCGGTCAAACCGGTCGCCTTGTTCGCGATTTCGTAAAGCAGAAAGGCCGACGCCATTGTTAGCATCAGCAGCGTCAGGCCTTTGGTTCGTAGCATGGCAGCGCCGAACATCAAACCGGTAACCGCCGCCAAAATCATTGCGCACACCGCGGTGGCAATCGGATCGGTGATACCGTGCACGGAAAAGATGCCTGCCGTATAGCCGCCCATGCCAAACAGCCCGGCATGACCGAGCGTGACAATACCAGCATAACCCACCAGCAGATCGAGCGACAACGCGAACAGGATCATCACGAAAACCTGTGTCGCCAGCGGCTCGTATCCCGGAAGCGCCAGCGGCAACGCCGCCACCAACAGCCAAGGCAAAAGTTTCAAAAGTCGAATGATGGCGGACGGCACGACCTCGTGAACTGTGGGTGATGCCGAAACGGTTGTCATGCTGTGATCTCAACGACGTTCCATGATGCCGTTCGGGCGCCAAATGAGAACGACAAAAACAAAAGCAAAAATAAAGATTGAACCGGCTTCCGGCAGAAAATAGCGGCAGGCGGTGTCTGCCAATCCTATCGTCAAGGCCGCGACGAAGGGACCCTTGATATTGCCAAGACCACCGACGGCGACGACGATCAGGAAGTAAACGATATATTGCAGCGGATAGGTTGGCGAGATGGCGAGAACGTCGGCGCCCAGGCCGCCGCCCAGTGCGGCTAGACCGGTTCCCAAACCGAATGCGGCGGCGAACAAACGGTTGGTGTCGATCCCGATCGATTGCGCCATCGCGCGATTGTCGACCGCGGCACGAATGCGTGCACCAAACAATGTTCTATCAAAGACGAACCATAGCCCCGCGATGACCGCGGCCCCGAACCCAACCAACGCCAGCCGGTAAGCGGGCAATGCAAAATCGAGGATATTTACTCGCCCCCTCAGGTAGTCTGGCAACTGGATCGGTTGGGCGAGCGGCCCCCACGCAATGCGGACTAACGCAACTGACACCAGAATAAGACCAAATGAGAACAACACCTGATCAAGTTCCGACCTCCCATAGAGATAACGATAGAGTGTTCGTTCCAGCACAAAACCAAGCGCCGCGACAAGGACACAGCCAATCGTAAGCGCTAGCAGGAACGGAATACCAAACCGGTTCATGAACGTCACGGTCGCATAGCCGCCAAGCATGGCGAATACGCCGTGCGCAAGATTTACAAAGCCCATCAACCCCATCGTTACCGAGAGGCCGACTGAGATCAGATACAGAATCATACCATAAGCAACTCCGAAGAATAGGATGGTGATTACTGTTGTCACGGCCTTACGCCCAGGGTGTTCGGTTGGTGTGCTCCTGATTATTTCTTGTTGAACAGCTTCCAAGGATCGCCGATTTGTCCGATCGTCGCGAATTCGATGTTCACCAGATGCCCGTCCTTTTCCTCCACCCGGCGCAGATAGAGATTCTGAAAAGGATCGCCCGCCTGATCGATCCCAATTGGCCCACGGGGGCTATTCGGGTTCGACCACCCGTGCAGGAATTTCATAGTGGCGTCGGGATCGATCTTTCCACCTTGCGCATTGATTGCATCGTAGATCGCTCGCATTCCGTCCCAACCTGCCACGGCGAAATAGGTCGGAACCGAGTCGGCACCATATTCCTTTTTCCACGCAGCGATGAAATCGACATTGGTCTTGCGCGTTGCGGCTGGCGAATACTGGCCCAGCGTGACAACGCCCAATGCGCTGTGGCCCATATTCGGCAGCTCCTCATCAGAAGTAATATCGAGAGGACCGATCAGCTTGATATTTGACTTCGTGATGCCGATATCGTCGAATGCTTTCATAAACGCGGTCGCCTGCGGACCGCCGGGATTCCAAACAAAAACAACCTCCGGATTCACATCCTTGATCTTCTGGAAATAGGGCAGATAGTCGGTCGTCTTCAAAGGAATGCGAACCGATCCAACGATCGTACCGCCAGCCTCGGTGAAGCCCTTGGTAAATGCGGCTTCGCTGTCGTAGCCCGGACCAAAGTCGCTCACCACAGTATAGGCGTTTTTCCAGCCCTGTTTTGCGGCCCACTCACCCAACGGGTAGCTAGTTTGCCACATCGTCCAGCCCGTACGGACGACATAAGGCGATTGCAGCGTTACCAAGCTGCCGCCGGCAGTCATGGCGACGAAGGGCACCTTCGCCTCTTTGGTCAGCGCCGCAACCGCCATGGCGTTGGGCGTCCACTGTCCGCCAGTCAAGATTTGCACCTGATCGCGAAGCACAAGTTCTTGAGCGAGACGCTTGGCAAGGTCTGGATTGACGCCAGTGTCGTCACGCTTGATCAATTCGACTTTGACGCCGGGTGGCAACTCACTCCCATGCAGCTTGACGAAGAGATTGATCCCGCGATCGATCTGTTCGCCGAGTGCGGCATCGCGTCCCGAATAGGTCAGGATCACGCCGACCTTGATCGTCTGGGCTTCGGCTGGAATCAGGCCCACAAGCGCAAGCATTAGCGCGGCTACGACAATAGCGGCCGGTCGCATAAGCTTGGCACCGATCATTTTTGAAAAACTCATTTTTCCCTCCATAAATTTCAATGTTTAAACGTTTCATCCTATCGATTGCGCATCCTTGACTTTTGGTAACAGTGACGCCGATCGGTGTGCGCGCGAGCCTTCTGCTATGGCACGATAAGATGAAATAGCGGCTGATAATTCAACCGCGAAAACATCATGCCTCTCGGCATAATTCAATATACGCACAAGCGGGCGGTCGCTATTGGACCATGCTCAGGCCGCGGTCAGAAGCGCCTGCACCTTTGGCCACGGGTCGGGCGCAAGGTTCCTGAACAGCGCCCAATTCTGCTCCGTCATTCGGTCGAAGATCGCCATCTTGACCGATGGCCGGCTGCGCACGCGCGCCCACCACTCGGAAACTTGCGGGTATTGCTGCCACAGCCCGCTCAGCTTGATAAGCTCAAGCCGCAGAATATAGGGTATTACTGCGCAGTCGGCGTTGGAGAATGTGTTGCTGGCAAGGTACGGCCCGCTCTTGAGATCTTCGGCCATCCAGGAGATTAGCTTCTGAAAATGTCCAAGCGCCTCGACTACGTACAGGGAGTCGAGCCCTTGCTCGATTACGTCGCGCTTGGCCTCCGCTCGCCGCTTCAGTGGCGCCTTGTCGATTTCGGCTTGCCACGCTTCCCGCGTCAACTTCAAAAAACTCGGCCGGAAGGCGGTCGCAAACGTAATCGAAGTGCACGAATTATGCACATATTCGTCGATCAGCTTGTTGTACTTGCGTACGCGGAATCGCTCGTATGCGTCATTCGGCATCAGCGGCGGATCGGGAAATTTCTCATCGAGGTAATAGAGTATCAGCGCCGACTCAATGATGACCTGGCCATCATGTATCAGCGTCGGCACGACGCCGTTGGGATTGAGCTTCATATAAGCCCGCATTCACCGGATGAAGCTCTGATTTCCGCGACGCTCAGGCCGATTCAGATATAGGCATAAGTACCTTATCCTGGATCGAGCGAGGCGATCA
>JGI20195J14853_1000441_pt1:10000-13478 | contig 13478 bp, 16 predicted proteins | sample NGESurdeep092012_3_FD_14853 | JGI IMG/M metagenome (IMG submission 14853)
ACCCTTCACCTATTTTTATCCATGCCCTCAATAGACCCTAAGCGATTCCACCCCACCCATCCACCGCACTTATACATAAGCGTGTCCAAACCCCTTCTTGTTTCCTATACCCACTTTCAATCGGCCCTTCAGTAAATGCAAATTACGACCCCTTTTTACCCTGTTCTCCGACCCTGAAATAGACAACACTTTTCACACGATTCCCCTAATTTTAATATACCCCTAAATATATCATAACGGATTAACCCCGACCCATACACCACACTTATACGTAAGTGTGTCCAACCCCATCCTTGTTTTGTAAAAGTAATTTCAATGGGGCCCTAAGTAAATCCAACATCGGACCCCTTTTTACCCTGTTCCCTGAAATAGACCGAAATAGACAACATTTTTCACCCTGTTTGCCTAATTTTAGTGGACCCTTACATATATCATAATCCATTCCACCCTACCCATTGACCGCACTTATACGTAAGTGCGTCCAAACCCGTTCGTGTTTTGTAAAAGTAATTTCAATGGGGCCCTACGTAAACCCAAATTCGGAACCCTTTTTACCCTGTTCCTTAAATAGACAACACTTTTCACCCTGTTTGCCTAATTTTAATGGGGCCCTAAATAGATCATAATCGAATCCACCCGATTCATACGCCGCACTTATACGTAAGTGTGTCCAACCCCATTCTTTTTTTGTATAAGTAATTTCGATGGGGCCCTAAATAAATCCCAGTTCCAACCCCTTTTTACCCTGTTCCTGAAATAGACAACATGTTTCACCATGTTTGCCTAATTTTAGTGGACCCCTAAATAGATCATAATCGATTCCACCCGATTCATACACCGCACTTATACGTAAGTGTGCTGAAACCCATTCTTGTTTTGTAAAAGTAATTTCAATGGGGCCCTAAGTAAATCCGAATTCGGACCCCTTTTTACCCTGTTCCTGAAATAGATAACTTTTTCACCCTGTTTGCCTAATTTTAATTGGCCCCTAAATATATCATAAACCATTCCACCCTACCCATTGACCGCACTTATACGTAAGTGTGATGAAATCCAATCTTGTTTCGTATGCCTATTTTCAATCCGGGCCTAAATAAATCCAAATCCGGACCCCTTTTACCCCGATCCTGAAATAGATATCACTTTTTCACCCTGTTTGCCTAATTTTAGTCGGGGCCTAAATAGATCGTATTCGAATCCACCCGACCCATATACCGCACTTATACGTAAGTGTGTCCAACCCCATGTGTGTTTCATGGACCTACTTTCAATCGGCCCCCAAGTAAATCCAACATCGGACCCCTTTTTACCAGGGTTTCGGATTAACACCCAAGTGTGCTGAATTCCATTTGCATTCCACACCCACCCTGATAGCCTAGTGTGTTGAAGTCCATCAACACACTAGTATTCCATCAAACAGTTTAGGGTCTCAAGATAATGTGCTGAATTCCATTTGTATCCAACCCCCCCTTTTGAATCCGCTCGTAAATAGATCAAAATATATGCCTATTTTCAATCTGTCATAAATAGATGAGATACATATTTTTATCAGCCACCTACTTTTAGTCGGGACATGTGGCAGAGGGGTTATTTTTCAAATTTTATATTGATTTATCTGACTAAAATGGCTATTATATAGATTTTTCTTTATTTGTTTTATCTGCGGGAGGAGTGACGGAGCCGCGCCGGGAGGCAGGCAAGCAGGCGGGGGAGTGACGGAGCAGCGGCGGGGGGGCAGCGCCGGGAGACAGGGGGAGCAGCGCCGGGAGGCAGCGCGCGGGAGGCAGCGCGAGGGAGGGAGCGCCGGGAAGCAGCGCGAGGGAGGGAGCGCCGGGAAGCAGCGCGAGGGAGGGAGCGCCGGGAAGCAGCGCCGGGAGGGAGCGCCGGGAAGCAGCGCGCGGGAGGGAGGGAGGCACTCCACCCCGAAAACCCAAGTGTGTGGAATTCCATTTGTATCCAACCCTTTGAATCCGGTCGTAAATAGATGAAAGTATATGCGTGAATAGATAAATAGGTGAGATAAATATTTTTACCCTAACCCCTACTTTTAGTGGGGACGTGTGGCAGAGGGGTTATTTTTTCTAATTTTATATGAATTAAACCCAATAATAACCAATTTAATAAGTTTGAGTCGGGACAGGTGGCAGAGGGGTTATTTTTTCTATTTTTATAATAATTGAACTAAAGGAAATGATTTAGTCGGAACAGGTGGCAGAGGGGTAATTTTTTCGAATTTAATATTAATTTAAGTAAATAAAAGTGCTATATATATAAAAATTGCTATACTTTATTTGTTTTCCCGGGAGGAGTGACGGAGCAGCGGCGGAGGCACCCCGGGAGGCAGGCGGAGTAGTGGCGGAGGGTGGCGGAGAGACTAAGGAAAAGTGTCCACTTGGCCCCGATTGTCCTAGGAGAGACAAGAGGTTACTTGACGGTGCCCGGGGGGTCCCGCGCGGAGTCCCAGAGGCTTCTGTATGGGGGAGGCGGGTTGGAGACGAGGGAGTCCCGCTAGCTGATCCGGAAGTCGGAGGGAGAGGGGTGAGCTGCCTGATGGGCCTTCGTGGCCCGGCCGCGGTTAGCCTTATTTCCCGAAGATGGAAGGTGAAGAGAGGGTGTCCCGAATCATCGATCTGGTACGAAGATCCCTGAAGTCGGAGGGTGGGGGCGATCCGGAAGTCGGAGGGAGAGGGGCGAGCTGCCTGATGGGCCTTCGTGGCCCGGCCGCGGTTAGCCTTATTTCCCGAAGATGGAAGGGGGAAGAGGAGGGTGTCGTTCTAGCTGATCCGGAAGTCGGAGGGAGAGGGGCGAGCTGCCTGATGGGCCTTCGTGGCCCGGCCGCGGTTAGCCTTATTTCCCGAAGATGGAAGGTGAAGAGAGGGTATCCCGAGTCAGTCCGAAGTCGGAGGGGGGAGGGTGAGCTGCCTGATGGGCCTTCGTGGCCCGGCCGCGGTTAGCCTTCTTTCCCGGAGACCTCCCGAAGATTTCCGAACGGGTGCGCATCAGTCATCCCTTCAGTGGGAAATGCGCATTCCGGGGCGTGCGCGTCAGCGCATTCCGAGGGTCGGGACCGAGGGGGAGAGGGTTTCGGCAAGCGAGAACCGTCGAATGCAAAGGATGGCGGACGACGGAACGCAGGCCAATTAGAAAACCCAGCCCCCGAGGTTTCCCGATCCAAAACCTGGCGAGGGTAAACGTCCACCTGGCCCCGACTCTCCTAGGAGAGACAAGAGGTGTCTTGACGGTGCGGGGGGGCCCCCGCGGGAAGTCCCAGAGGCTTCTATGAGGGAAGGGGAATCCGATTGTACGAGTAGGAGGGGGATCCGATGGTGCCGGGCGAATGTGAGCTTAGCCTGCGATGTTGAACAGCGAGGCTTCCACGGGTGTCGACTCCCACGGGGGAAGATCCATGTGGGGGCAACTTCGCCAAGTATGCACGCGGCGACGGCGCGAGCTTACTTCGCCCGGTACCATCGGGTTC
>JGI20195J14853_1000450_pt1 | contig 13399 bp, 13 predicted proteins | sample NGESurdeep092012_3_FD_14853 | JGI IMG/M metagenome (IMG submission 14853)
CGCCGGAGGCCAAGGCGGAAGCCTGGAGCAAGTGGTTTCTCAAGCCATTGTTCTGGGTGCTGGGTGCAGGCGGGCCATGGCAGGCGATCAAGGACCGGGAGCTGCGCCGGAAATTGTCGCTTTTTATTCGCTCGCGATGGTTCGAGGAACCGCTGAGCGGTTCGCGCATGGCGGAGCTTATGTACAATGCCATCAAGGCGATGGGCAGTCCGCGAAATCGACAGGCATCGCTGCTGCCCCCGGAACAAGGCCTTGATCTTTTCGTGACGCTGACGGACCAGTTTGGATATCAGCAACCACTCTCGACCCACACACCGCCCGTTATCTATGAGCTGGAGCATCGGCACGTTCTGAGGTTTCGCTATGAACGCGGGCGGGACGGCAGGATTGCGAGCGACTTCGATTTGGGAAATGCGCCGGCGCTGGCATTTGCAGCACGCGCCACCTCGTCATTTCCGGGAGCTTTCCCGCCTGCGCAAATTGCCGAGATGGACCAGCTTGTTGCGCGAAAAAATATCGAATGGCCGACCCGCGCTGATTTCATCGAGCGGAATTTCAAGTGCTACGCTTCTTCGAATATCGATCCGGTAACGGTATGTTTCATCGACGGAAGCATACTCAACAATCGACCGTTCAGGGAAGCGATCTCGGCCATTGGCGATCATCCGGCCTACCGCGAAGTGGATCGGCGTATTGTCTATATAGATCCGGATCCGGCCGCGGCGGGAACGGCATTTCGCCGCCGCAGCCCTGGCTTCTTTTTGTCGTTGAAGAGCGCATTGCTGGATCTGCCCCGTACCCAACCCGTGACCGATGAATTCAAATGGATTCGCGATTACAATGAGAGGGCACTGAAGTTTCACGAAGTCGTCAGGAATGTGAGGCCGAGCATCAGCGCCCGCGTGGCGCAATCGGTGACGCAACCGCTCGATCAAATCCTGACGGCGGACCATATCCGGATGGCCCGTGAAGAAATCGCCACTATGGCCTCACGCGATACGGGATTTGCCTATGAAGGCTACGTGGCGCTCAAGCTCTCTGACGTTCGCGCAACGGTCAGCAAGATGATCGTCGCCCTGCGCGGCGCCGCGGAACAGTCGCCATTCTTTCCTGTCGTGTCCGCTATCGTCGATGCCTGGGCGCTCGAATCCGGGGCCACATATCGGGGATATTGGCCGCAGGGGGGTAGTCCCGATGGGTCGGCAAAAGCTCCGGCGACGCCGAACTGGATCAGGTTTCTGCAGGCGTTCGACGTCGGCTATCAGCAGCGGCGGTTGAGATTCATGGTCGAGGGTCTGAACAGGCTTTATCGAGATTCAGATCAATCGCAGCATGTTAACATCGACCATGCTGCAATTAACGGACTGAAGCGGGGCTACTATGATCGCCTGGGCAAGCTCAACCATATGCCTGACATTTCGCCCGTTTCCGCCGCCAGCTACGATCTCGTCGATCGGCTCTTCGGCGCGGTGCCGACGCTGGGAGATACAGCGGATCTCGAACGGTATGCGCGACAGTTCGTCAATATTCACCGCGAGGATATCGACCGGCTGATAGAGAGCCTTGGCGCCGACCTGAATCTCACCGCGGTCGCCGGCAAGATCGATATCCTGCTTGCATCGACGAACTTCCGCCAGCTACCCGCCTCGGCGCACGCCGATTTCCTGGTCGATTATATCGGTTTTCCGTTTTGGGATGTCCTGACGTTCCCAATCAGCACATGGAGCACAACGCGCGAGGTCAATGAGATCAAGATCGACCGCATCAGCCCGCAGGACGCCGGGACGCTGGCGGAATTCAGAGGCCCTCAGGCGCTCAAGGGCGTTGCTCTGGGACATTTCGCGGCGTTTCTTTCGCGCGGCTATCGTGAAAATGACTATCTCTTGGGAAGGCTTCATGGGTTGGATCGATTGATCGACATCGTCCTCAGCTCGGCGAATATTGACGCCAACAGTCAAAAGGAAGAGATTCTTTCGATGAAGCAAAAGGGATTTCGTCAGATTTTGAATGCCGAAGAGAAACACCTGCCCAATAGCGCGGCGCTTATTGCCTCGATCCGTCGCGCTGTGGACGAGTTGAATACGAATTACGATAGCGGAAGTTCGGGGGTCGTTTAAACGCTGCCAGGGCCGTGATCCGCTCCGCAAGCGTTCGCGGCTGAAGCCCTCAGGACGACGGGCGCGGCGGGTTTCGTAACCGTCCCACCACGCCGGTGGGAAAGAAATAGACGCTGGCGATGAACAGCAGTCCGAGCCACAGCAGCCAGCGATCCGGATGCAGTAGTCCCGGCAGCAATGGCAGTCCTGCGTCGGCGGCGGCGTTGGAAGCCGCGCCCATCAGCGCCTGCAGATAGTTCTGGGCCAGAATGAAGATCGTGGCTCCGATGATTGCCCCGTAAATCGTGCCCATGCCGCCGATCACCACCATCAGCAAAATGTCCAGCATGATGGAAAAACTCAGCGAGGTGTCCGGTCCGGCATAACGCAGCCACAACGCGTTCAGCATGCCGGCGCCGGCGGCAACGAGGGCGGCCAGACAGTTGGCGTAGGTCAGATGAAACACGGTACGGAAGCCGAGCGCTTCGGCACGAAAACGGTTCTCCCGGATCGCCTGCAGCACGCGGCCGAACGGCGAGTTAACCACCCGCAGCAGCGCCAGGATCATCGCCGCCGAGGCGATGAAAATAACATAATAGGTCAGCACCCGGCCATTAAGTTCAAAGCCGAAGACATCTTTCGAAATCAGCACCGTGCCCGGCCGCAGCAATTCCGGCAGTTGAAAGCTGCGGCCGTCCTCACCGCCGGTGAGCCACGACAGTTGCGACGCCAGCACCAGAAACGCCGATGCCACCGCAAGCGTGATCATCGCAAAGAATATGGCCTCGACCCGCAATGAGAACAGCCCGATCCCGAGCGCAAGCAGCATCGCCAGGGGCAAGCCGACAATCACGCCTGTTGCGACCGCAGCCCAGCTCGGTCCCATGGAATAAAGCGCAATCGCGATCGAATAGCTGCCGATGCCGTAAAACATGGTGTGCGCGAACGACACCGAGCCGGTGTAACCGAGCAGGAGGTCATAGGACGCCACCAATGCAGCGAAGATGCAGATCTTGGTGGCGACATTCATCGCCTTGGCGCCGGGAAAGAGAAGGGGCGTAACGGCCAGCGCCGCAATGATGACGATCAGCACGATAGAGAGAACGCGGCTGCGCGGCGGATCGCCCGAGAGAATCATCATCGGCTGGTCACCGCATATAGCCCGCGCGGCCGCCACATCAGGATCGCGACCATCAGCAGAATGTTGGAGACCAACGCCAGCTTCGGCACCAGAAAACCGCCGTAGTTGGCAACCATGGCGACCAGCAGCGCGCCGATGAAGCAGCCGCCGATCGAGCCGAGGCCGCCGATGATCACCACGATGAACACCAGCACCGTGAGATCGTTGCCCATCGAGGCGTGCACCTGCTCGCGATACAGCGCCCACATCACGCCGCCGAGGCCGGCGAGACCGGAGCCGACCATGAACACCCCGAGGAACAGCCGGCGGATGCGATAGCCCAGCGCTTCCACCATCTCGCGGTTTTCCACGCCGGCGCGGATCAACAGGCCGATCTTGGTCCGGTTGAGCACCAGTTGAATGCCCGCGAATACGACAAGGCCGACGAGCATCGCCAGCAGGCGGTATTTCGCAATCGCGATGTCGCCGATGATGAACGAGCCGCGCAACGATGTCGGCAGCGGCAGCGGAATGATCTGCGGTCCCCACAACGCATACAGCGTCTGTTCGGCGACGATCAGTCCGCCTGTCGTCATCAGGATTTGCTTGAGGTGCTGGCCGTAGACCGGCAGGATCAGCACGCGCTCGACGACCAGTCCAAGCGCGCCGGAGACCGCCATCGACAAGAGTGCTGCCGGCGCCAGCACCGCGAGATTGAGCCACAGCGAATCCGCCTGCACCCAGCTCGCCAGCGGCAACAGCACCAGGGTGGCGACATAAGCGCCGACCGCGATGAATGCGCCGTGACCGAAATTGAGCACGTCCATCAGGCCGAACACCAGCGTCAGGCCGGAAGCCATGATGAAGATCATCATGCCCATGGCGAGACTCGCCACCGTCAGCGTCACCCAGGAACTTCCCGATCCGATCAACGGCAGCATCGCCAGCGCGACAATCGCCGGCAACAGCACCGGCAGAATATCCCGTTTCGGCTTGGGCAACGCGCCTGACGCAGCAAGGTCGGTCATTGATGCGCCTCCAGACTGAGTCCGAGCAAACGCTCCTGCAGCGCGACGTCCGAAGCCAGCGCCGCCATCTCGCCGCGATGGACGATTTTGCCGTTATCCATCACCAGGACCTTGTCGCCGAGCTCGCGCGCGGCATGGAAATTCTGTTCGACCAGAAGAATGGTTGCGCCGCGGCGTTTGACCTCTGCAAAGCATTCGATCAGCGCCACAACGATCGCCGGCGCCAGACCCTTGGTCGGCTCGTCGATCAGCAGCAGCTTGCGCGGTTCGACGATGGCGCGCGCAATCGAAAGCATCTGCTTCTGTCCGCCGGACAATGCACCGGCGCGCGACAGCCAGAACCGCTTGAGCGCGGGGAAGAATCCGAAAATCCACTCCAGGCGTGTGTCGTCGAGCGGTCCGTCACGCGCCGCGAGCACCAGATTTTCCTTCACCGAAAGATCCGAGAACACCGCCATACTCTCCGGGACATAACCGACGCCGAGCCGTGCGATATCCGGGGTCGCGCTCTTCTCGATGCGCTGCCCGCCAAGCGATATCTGGCCAGCGGAGGCCTGCCACAGGCCCATGATGGTTCGCAGGGTCGAGGTCTTGCCGGCGCCGTTGCGGCCAAGCAGCATGGTGGTCTGGCCCTCGGCCACGCTGAAATCCACGCCCTGCAGAATGTGGTAACGTCCGACATGGGTATGCACCCCGGCGAGAGTGAGAAGGTCGGTCATGCCGCGCTCTTTCCGGGCGCGATGCCGAGATAGGCCTCCTGCACGATCGGCGAGGCGATCACATCGGCCGGCTTGCCGTCGGCAACGAGCTGGCCATTGTGCAACACGATGATGCGATCGGCCAGCGAACGCACCACGTCCATCTTGTGCTCGACCAGCAGGATGATCTTGCTGGCATCCTGCTTGAGCTGCGCGATCAGACTGAGGACGACCGGGACTTCATCGATGCTCATGCCGGCGGTGGGCTCGTCGAACATGAAGACCTTCGGCTCGAGCGCCATCATCAGCGCGACCTCGAGCTTGCGCTGATCGCCGTGCGACAGCGCGGTCGCCGGCACGTTTCGCCGGCTGCCAAGCGCCACCTTGTCGAGAATGGCGTCGGCTCGCGCGATCAGGTCTTTGCGCGTCATCCACGGCCGCAGCATGTCGTAATGCACGCCGCTTTCGGATTGCACCGCGAGGCGAACATTCTCTTCCACGCTGAGGTTCGGGAACAGGTTGGTGAGCTGGAAGGCGCGGCCAAGCCCGGCGCGGGTGCGAAGCGGCGCGGAAAGCTGCGTGATATCGGCGCCATCGAACAGGATGCTGCCGTCGGTGGGGCGCAACTGTCCGGAGATCAAATTGAAGTAGGTGGTCTTGCCGGCCCCGTTGGGGCCGACAATGGCCGTCAGCTCGCCGGGACGAAAGGTGCAGCTGACACTGTTAACCGCGACGTGACCGCCGAAGCGAATGGTCAGATTGCGGGTTTCGAGAGTTGATGGTCATCAGCATAGCTCGTGGTGACGCGCGACGGGCTCGGTCATCTTCACCTCTCCCCGCTTGCGGGGAGAGGTCGATCGCGAAACCCTCTCCCCGCAAGCACGGGGCGGGGGGAGAATGTTACCTCTTGTTCCGGATCGGAATGTTCATGTCCTCGATCTTGAGTTCGCGCACCGGCTCCAGCACGGCCCAGGCGACGTTCGGATCGACCTTGACCTTGAAGTGATACATGCTCTGCAGCGCCTGATGGTCTTCCTTGCGGAAGATCATCTTGCCCTTGGGCGTATCGAACTCCAGGCCTTCCATCGCGCTGATCAGCTTTTCGGTGTCGGTGGATTTCGCCTTGGTCACGGCGGCGACCACCGCCATACCAGCGGAGAACCCGCCCGCGGTGAAGAAATCCGGCGGCGCGTTGAAGCGCTTCTGATGCTCGGCGACCAGCCATTCGTTCACCGGATTCTTCGGAATGTCGTAGTAGTAATAGGTCGCGCCTTCCATGCCGGGCAGCCGCTTGTAGGCGGCCAGCGCCGGCAGAATGTTGCCGCCGGTCGAAAGCTCGATGCCGTAACGCTTCGGGTCCATATCCTGCAGCTTGGTCAGGGGATCGCCGCCGCCCGCCCAGATCACCCAGATGATCTTGCGTCCCGGCTTGTCCTTCAGCGCGTCGAACAGGCGCTGACCGGCGGCAGTGAAATCCGTCGTGGTGGTCGGCACGTATTCTTCGGCGCCGAGTGTCGCGCCGGTTTTCGCCAGCGCCTCCTTGAACGCGGCCACGCCGTCGCGGCCGAAAGCATAGTCTTGGGCCAGCGTCGCAACAGTGACGCCGGGCTTGCCGATCGCCACCGCGTTCGAAATCGCATCCTGGGAGGAATTGCGCCCGGTGCGGAAGATGTACCTGTTCCACTTCTCGCCGGTAATCTGGTCCGCGACCGCGGGCTCGACGATCAGGATTTTCTTGTTTTCCTCGGCCACCGGAAGGTCGGCAAGTGCGGCGGCCGACGATGATGTGCCGATGGAGATATCGGCCTTATCGTCCTGATAGGCCTCAGCCAGCGCCGCCTTGGACAAATCCGGCTTGCTCTGATCGTCCTTGGTAATGATGACAATCTTGCGCCCGTCCAGCGTCATGGTGCCCTTGGTGGCATACTCCAGTCCCATGCGCAGACCGGTTTCGGTTTGCTTGGCATAGGCCTCCAGCGGTCCGGTCTTGCCGTAGATCAAGGCGATCTTTAGATCGTCGGCCTGCGCGGTGGCGCTCCCGATCAGGCCAAGTGCGGCGGTCGCAAGAATGAGTGGTAAATGCACGGCAGTCCCTCCTGTTGTAGAATTGACGTTATCACAGCGATTTGCACAGCTGAACAAACATTGCAATTTGATATTCCGGCTGCGGGCGGTTTCGGTGAAAACGGTTTCGAAAGCTCATCATGCCTCCCCGGGAATCGCGCGCCCGTTTTGCTTGGGGCGCATGGAGTCCGGGCCGGCGATACCTTCGATGTTTCGCCAATCGGACTGCGCTTCTTCCGCGCTTTCAAAAATATGCGCGGCGACGCCGCGTTTCTCCAGGGCTTCGCCAAGTTTGATGCGCAGAAAGCCGCTGGTGGTGTAGCGCGAGACGCCGGAGTAGAATCGGTCGGCCAGGCCGCGCACCATGGCGGAGTATTCGTCAAGCAGTTCAGGCACGATCGAGAAATTGTCGTAATTGACGATCGCGTAGACGCGCCGGTCGAGCCCGCCGAGCCTGGTTTCGACGGCTCGTGCGATTGCGTCAATATCGGCGCGGCTGCGTAGCGCGAAGCGCTCCAGATTGACGAAGAACAGGTTCTGCTGCTCATCGAGTGTGAAGCGCTGGTCGAGGGGAATGGTAAGCATATCGTTGCGCAGATCCATCGCACCCTCGCGGAAAATCCGCTGATCCATTGCTATCGGATCGCGCGTTATGACCGGCTTGAAATCCATCAGCGCGAGGATGTCGCGCTCGATATCTATACCGGGCGCGACTTCGATGAGCTCAAGTCCATCGGGCCTGAGTGTAAAGACGCAGCGCTCGGTGACGTAGAGCACGCTTTGCCCGCGTGCGGCCGCGAATGCGCCACTAAACGTCACATGCTCCACGGCGTCGACGAATTTGCGCGCTTTCGCCTCCTCCAGGATGGCAAGCTTGATGTCGGATAACGCAATGCGCAGGCGGCCAGCGCCGAACGTGCCGACGAAAATCACCTTCTTGGCGTTCTGACTGATGTTGATGAAGCCTCCGGCGCCCGCAAGTTTGGCGCCGAATTTGCTGACATTGAGATTCCCGGCGCGATCGACTTGCGCGAGGCCGAGAAATGCTGCGTCGAGACCACCGCCGTCATAGAAATCGAACTGATAGGGTTGATCGATGACCGCCTGGGTGTTGATCGCGGCGCCGAAATCGATCCCGCTCGCGGGGATGCCGCCGATCACCCCGGGCTCCGCCGTGAGCGTGATGAGGTCGATGATCCTTTCTTCGTTTGCGACGGCCGCGATGCCTTCGGGCATGCCAATGCCGAGATTGACGACGCTGTTGACCTTCAGTTCGAACGCCGCGCGGCGCGCGATGATCTTGCGTTCACTCATCGGCATTGGCGGCAACGAGCCGGCGCGCACCCTGATCTCGCTGCTGTACGCCGGATTGTACTGCGTACCGAAGGTCTGCCAGTGATTTTCGGCCTTCGCCACGACGACGCAATCGACGAGAATGCCGGGGATTTTGACCTGGCGCGGATTGAGACTGCCGCTTTCGGCCACGCGCTCGATCTGCGCAATCACGATACCGCCGGAATTATGCGCCGCCATGGCTATCGCAAGCGCCTCCAGTGTCAGCGCTTCCTTTTCCATGATGAGATTGCCGTCGGGATCGCCGGTCCTCGCGCGAATGATTCCGACGTCGATGGGAAACGTCTTGTAGAACAGGCATTGCTGGCCACCCAGGGTGACCAGCTCGACCAGGTCCTCGGTGCTGCGGGTGTTGAGCTTGCCGCCGCCGTTGCGCGGATCAACGAAGGTGCCCATGCCGACGCGCGAAATGTGACCGGGGCGATTTGCAGCGATGTCGCGAAACAGATGGGTTATGACGCCCTGGGCAGATTATAGGCCTCGATCTGATTTGATATCGCGAGCTGCTGTAATTTGGGCGCGAGGCCCCAATGGCCGCCGATGACGCGCTTGACCAGCCCCTCATGCGCGAAATGATTGAGGCCGCGATCTTTGCCGTCGCCTTGTCCCGCAGCATAGACGAGCGTCAGATTGCGCGGCTTGCCTTGCGTATACGGCGCATCGCCTTCGCTGGCGAGATAAAGCTCCTCCAGCGCCAGCGCGATTTCCTCCGCGAACCCGATGCCGACAAAACCGCCGGTGGCGACGGTGTCGCCATCGCGAATCAGGCGTACGGCTTCTGCTGCCGTGACGATCTTGCCCTTCTCCGAGCTGCGCAAATAGGGCAATGCGGGATGCTGGCTCACTGCGTTCCTCCCGAAATTGTTTCGAACCGCATGCCGGATTTCCCGGGTCTTTGGCGGTTGTTCGACTCTCTGCCGCTCGGCGCCGCCGACGGCTAGACCAGTCCGGTGACGTAGTAGACGCCGATCACGAAAAATACTGCAAGCGTCTTCAGACGAGTTACGGCGAATATGTCCTTATAAGACTGCCGGTGGTCAAACCCGTCAGCGCGAGCAACGTGATGACCGCGCCATCGTGTGGAAGCGTATGCACGCCGCCGCTCGCCATCGCCTCTGGTTAAGGCAGTAATGTTGCCGCAAGCCTCGCGCCTAAGGCGAGAACCCCATTGAACCAATCCTCCATAAGAATAGTCTTGGAAATCGGCCGGGAAAGCCAATGCGGCGAAAGTCCGCAACTATCGGGAGGGAAACAATGAGAAATCTGCTCGCCGCCTGCTGTCTGGCCACACTGATCGCGATGCCGGCCGTGGGCCGCGCCGAGGACATCGCCCGCTTTGGCCGCTGAAAGCCGAGGAGCTAAATCCGGCGCAAAAGGCATGGGCCGACATGATCGCCGCACCTCCGCGCAACGCGAAGTTCGTCAACCCGCCCTATCGCGCCTATATCCGCAACCCCGAGCTGGCGCCGCGCCTGACGGCAATGTCCGAGTATCTCCGCTGGAACACCTCGCTGCCGCCGCGCCTGAGCGAACTCGCGATATTGATCACCGCCCGGCAGTGGACCGCGCAATATGAATGGTTTGCGCATTATCCGCTCGCGCTCAAGGGCGGTCTTGATCCGAAGATCGCTGGCGATATCGCAGCCGGCAAGCGTCCCGATAACATGAAGGACGACGAGGCCGCGCTCTATGATCTTGCCATGGCGCTTTATCGCGACAAGCATGTGTCGGACGCGGTCTATACGGCCGCGCGCGAAAAATTCGGCGAGCGCGGCATCATGGATATCATCGGCATCATCGGCTATTACGATCTGGTTTCGATGACGCTGATCACCATGCAGGCCGCAGCGCCGAACGACAGCGTGCCGCCGCTGCCAGTCTTGTCGAAATAAGTCTTGTCGAAATAGGTGTTATCGAAATAGAGCCGAGTTGAACGCGGGCGCGCGCGTCAGCGGCGATAGTGCTCGCCGCGCGAATAGACCGGGCGGTTTTCCTGATGCGGGCGGCTCGCCGAACTGATGCGCGCGTCGCTGAAGATCCGAACGGCGGGCTTGAGTTCTTCAAGGAAAATCGGCCGGGAGAAATAGTAGCCCTGCGCATAGCGGATTTTGGTGGCGGCCTGCAGATAGGCCAGTTCCTCGAAGGTTTCGATACCCTCCGCGATGACGGTCATGCCGAGGGCTTCGCTGAGCGATTCGATCGCCCTCAGGATTCCCTGGCTGCGCGGGCGTTTATGAATGTCGGTGATGAAGGATCGGTCGATCTTGATTTCGTCGGCGGTGATGTCGGCCAGCGCTGACAATGACGAATAGCCGATGCCGAAATCATCGATGGAAACCCCGACCCCGAGCTCGCGGAACATCGGCAGGATATCGGTCTGGAAATGGGTTTTTGCGACGAAGGCGTCTTCCGTCACCTCGATCATGAAGCGCTTCGGGTAGCCGGTCGCCTCAAGCGCCTGCGCAAACGGGCGCATGAATTCCGGATTGCCGGCCTGCTTGGCCGCGACGTTGATGCTGATGCTGGTATCGGGGCCGAACGTCTCGTTGATGAGATCGATCAACTTGACGATCTCCGCCAGCACCAGATGGGTAAGCTCGTCGATCAGTCCGAGCTCCACGGCGAGATTGATGAAAGTGCCGGGCGCTGAATGACACCCTCGTCGTCGCGCAGACGGACCAGCGCCTCGATGCCCTTGATATCCTCGGTCCTGATGTCGACTTTCGCCTGAAACGCGCAGCAAAAGCGCTTTTCCAGAATGGCCAGCCGCAGCGACTGCTCGACTTTCATTCGTGCGAGCGCCGCGCGCTCCATGCTGGCGTCGAAGAAGGCTGCGGTGCCCTTGCCGTCGTTCTTGACGCAATACATCGCAATATCGGCGTTCTGACGCAGCACGTCGTAGCTGCGGCCATGCTCGGGATAAAGGCTCACCCCGATCGAGGTCGAGGCAAATATTTCCGATCCGTCGATGAAAAACGGGGCCCGCAGCCGTTCCAGCGTATGCTGGATGAATTCCACCACCCGTGCTCGCTTTGGATCGGATTGAGCAACAGCAGGAATTCGTCGCCGCTGATCCGCGACAGCATGTCGGAATCGCGCAGATCCAGCCCAAGCCGCTTTGCGAACTCTACCAGCACCGCATCCCCGATCGCATGGCCCTAATAATCGTTGATGTGCTTGAAATTGTCGATGTCGAGAAAAGCGAGGGCGAACTTCCCGTGCATCTCGTCCTGCTGCAGCAGGCTGTTGGCGCGATGTTCGATCACCCGCCGTGTCGGCAGATCGGTCAGCTCGTCATAATTAGCCGACCGGAACAACTGATCCTCGACGGCCTTTTGCGCGCTGATGTCAGCCGAGCCTGAAAGCAGCAAATTGCGGTCTGCGATACGAACCGGCCGATGGGTCGTGAGAAAGACCTGTTTGACCGGGCCGCTGGTCACGCATTCTTCCGCGACGGCAGCGCGGCCGGCGCGAAGCAATTCAAGGCCGGTTTCGCGGCGGTGGTCCAGTTCTTTCGAAGGCGGTGCCGCCGTCTCGCCTGCGACAATCCAGAGCTGCGCCGCGGCGGCGTCATTCACCAGCAGGAAACGGCCTTGCTCGTCCTGAACCGTCACGCCGGTCGGAAGCATTCTGAAAACATCTCTCAGAATGCTCAGCTCGTTATCGGCCGCGAGTTCGTTATCGCACTCTCCGTCGCGGCGGCCTGCAGGTGGTGGTTGTAGCGGCTTTGCATGGCCGCGGAGATTGCCAAAGCCTGTTGTAGTTTTGGTTAAGTGGATCTGAGAAACACGCTGACGCGGCGGGCGCGCAGCCAATTTGGGTCGAAGCGCCGCGGGTTGTCATTAACAGAGTATCAACGGCGCTTCAGAATATCCTTAATATCGGGACTCTCGTGCGCGATAACGGGGCAGGGAAGCGCCGCTCAACTGGCCGGTATGCGGCACTGCATCGTGCAGTGAACTCCGGTCTTCAAGAAAGCGATCTCGGTCTTGCCATCGAAAGGCCCGAGCGCCGATTTCAGCAACTTGGTCCCAAACCCGGCTTCCCCGATCGCTCCGACCGGGGGACCTTCAGTCTCGTCCCAGGTTATGTTGAGGCGATCGTCCGACACCGACCACGACACCTGCAATAGCCCGCGCGCGGAAGAAAACGCACCGTATTTTCCGGCATTGGTGGCAAGCTCATGAAATATCAATGCAAGGCTCACCGCCAATTTGGCGGGAAGAAACAGCGGATTGCCGTTCAGGGTGAATCGAACATGGCCGTACGGTCCGAGTTCGGAGAGCAGAAGATCCTTGAGATCGCAACCATTGCCGTCGACCCGTGCGATCAGATCGTCGGTCGCGGACAGCGCCCGCATCCGTTGATCGATGCTGGCCCAGATTTGCGGGTGACCCTCCAGGATCTGATGGAGAACGGCGTGAATTGTCGACAACTTGTTTTTCAGCCGGTGCTGAAGTTCGTCGACAACGAGCTTCCGGTACTCTTCCTCCTGGATCAGGCGCTTTGATATCTGCCGTTGACGCGAGGCGATCAATCGATAGTGCTCGACACCCCATATCGTGAGGCCGCACACGATCAGATAGATAACCAGAAGCGCCAGTCTTGCAAAATCGACCGGGGCGTCACTGAAGTTGAGGGTCAAGCCGAGGGTGCCCCCGGTGATCGCGGTCGCGATCCCGACCCGGAAACCGCCGAACGCGGTGGCAAAGAATACGGCCGGAAAATACGGAGTGAAGAATACGTCCGGCCGGATCAGCGCAAGGCACCACCGCGCCGCCGTCGACAAACCGACGCAGGATGCTGCAAATCCAATGCTGAAAAGCGGCGACGGTCGGGATATTCCCTGCCAGCCCCGCCGGAACTCATCGATGAATTTTACCATGGGCCACATCAGCCGATCAGCGAATCCAAAATATGGCCAAGCATAGAAGAAAACACATAAGGGGACCTCGAATAATTGCAGTAGCTGGGAATCTCGGAGATCTTTGGGGTGAACAGCACAGAATCGAAACGAGAACAAAGCCGAATCATTCGTGG
>JGI20195J14853_1000457_pt1 | contig 13348 bp, 10 predicted proteins | sample NGESurdeep092012_3_FD_14853 | JGI IMG/M metagenome (IMG submission 14853)
CGCCACGCCCGTTGCGGCGCCGTCCCTTCGTTTTTAAGCGACGAAGTACTTGGCCTTGGGGTGATGACAGATGATCGCGTCGGTGGTCTGCTCGGGGTGGAGCTGGAACCCTTCTGAGACGGACACGCCAATTCGCTCGGATTCGAGGAGTGTCGCGACCTTCGCGTTATCGGTCAAGTCGGGACAAGCGGGATAGCCCCACGAGTAGCGTCCGCCCCGGTACTGCTGGCGAAAGAGGCCAGTAAGCGTTGGGCCGTCTTCTTTCACGTAGCCCAGCTCTTCTCGGATTCGCTTGTGCCAGAGTTCGGCGAGCGCTTCGGCCATCTCGACCCCGAGTCCGTGCAGCAAGAGGTAGTCGCTGTAGCGGTTCTCAGAGAAGAGCTGATGGGCGCGCTCTGAGACGCGACTCCCCATCGTGACCAGCATGAAGCTCGCGTAGTCGAGATCAGGGCTGTCGTGGGAGCGGAAAAAGTCAGCGATGCAGAGATTCGGCGATTCTTGTTGACGAGGGAAGTGAAAACGAGTGACTTCGCTGTCGCGCGCGTCGTCGGCGTAGATCACGAGATCGTTGCCGATCGCCGCTGCAGGAAAGTGACCCCACACCACTTGGGGAATTAAGAGATTCTCTTCTTTGGCGAGGCTGAGTTGCTCGCGCAGGGTGGCGCTGACGCGCACTTTGAATGCGGGGTCGTCTTCGCCGTTTTCGGGGCGGTATCCCCACTGATTGCGAAAGAGCGCGGTCAGGTTGAGGTACTCGCTGATCTCGTCGATGGACATGCCCTTGGCGACGCGACTGCCGAGGAACGGCGGCGCAAAGAGGGGATTGTCCACCTCGACTTCGGCGCTCCTTTGAGTATTGGTCAGACTCTCTTCTGGAGCAGTCTCGCGAAAGCGTCGGGTGACCTTTTTTTGAGAGAGCTCGCGACCGAAGTTGGGATTGTCGACACCGCCGCGTCGAATATCGCCTAGTTGGTCCAACACGCGCAGTCCCTCGAAGGCATCTTTGCCGTAGAAGAGGCGCCCCTGGTAGATCTCTCGCAAGTCACGCTCGACGTAGGTACGCGTCAGCGCCGCGCCACCGAGCAGCACCGGGACTTCAGACATCGAGCGTTCATTCATGATTTCTAAGTTCTCGCGCATGATGAGCGTGGATTTCACCAGTAGTCCGCTCATGCCCAGCGCGTCGGCGTGGTGTTCTTCGACGGCGTTGAGCATCTCGTTCACGCCTACTTTGATGCCGAGGTTGATGACCTCGTAGCCGTTATTGGTCAAGATGATGTCGACGAGGTTCTTGCCGATGTCGTGCACGTCACCCTTGACGGTGGCGAGCACGACACGCCCGCGCCCACCTTGGTCGTTCTTCTCCATCAGCGGCTCGAGATACGACACCGCTGACTTCATCGTCTCGGCACTCTGCAAGACGAAGGGCAGTTGCATCTCGCCACTCGCGAACAGATCGCCCACCACGCGCATACCGTCGAGGAGGATCTCGTTGACGATCTCGAGTGGTTTAGCACCCTTTTCCATCGCCTCGTTGAGATCTGCTTCAAGACCCACGCGCGCGCCGTCGATGATGCGACGCTTGAGGCGCTCGTTGAGTGGCAAATCGTCGAGCGAGGGCCCTTTGTCGGTAGAGGCCGAGACGCCTTCGTAGAGTCGGAGCAGTTCGCTCAACGGGTCGTAATCTTCACGGCGCCGGTCGTAGATCAAATCGAGGCATACCTGGCGCGCTTCTTCGTCGATCCGGTGCAAGGGAAGGATCTTGGACGCGTGCACGATCGCCGCGTCGAGACCGGCTTCGGCCGCTTCGTGGAGAAAGACACTGTTGAGGACTTGTCGAGCGGCTGGGTTAAGGCCGAAGGAGATATTGGACAGGCCGAGGATGGTGCGAACACCGGGCATTTCGGTCTTAATACGGCGAATAGCTTCGAGCGTCTCGATACCGTCGCGACGTGAATCGACCATGCCCGTCGAAAGTGGAAGGGCCAGCGTGTCGATGAATACATCGTGGGGATCGAGACCGTAGCGCGATACCGCAAGATCGGTGATGGCCTTGGCGGCGCGTACTTTCCACTCGGCGGTTCGGGCTTGCCCTTCTTCGTCGATGCAGGTGGCGACGACGGCCGCGCCGAACTCTGAAGCCAGTGTCAAGAAGCTGTCGAGGCGCGTCCCTGGGCCGTCTCCCTCTTCGAGGTTCACCGAGTTCAAGAGTGGTTTACCGCCAATCCACGTCAGCGCTTGGCGCGCGACGGGCGCCTCGGTCGTGTCGATCATGATGGGCACCGACGACTGCGTCGCGAGTCGGCTCATCAGCTCGCCCATGTCCGCTACACCGTCAGCGCCGGTATAGTCCACGCACACGTCCAAGATGTGGGCTCCCTCTTTGATCTGTTCGCGGCCGATCTCCACGCAGGTGTCCCAATCACCTTCGAGCATCGCGTCGCGGAACTTTTTCGAACCATTGGCGTTCGTTCGTTCGCCAATGAGCAGTACCGATCGGTCTTGTTGGTAGCTCACGGGCGAGTAAATCGACGCGACCCCGTAGTCGGTGACGGGCGAGCGTTTCGCGGCACTGAGGGGCCGCACCGCTTCAACGACGCGCGCGAGATGCTCGGGTGTCGTGCCACAGCACCCTCCGACTACTTGGACGCCGGCGTCCGTGACGAACTTTGAGAGGTGCTCGGCGAGCGCCTCGGGCGTCAGGTCGTAGTGCATGCGTCCTTCGACGACGCTCGGTAGACCAGCGTTGGGCATGCACGAGAGCGGAAGGGGCGCTGAGTCGCTGAGCGTACGAAGCGGCTCATACATCTCCACCGGACCGGTCGCGCAGTTGAGACCGATGACGTCGATGCCGAGCGGCGCGAGTGCGGTCATCGCGGCACCGATCTCGGTGCCGGGCAGCATCCGACCCGTCAGTTCGATCGTGACTTGTGCTTGGATGGGCACGACGCGGCCGTGTCGGACCATTGCCCGGTGGCACGCGGCGATCGCGGCCTTGCCCGAGAGCAGGTCGTACATCGTCTCGACGAGCAAGAGGTCGACCCCGCCTTCCAGGAGACCGTAGGCGAGCTCTTCGTAGCTCGCGCAGAGATTGTCGTAACTGATCTGGCCGAGCGTGGGGAACTTCGTGCCCGGTCCCATCGAGCCAGCGACGAATTTTGGCTCGTTGGGGCTGGCGTAACTGTCGGCAATACGGCGCGCGATCTGCGCCGAGGCGAGCGCGAGCTCGTGCGTGCGATCGGCAATGCCGTACTCGGCCAGAACAACGGAGAAGGTGCCAAAGGAGTTTGTCTCGATGGCGTCGACGCCGACGTCCAGGAACGACCGGTGCAGTGTCTCGACGACCGACGGTTTGGTGACGGTCAAGATCTCATTGCATCCCTCGAGTGCCGCACCACCAAAGTCGTCCGCCGTCAAGTGTTGGAGTTGAAAATTAGTGCCCGTCGCGCCGTCGTAGATGACCACTCGCTGAGCCAAGGCCTTGAGATAGGGGTCGTCGGCGCTCGGGCGGGGGAACGGCGGGCTAGTAGATGGCTCCATTGGTTCTTCAGGTTACTGGCGATGCGTTAGTTCACTACGCTGACGATGTGAAGATTTACACGCGCGGCGGTGATGACGGCACCACGGGACTCTACTTTGGGGGTCGCGTCGCAAAGAGTTCAGCACCCGTTGAAGTGAATGGTGCAGTTGACGAAGCGCAAGCCGTGCTCGGTTGGGCGAGGTCATTAAGTGACCCCGGATCGCGACTGAACGAACTGCTGATCACGGTCGAACGTGATCTCTGGGTTCTGATGGCGGAAGTGGCAACGTTGCCGGCAAATCGCCACAAACTCGTGACCGAGAAGTCGATGGTCAGCGACGCCATGATCGCGCGGCTCGAGAAAGAGATCGACGCGCTATCGGCGGATATTGAAATGCCGAAGGAATTCGTCGTGCCCGGCGAAACCCAGTTGTCGGCGGCGCTCGACATTGCTCGCACCGTCGTGCGCCGCGCGGAACGCATTGCCGTTGCTTACCCGCTAGAGAACTCTTTCGTCACTCCGTACCTCAATCGCCTCAGTGACCTCACCTGGACGATGGCCCGATGGGCCGAGGGACCGAATCACCGAACTGCACGGGTTCACGACGAGAAGAGGTAGTTGATGGCGCGCACGGCTCGAACTTCATCGCTGAAAGAGGCACTGGCTCAGGGAACGATTGCTGTACCCGTCGTCTTCGAAGGCGAGGCGGGCATGATCAATGACGCGATTCCCAAGAGCCTCGCCGGAATCTCGATTCCTCGAACACTGACGAAGGAGTGGTGCGCGCAACAAGGATTCAAAGATGAGCCGGGCAGTACCGTGGTGCTCCGCAGTTTGCAGGGACCAAACGTCGCGTTCATCTCTCTTGGNTCGAGTGGCCCTTCGATGGAGAGTTTTCGANTGGCGGGCGCTGGCGCTGTTCGATGTGCGGGNGAGGGATCGATCGCAGTACTTCTACCCACTCACGACGACGAAGGTACCGCGCGCGCCGCGCAGGCNTTGGTGGAGGGCGCGCTGCTCGCGTCGTACAGTTTCAAGAACCAAAACGCTGAGTCAACCTTCGACGTCGTGCCGCTCGGNGTGCCCCTCCCCAAGGTCTCCACCCACGACGCCGTCACTAAGGCAGTNGAACGTGGTNGCACGATTGCTGACGCGGTGAATTGGGCGAAGTTTCTTATCGACTCNCCGGCTGGCTNCTTGCCCCCGAAAGAGTTGGCCAAANCGATCGACGACCGTCTCGATCAGGACAAGGACGTGACGGTCGAGATCTGGACCGAATCGAAGATTAAAGAGGAACGACTCGGTGGACTATTGGGCGTCGGACAGGGATCGGCCCAACCAACGCGCCTCGTCTACGCGACGTACGACCCAAAGCCCGGCACGGCGATTCCCCACGTCGCCCTCGTAGGAAAGGGCGTGACGTTCGATTCGGGAGGACTTTCGCTCAAGAGCGCCGACGGCATGATGAAGATGAAGACCGACATGACCGGCGCCGCCATCGTGATGGCCGTCCTCTCACTCGCCAGTCGTCTCAAACTCGACGTTCGTGTCACCGCGATCGCGCCTTTGGCCGAGAACTTGCTGGGTGATAAAGCGACGAAGCCGGGCGATGTCCTCACCATTAGAAACGGCATGACCATTGAGGTGCTCAATACCGACGCCGAGGGTCGACTGATTTTGGCGGACGGTCTCAGTCTGGCCGTTGAACTTCGTCCCGACGCCATCATTGACGTCGCGACGTTGACCGGAGCGCAGAACGTCGCGCTCGGAGATGAAGTGGGCGCGCTGTACGCCTCGACGGACGAACTAGCGGCGCAACTAACTTCGGCGAGTGCTCGCAGTGGCGAAACACTCTGGCGTATGCCGCTCGTCGAAAGATACGAATCGCACATCGAGTCCGATATTGCCGATATGAAGAACACGGGAAAACCGCCCGGCGCGGGCTCGATCTCCGCTGCGTTGATGCTGCGTCGCTTCACCGACGGCAGAGCGTGGGCGCACCTTGACATCGCGGGTCCTGCTCGCGCGGACACGGCGCATGGCTACATCACGAAGGGCAGCACCGCGTTCAGCGCACGCACGCTCGTCGAGTACTTAACGGAACTTTCAATTCCGCCTTCGGCCTAGGGCTCTAAGCGGCGCACGCGCTCGGGGCGTGGTGGTACGACACGGCGCAGTGAATTCGACATTTCGTCCTGTCCGTCGCCGTGCCCGATCAAGAGTGAGCAAAAGAGCTCCTCATCTTCGATTCCGGCCCACTCCAGCACCGCGTCAGCGTTGCGAAAGTTTCCCCATATCGTCGCTTGCCAGCCGCCCTCTTCGAGCAACAAGAGCAGTGCCATGGTCGCCATGGCTGCGTCGGTGTGCCAATAGGGCAACGGCCAGGACGATCGTGCACTGAGACCCGCGTCTGCTTTGTCAGCCTCGGCGTAGCGCGCAAGGTAGTCCTGGACTCGAGCGGTGACGAGCACCACGCCACCAGCACGTTGCAGCCCTTCACTCCGTCGCGAATTTTTCCGCCAGGTTTCGTCGGTAGCGTGGCGAAAATACGCCGTAACGTGCTGCGCGCTCAACGTGTAGAGACGAACGCCNGCNCTATTGCCGGCCGTCGGGGCTAGTAGCGCCTGCGCGCAGACGTCGTCGAGCCAGATGGGGTCAACCGGTGTCCCGTCGAACGATCGCGTCATGCGACGTTGAATGAGTAGATCGCGCAGTTCCACGAAACGTGTCTAGCAGGGCGGACGCGATTGTTGACTCAGCAGGTAAGGTTTAGCCACTGAAAAGGAGCGACCTTGCCATCACCGCGAGACCTATTGAACGCCGCCAAGGCCGAGATTGTTGAGATCGATCCGCACGACGTCGCCGCGCGTCTCGATCATTTCACGTTGCTTGACGTACGCGAACCCGACGAATACGAACAAGGCGCGCTGCCCGGCGCGATTCACGTGCCGCGCGGCCAGCTCGAATTCTCCATCGAAGGTCGTCTCTCCGACAAGGGAGCGCCCATCGCGGTCTACTGCGCCGGGGGAACGCGCAGTGCCTTCGCGGCGAAGACCCTGCAGGATTTGGGTTACCGCGACGTGGTCTCGATTACGGGTGGCTTCAATAAATGGAAAGACGACGGACTCGTCTGGACAACGCCGCGCACCATGACGAGCGACCAACGGATTCGCTACCACCGTCATTTGCTCTTGCCCGAAGTAGGCGAGGCCGGTCAGACCAAGTTGCTCGACTCGAAGGTTCTTCTTCTTGGGGCAGGCGGCCTCGGTTCACCGGCCGCGCTCTATCTGGCCGCGGCCGGCATAGGGACGATTGGCATCATCGACATGGACGTCGTCGACGCGTCAAATCTCCAGCGCCAGATTCTGCACACGATCGATCGCGTGGGGATGCGAAAGGTCGACAGCGCCAGAGCGGCACTGACGGCGATGAACCCCGACGTCAAGGTTCTCACCTACGACGCGCGCCTTGGCGCCGACAACATTCTTGACATCTTTGATGGTTACGATGTCATCGTCGACGGTACTGACAACTTCCCCACGCGTTACCTAGTGAACGACGCCGCGCTTTTGAAGGGGATTCCGGTCGTGCACGGTTCCATCTTTCGCTTCGAAGGTCAAGCCACTGTCTTCAATCCCTACGTCGGACCGTGCTATCGCTGCATGATCCCCGAGCCGCCGCCCGCCGAACTCGCTCCGAGTTGCGTCGAAGCGGGCGTGCTCGGCGTGCTGTGCGGCATCATCGGATCGATCCAGGCCGTCGAGACAATCAAAATGCTGCTGGAGTTGGGTGACCCTCTCGTGGGACGGTTATTGACGTACGACGCACTCGAACAGTCGTTTCGAACCTTCAAGGTTCGCCGCGACCCTTCGTGTCCAGCTTGTGGTGAGAACGCGGGGCCGATTCAGATCGCTGAGTACGACGACCTGTGCATGCCCCACGCGGTGCTCGTTTAGGCCAGGACCACGATCGTGCCGGCGAACTTGTCGTGCAAGGTCTGATTTCTCGAATCAAAGAGCGGGAAGAGATAGTCCACGAGGGCAATAAAAATCACGATATAAAACGCTGCCTGACCCGTCGTCAATCCAATGACGGTATAGATGACAAAGTAGCCCCAACGCTTGAAGGCTTGCAACAACGTGATGGCGTGTCCGCTCGTCGCGTCACGCACACGTGTGGCCGCAATCCGATTCCCGATCGTTTGGCCCTTCGCGCCACTCAAGAACTTGACCATGTAGATGCCATAGAGCAATACACCCGAAATTTCGCCAAAGTAGGCGCCGTCGACTTGGGTGAATAGGGATACCACTAACGAGGTCGGAATGAGCAAGACGAGGTCATCGGCGAAGGTCGCGCCGACCCGCCGCCACCAACCAGCGAGCATCAGTCCCGTGGTGGCGTCGTTCTGGCCGCGTGCGTTGGCGGGCAGACTTCTCCCACACACTGGGCACGTCGTGTCATTCATTTCAGATCCACAGTTTGAGCAGTACATCCCTCTATCTTGCTTTGTGGCGCGAGGGTGCAATGACTTTTCAAGCCAGAGCGTGGTTTCATCGCACTTCGTCACGCTTCGGTCAACGCCTAACCTTGGTGACGTGAGTTCTGATAAGCGTTTCACCGACTCGGGAATCGAAGTCAAGACGGTCTACCGTGGTGCTGATCTCGAAGGATTCGACGAAGTGACCCAACTCGGCGAGCCCGGCGAGTATCCCTACACCAGGGGCGTGCAGGGGACGATGTACCGCGGGCGTCTGTGGACCATGCGCCAGTACGCGGGCTTTGGCAGCGCGGAAGCGACGAACGAACGATTCAAGTTCCTTTTGGGCGCCGGTCAGACGGGACTTTCGTGCGCTTTTGACCTGCCCACGCAGATGGGACTCGACGGAGACCACCAACGCGCCGAAGGCGAGGTGGGCAAAGTAGGAGTGGCCATTTCGTCGCTCAACGACATGCGACTTTTGTTGCAAGACCTGCCCCTTGACGAAGTGACGACCTCCATGACCATCAACGCCACCGCCTCGACGCTGCTCCTGCTCTACCAGCTGGTCGCAGAAGAACAAGGCATCAAGGGCGCCCAACTTCGCGGCACCATTCAAAACGACATTTTGAAGGAGTACGTGGCGCGAGGCACCTATATCTACCCTCCGCGGCCGTCGATGCGTCTCGTGACCGACACGTTCGCCTACTGCGCGGAGGAGATGCCCAACTGGAACACGATTTCGATCTCCGGTTATCACATTCGAGAGGCCGGATCGACCGCGGTCCAAGAGATTGCCTTCACCTTGGCGAACGGCATCGCCTACGTCGAAGCCGCGCTCGCGGCGGGATTGGAACTGGACGCTTTCGCGCCGCGCCTGAGTTTCTTCTTTAACGCGCACAACAACCTCTTCGAAGAGGTGGCTAAGTATCGCGCGGCACGTCGCCTGTGGGCCACGATTATGCGAGAGCGCTTCGGCTCTAGCGATCCCAAGTCGACGATGCTTCGATTTCACACCCAAACTGGTGGCTCGACACTCACCGCACAACAGCCCGAAAACAACATCGTGCGCGTCACCATCCAAGGCCTCGCCGCGGCACTGGGCGGCACGCAGAGTTTGCACACGAACGGCTTTGACGAAGCGCTCGGACTTCCAACCGAGCGCGCGGCAAAGTTGGCGCTGCGCACCCAGCAGGTCCTCGGGTATGAGTCGGGCGTCGCCGATACCGTCGACCCCTTGGCTGGGTCTTACTACGTTGAATCCCTGACCGACGAGGTGGAACGTCGAGCGCGCGAGTACATCGAGACGATCGACAAAATGGGTGGCTCGGTCGCCGCCATCGAAGCCCACTACCTGCAAGATGAGATCGAAGCCGCGGCGTACGAGTTCGCGCGCAGCGTCGAGCGCGGCGACAAGGTCGTCGTTGGCGTCAATCGCTTCACTGAGAGTGAGGCGACGAAAGCCGACGTCTTTCCGATTGATGAAGCGCAGCAGCGCGACCAGATTTCGCGCGTGCGCCAACTTAAGACGTCGCGCGACAATGACGCGGTACGAGTTGCTCTTAGCGAACTAGGGGACGCGGCGCGAGGATCGGCCAACGTGCTCTATCCCATGAAGACGGCACTGTCGCGATTCGCCACGCTCGGCGAAGTCGCGGACGTGTTGCGCGCGGAGTTCGGCGTCTACCAAGCGCGTTAGCGCGACAGTGGTTCGAAGAAGTGCGTGACGCTGGCCGTCTCGGCGTAGAATGGGTGCGTGAGCGCGCGCCACGACTCGAATAGATCCGTCGCTCGAAAGGCGAGGTGCATTTCAAGCGACGACCAGCGAACAAGTAAGAGATACGTCGACTCGTTCTCCAACTGGCGACGCACTTCGGCGCCAAAGCAGCCCGGAGCCGATTCGATAATGGGAAACGCCGTGATCATCGATTGTTCGAACGCAGTCTCTTCGCCAACGCGCACGTTCAAGAGTGCGTGTTCGAGCACCATTAGCGCTGTAAGAGACGTTCGCGTAACGACACGTCTTCGGCGACACCCACCGCCGTGTTGGCGAGAGCAATTGCGCCGTCGATGACGGCCTGGTCAGCGGCGGGGGTCACGCACGCCGCCGTGAACTCTGGCTGGTGGTTCACCGCGCCGTGGGTTGGAATCATCAAGAGTGGGTGGATTGTGGGCACCACGAGTGAGACGTTCGCCATGTCCGTCGAGATCGTCGGCTTGGCGCCGCCCTCATCATCAAGGAAGAAGTGGCGACCGACCGCCTCGGCAGCTTCTCGGTAGTGCGCGAGGATGTCGAGATCGGACACCATGTGAGAGAAGGGATGGCCGAGTTCTTCGACGCTCAGCGTGGTTCCCGTGGCGAGCGCGCCTGCCTCAAAGCAGGCGTTGAGGCGCTGGCGCAAGACGTCCAATCCTGACCTGGTAGCAGAACGTGCCATGAAACGCCCAACGACCCGGCTCGGAGTGATATTGGCAGCCGAACCGCCTTCGGCGACGATGCCGTGCACCTGATCCTCAGGGCGAAGCTGTTGGCGCAGAAGACCGATCGCGACTTGAGCAATGGTGAGGGCGTCGAGAGCGTTCAAGCCCTCCCACGGTGCCGCAGAGGCGTGCGCAGCTTTGCCGCTATAGGTGACGTCGAAGTGGTCGACCGCGAGACAGATGGCTTCGAGACGCTCTTCTGGAAAAGGGTGGACCATCATCGCGGCGTGCGCGTCGTCGAAGTAGCCCGCGTTGATGAGATCGATCTTTCCGCCGCCGCCTTCCTCGGATGGTGTGCCGAGCAAGGTGACGGTGAGATTGAGATCGTCGGCGACGGCGCCCAGTCCGAGGGCCGCGCCCAGAGACGCGGCCGCGATGATGTTGTGGCCGCAGGCGTGTCCGACGTCAGGTAACGCGTCATATTCGGCGCAGAAGACGACGTGGAGATCGCCAGAACCCGTGGTCGCGCGAAAGGCGGTTGGTAGATCGGCGATGGCGCGCTCGACTCGAAACCCCCAACTCTCGGCCGCTGTAGCGACGGCGTCGGACGACGCGAACTCTTCGTAGCCGAGCTCGGGGTGAGCGTGGATGAAGTGACTGAGCGCGACGAGCTCCGTTCGTGCGCCCTCAATGGTGGCGGCGGTGGTCTCTCGTAACGTCATTCAATTACCACGACGACGTCGCCGGCACTCACCGAGTCACCAGTGGCGACGTTGATGGACCTGACGACCCCGGACTTCTCTGCGTTGATGGCGTTCTCCATCTTCATTGCTTCCAGAATGGCGACCGCTTCACCAGCTTCAACGGCCTGGCCCACCTCGACGTTGACTTTCACGATCGTGCCTTGCATGGGCACGGTGACCTTGCCTGAACCACTCCCGAGTACGCCGGGGTGGTGCTGTCGGCGAGGCTTTGCGGCGGTGCTTTGGGGACGAGCAAGAAGGTCGTCGTCGGATTCGGGCACCCAGAGTGCGACAGTGACGCGGCGGCCGTTCACTTCCGCAGTGACGTCCTTTCGCACGCGTCCATCGCCCACGGAGATCGCCGCGGTCACGGCGGTGGGCAACGTGGAGAAATCTAAGTTGGTCTCCACCCATTTCGTTGAGTGCGTGCCGTTGACGAACTCCTCGCTCGAGAGGATGATGACGTCCGCCGCCAGCGTGGTCGCGACGCCTTCGATTGTTGTCTCTTCAATCGCGCGCAACATTCGGCGGCGAGCCTTTTCTCGATCAGGGGCCCACACGACGAGCTTGCCTATGAGGTTGTCGTAGTACTGCGAAATCGTGTCCCCGGCGCTATAGCCCGCGTCGAGGCGAACGCCAGGTCCCGACGGCTGGTCAAATTTCGTGATGGTGCCCGGCGAGGGAGTGAAGCGTCCATTCGACGGGTCTTCGGCGTTGATACGAACTTCAATGGCGTGACCGTTTCGACGCACGTCGTCTTGGGTGAAGTCGAGTCGCTCCCCGGCGGCAATGCGAAGTTGCCATTCGACGAGGTCGAGTCCAGTCACCAACTCGGTCACGGGGTGCTCGACCTGGAGTCGGGTGTTCATCTCGAGAAAGAAGAACTCGCCGTCTTGGAAGAGGAACTCAACGGTACCGGCGTTCACGTAGCCACAGGCCCTGGCGACCTTTACCGCCGCGGCACCCATGGCCTGGCGCACGTCGTTGGGGAAGTTCGACGCCGGTGACTCTTCCACCAGCTTTTGGTGGCGGCGTTGCGCCGAGCAGTCTCGCTCACCTAGCCACAACGTGTTGCCGTGCGCGTCGGCGAGAATTTGCATCTCAATGTGACGCGGCCAAGTCAGGTAACGCTCGACGTAACACTCGGCGCGACCGAAGTAATTCTGCGCTTCGCGCTGGGCGCTTTCGAGTGCGGATTCGGCCTCATTGGGCGCGTTGACAACTTTCATGCCACGACCGCCGCCGCCGTAGGCGGCCTTGATCGCGACGGGCCAGCCGAACTCCTTGCCAAAGGCCACGACTTCCTTGGCGCTCTTTAGCGCCTGACTGCGTCCCGGCACCCCAACGACGCCCGCTGCTTCGGCGGCCAATCGTGAAGAGATCTTGTCACCCATGATCTCAATTGCTTCGGGCGGTGGTCCGATGAAGGTAACGCCGCGTGAAGTGATCGCGCGGGCGAAATCAGTGTTCTCGGAGAAAAAGCCGTAACCCGGATGCACCGCGTCAGCGCCCGAGCGATGGATGACGTCCAATATCGCCTCGGTGTTGAGGTAACTCTCGGCGGCGCTTTGACCGCCGAGGGCGAAGGCTTCGTCGGCCTGTCGCACGTGCAGCGCGTTACGGTCCAACTCGGAGTAGACGGCAACCGTGGAAATGCCCATTTCGCGACAGGTCCTGATCACGCGAACCGCGATCTCGCCCCGATTGGCGATAAGGACTTTCTTTAACACGCGAACCTCCGTTGTGAGCCTGTCATTTTCTAGCACTCGCCACTGAAACTCTAATGTTTGAACGTGAGTCCCATTGTTTGGCGCGTTGAACACTTTGACGAGATCGAATCGACCAATACCTACCTCGCCGGTCGGGCGAAAGAGGGTGCCTTCGAGGGCGCCGTCGCGCTCGCTGACTTCCAGACCTCGGGTCGTGGTCGCCTCGATCGTGCGTGGCAGTCCCCACCGCGCGCGTCACTGCTCTGCTCGATTCTCTTACGTCCTCAGCTCGACGCTGATCGACTGCAATTGGTGGTCGCCGCCACTGCGCTTGCCGCGCGCGCCGCGCTCGTTCGACTCAGTGGTGTTCGACCACAGCTGAAGTGGCCGAATGATCTGGTCGTGGGCGAGAACAAACTGGCGGGTTTGCTCGCCGAGGTCATCGAGACGTCGAGTGGCGTTGCCGTTGTGGTTGGA
>JGI20195J14853_1000459_pt1 | contig 13322 bp, 16 predicted proteins | sample NGESurdeep092012_3_FD_14853 | JGI IMG/M metagenome (IMG submission 14853)
TGGTGCCGACCTCGTGGTAGTGGGAAATCGCGGCATGAAGGGCGTTCGTCGGGTGCTCGGCAGCGTGCCCAATTCCATCGCTCACGGTGCCGCGTGCTCAGTACTCATCGTGGACACCACCGAGTAGCAGCACTACTTGCAGTACGAGGTCGTTAGCGAGTCTCTTTGTGCAGGGTGTGCTTGCGCTCCCACTGGCAGAACTTCTTCATTTCAATGCGCTCACGGTCGTTGATCTTGTTTTTGGTCGTGATGTAGTTACGCCGTTTGCAGTCCTCGCAGGCCAGGGTCACCTGGATGCGCTTTTCGTTCTTTGCCATTCTGTCTCCTCTTCGTACTGCATGGGCCCTGCGGTGTGCCTGGTAGCGGCGGCGGGACTCGAACCCGCGACAACACGATTATGAGCCGTGTGCTCTGACCACCTGAGCTACGCCGCCTGGCGAGCCCTCTGTCGGGATTGAACCGACGACCCCTTCCTTACCATGGAAGTGCTCTACCACTGAGCTAAGAGGGCATCCGCGATAAATAAAGTCGCGAGGGAAAATTGTACTCCCTCAATGGCCAATCGTTCCAACTGCTCTAGAGATACCCTGGACTCCTATGAGAACGCGCTTGGTGGACGTTGACGACGCCAGTGCACTCATGAATATTCTCAACCCCGAGGTTATAGAGACGAGCGTTTCGTTCGATCTCGTACCAAAATCCCTCGAAGAGCAACGCGAGTGGATCTTGAACCACCAAGCGACCCACCCCTGTCTCGTGGCGGTCAATGACGACGATGACCTCGGCGAACTTGGCGCCAAAGGCGAGCGAATCCTAGGTTTTGCGTCTGTTTCGCTCTTTCGAGAGCGCCCCGCCTACGCCACGACCGTCGAAAACTCGGTCTACGTGCACCGCGGCGCGAGAGGGCGGGGAGTGGGAGAACTGCTGTTGCTAGAGCTGATCGCGATGGCCAAGGTGTCGGGCTTTCACTCATTGATCGCGCGCATCGTGGGCGAGAACGCCAGCTCGATCCGTTTGCACGAAAAGTGCGGCTTTACCCTCGTGGGAACCGAATTAGAGATAGGGCGAAAACACGGGCGCTGGCTCGACGTTGTTGAGTATCAGTACGTTATGCCTCATCAGCACTACTAGAGACCGGCTCGAGCACCTTTTCGGGCCAGGACCACTGCGTCCAGCGTCCCATGGGCAACAACAACACCCCACCGAGAATTGCTACCGCGACCGCGATCAACAAGGGATTGGAGTGCAACAGTCCCGCCAGGAGCGATCTACCTCCCGGCAAGCCAATAAAGGGCCCGGTGATCGAGAGCAACAACAGCCAGAAGTGTTCGCGTCCTTGGTAACTGGCGGCGAGCACCATAAGGCCCCACGCGAGGTACCACGGCTGCACGACGGGTCCTAACTCGACGAAAAGAACGAGCGAAAGACCGAGTGATCGCACCCATCCGCGATTCGAGGAGTGCCAGAGCAGCCAGATTGAGAATCCCCCAGCCAACAACAGTCCGAGCAGCCTCGTCACTGACAACACCGAGGTGATGGCGATCGAATGGAGACCGACCGCGTGAAAAAGGTTGCCGAGCGCCATGCCGAGCGCCGTCGCGGGCGCGGCCCACGATCGAACCGTACCGTTACTTAAAAGATTCTTCACCCAACCAAAACCAAAGCCCGCCATCCACGTCGAGACACCAAGTGTCGCGCCCGCGACGAGAGCACCCACGAGAAACGGTCTGACCTTTTGGCGAAGTGTCGCCTTCGGCCCGAGCCAGTTCCACGCGACGAAGGCCAGTCCCATGGCGGCGGGCGCCTTAATTGCCGTTGCAACGGAACAGAAAAACAGTGCCCACACCGGATGTCGCTGGACGGCGAGCCCGAGACCTACGACGAGGAACCCCGCCATGATCGCGTCGTTGTGCGCGCCACCAATCAACGTCAACAGAACAAGGGGGTTCATCACGCTCAAGACGAACGCTTCGCCGGGGTCGCGACCGAGTCCCTTCGCCAAGATCGCGACGCCGTAGCCGATCATCGCGACCGCAATCACTTCTAAGAGTCGTAGTCCCAACACGGTAAGGAGCACGTGGTGTTGCGCCAACTTGTTAATCGAACCGTCGAGGAAGAGAAAGAACGGTCCATAGGGTGCTGGAGAGTTGCCCCATAACTGGTCAACCGGCGGGACAAAGGGCCCCCCACCCAAGGTGCTAGGTCCATAGAGATAGGGGCTGATGTGATAACTCGTCATCTCCCCTTGCGCGGCGTAGCTAAACACGTCACGCGAGAACAGCGGTGGCGCGACGATCATCGGTACCGACCACAGCGCCAACATCCACCACAGTCGCTTGAGTTCAACCCCCGCGTGCAGTTTCATCACTTCAGCCAGTCGCAGCCATACCCGCATCAACAACAACAGTCCGCCGTAGACCAACACGACCGACACGATGTACTTGGTCACGCTCGGCGTGCCGACTTGACTGGCGGAAGGTTCGCCGAAAAACCACGTGTTGACCATGTTTAATTTGAAGGGCGAATTCGTGAACGACGCGCCGGCAAGGATCGCCGTCAGCGCGACGAAGCCAAGTAGCGCGGGCTGCCAGAGGAAGCTCCATCCCTCGAAGGGCCCCGGCGTGAAGCGCCCGAGTGGCGTGTAGCGATGTTCGAGGAGTTGAACGCCGGATTCAAATCGTGTGGCTACGCGTTCGTACGTACGTCGAACCGCACTCGCCCACGAGTTCACTCGACGCAACGCAACTCCTCTCGCTTCAATCAGTGCCACCGTACTTCGCCGTTTCCCAACTCGCCGTTGGACGCGGTCAACCCCTCGATAGAGAGGTTGACCTTGGTGGGCCAGGAGGGATTTGAACCCCCGTAGGCTAAGCCGTCTGGTTTACAGCCAGATCCCATTGGCCACTCGGGCACTGACCCGTCGAGAATTCTACTGTGAGAGCACACCCCACTAGCAAACGCGTGGAACGCTCTACCATTTACCTATGCCAAGTTTCGACGTCGTCTCCGAAGTTGACCTCCAAGAAGTTCGTAACGCCGTCGACCAAGCCAACCGCGAGGCCACGACCCGGTTCGACTTCAAGGGCACGAACGCAATCATCGAGTTCTCAGAGAAGGAACTCTCGCTGAGCGCCACCACTGAAGATCGAATACGAGCGCTCTATCAACTACTCGAAGAGAAGATAGTGAAACGATCGGTCTCACTGAAAACGCTCGATCCGGGCAAGATCGAAGAGGCCAGTCACAACAGCGCCCGCCAAAAAGTTGCACTAAAGGCTGGGATCAGCCAAGAGGTGGGAAAGAAGATCAACAAACTCGTCAAAGACATGGGCGCGAAAAACCTGAGCTCGTCCATTCAAGGCGCTCACGTACGCATCACGGGCAAACAGCGCGACGACCTGCAACACGCGATGACGGTTCTCAAAGAAGCAGATTTCGACGTGCCCTTGCAGTTCACCAACTTCCGCGACTAAAGGGCGCTTCTTTCCTCCAGCGTGAGGTGTTCTTCGATCTCTTCGAATTCGTGCACGTGGAAGATCCGGTTGAAGACCATCAACTTGAGTACCCAGAAGACCGCGAAACTAAAGAGATTGACACCCGCCACCAATCCGGTATTAAAGAGATGACTCCAGTGGTGTGCGTGTACTTCGTGCTTCACCCACCACGCGCCTAGTTGAGAGAACGCGATACCGAGCAGCGACATCGCCACGAAGGGAAGTATTTCGGCGCGCCAGAGACTACGACCTCGCTTGCCCCACGTCCAACGTCGATTCAAGTTGTACGCCGGCAGTGTTCCAATGAGATTGCCCGCCAGCGTCGCCCACATCACACCAGGAATGATGCGAAAGCCGTAAAGAATCGCAATCGAGGTGAACGACACGACCGTCGTGATACCGGACACCAAGGTGAAGCGAACGAGCTTCTTGCCCTGGTGCGTACGCGACCACGCCAACAGTGAGCGAAACGAAGACTTCATTGACTACAACCTACTTTGCGGACCGAAACGAGACGGGTGGCCTTCCGGGCACTAGCGATGGACGCCGCTTCGCGCGGGCACGTCGGCGCAACTAGTGCGCGGCGCTCTCTTCCATATTGAGATGTTCATCAATCAACGCGAGCTTGTTGACGTGGAAGATCCGGTTGAAGACCATCAACTTGAGTACCCAGAAGACGGAAAAGCACAGCAGGTTCGTGCTGGTGACGAGACCGGTGTTTAAGAGTCGACTCCAGTGGTGCGAGTGCACTTCGTGCCGGGCCCAGAGCGCGCCCAGTTGAGAGAACGAGATGCCGAGAAACGACATCGTCCAAAACGGCACGATCTCGCTTCGAAAGTGACTTCGACCACGCTTACCCCACGTCCACGTTCGATTCAGGTGATACGCCGGCAACGTCGCGATCAAGTTTCCCGCCAGCGTCGCCCACATGACACCCGGAATAATGCGAAAGCCATAGAGAATCGCGATCGACGTGAACGAGACCGCGGTTGCAATAACTGAACCCAAGATGTAGCGAACCATCTTCTTGCCCTTGTGCGTGTGCGACCACGCGTAAAGGGAGCGCATGCGTTGAATCATTTGTTGGAGTCTACTTCGCTGCCTCGACCAAGCTACGTGTTTTCAAGTGCAACAATGGTGCAATGTCCGACGCCCTCGAGTTCCTCGTCCATCTGCTCGACCTGGAAACCATTGAGGTCAACGTCTATCGAGGGATGAATCCAAAGGAAGAACGCCAACGTACTTTTGGCGGACAAGTAGCCGCACAAGCCTTGATGGCGGCGGGACGAACGGTAGAACACGGTCGCGTGCACTCGTTGCATTCCTACTTCCTTCGCCCTGGCGATCCCACCACGCCGATCCTCTACGAAGTCGACCGGATACGTGATGGCAAGAGCTTTACGACTCGGCGCGTGGTTGCCGTCCAACACGGGCGCGCGATCTACAACATGCAAGCGAGCTTTCACACCGACGAGGTCAGTATCGAGCACCAGATCGCGATGCCCGTCGTGCCGGGGCCAGAGACGATCACACCACTCATGGAACTCGCGGCCACCGAGTTTGGCGACAGTGACGACTGGTTCAATCGTCACCACCCCATTGACCAGCGTTTCATTGGTGAACTGCCGTGGAGTCCAAATCGTTCCAAGGATCCCCACCAACGTCTCTGGATAAAAGCCGACGGCGCGTTGCCCGACGACCCCTTACTGCACGCGTGCGTCGTGACGTACGCGAGCGACATGAGCCTCTTCGACGCGATTCTTAAACCACACTCGATTCGCTGGGACGACGGATCGTTCATGGGCGCGAGTTTGGATCACTGCATGTGGTTCCATCACGATCTGCGAGCTGACCAGTGGCTGCTCTACGACACCGAGTCACCGATCGCCTTTGGCGGACGCGGTCTAGCGAGGGGCTTCTTGTTCTCCGAAGACGGAGAACTCAAGGTCTCGATGGTCCAAGAGGGACTTACGCGCATCGTCGATCCAAAGACACACAAGAAGTAACGGCGAAGGACGCTCGCGCGTCGACCCGGCATTACGTCGGGTACGTAGGTGAAGCGATTGGCTGAACGACTTACTTGCGTCGAGCCATCGGCACGAACGCTCGCTCTTGCGCTCCGATGTAGAGCTGACGCGGTCGGGCGATCTTGGTGTCTTGATTAAGTAGTTCATGAAAGTGCGCGAGCCATCCCGACGTGCGCGGAATCGCGAAGAGCACCGTGAACATCTCCATCGGAAAGCCCATCGCCTGGTAAATCAATCCCGAGTAAAAGTCGACGTTGGGATACAAGCGACGCGAGATGAAGTAGTCGTCGGCGAGCGCCACCTCTTCGAGCTTCAGGGCGATGTCGAGCAGGGGATTCTTTCCGGTGACCGCAAAGACGTCGTCGGCCGTCTTCTTAATGATGTTCGCCCTCGGGTCGAAGTTCTTGTACACGCGATGGCCGAATCCCTCAAGCTTCGTCTTGCTCTGCTTCACCGTTTCGACGAACGCCGGAACGTTCTCGATGCTCCCGATCTTGTTCAGCATCTTGAGCACCGCTTCGTTGGCGCCGCCGTGACGCGGGCCGTACAGCGCCGCCGTTGCCGCCGCCGTTGCCGAGTAGGGGTCGGCGTGCGACGAGCCCACGACGCGCATCGCGGTCGTCCCACAGTTCTGTTCGTGATCGGCGTGCAAGATGAACAAGATGTCGAGCGCGCGAGCCAGCACCGGGTCGGGCTCGTAGCGCGGCTCGGCTACTTTCCACATCATCGACAAGAAGTTCTGGGCGTAGCCCATGGTGTTGTCGGGGTAGACGAAGGGCATGCCAACCGAGAAGCGGTGCGCCGCGGCGGCGAGGGTGGGCATCTTGGCGATGAGGCGCACGATCTGCTTGTGCAAGATCGCGGGATCGTCGAGGACTTTGGCGTCTTTGTAGTACGTCGATAGGGCCGCGACCGCCGAAACCAGCATGCCCATAGGGTGCGCGTCGTAGTTGAAACCTTCCAAGAAGCGCTTGCGCACGTTCTCGTGGATGTACGTGTGGTACGTAATCTCTTTCTCCCACGCGGCGGCCTGTTCGGCGTTGGGAAGTTCGCCGTGCAACAAGAGATAGGCCACTTCGACGTAGGTCGAATTTTTGGCGAGCTGTTCAATGGGATAACCGCGATAGCGCAGGATGCCTGCGTCGCCGTCTATGAAGGTGATCGCCGATTCGGCCATGGCGGTCGTCATGAAGCCAGGGTCGTAGAACCAGATGCCGGGCAACAACTTCGAGAACTCGCTCGCGGCGACGCCGCCGTTTTGGATGGGAATCTCTCGCGTCTCACCGGTGCGGTTATCGGTCACGGTAATGGACTGCGTCATAGTTCCTCGATTCAATGATTGGGGGCGTGACTATCGTAGGCGAACCGACCCGTAACTAGTTCGCACTATGCGCTACCCGAAGGTGACATCTCCAACAGGTAAGTCTCGGAGGTGACCATGCCCGAAGCCCCCGGCGCGCCTCGAAGCGTGATGACGACGCGAGCTCGTTCGCTTGCGGTGGTCTGTAAGGACTTCGCAACGAAGGCGTACGCCTGCAACGGACCAAGTGTCGTGGTCATCGTCTGCGCCGAAGCGACCCCGCGTCGATTGAGCAAGATGACGCGAATCGTCAACGTGACGGGCTGTTCGTCGAAGCCGGTGTTCAGCACCGAGACACCCACCTGCACCGACGTCACTGGCGGCAACAACAGCACGCCCGTCGCCGCCGGCAATGGAGATGGCGACACCTTGACCGCGGCAATCCCAATAGCCCGTTGCAGCGTGAGAGAGGCGGCGTGGGTCAGGGCGGTGACGCCGTTGGCGGCAAAAAATGTGGCCGTCAATGAAGTCGTGGTCTCGAGATGCACTCGTCCGGGTTCTTTCACTAACGCGTAGCTATCGACGTCCCACACCTGACTCGTCGTCTCTAACGTCGCTACCGGATTCGAGATGACCATCGAAGGCCCGCTGCTCCAAGGCAAACTCAACGCGTGCGCGATCTCTCGAAGAAGCGTCTGGTACGCGGCGACGCGCAACTGGGTGAGNGAGTCGAGTGAATCGTTNACGCGGTGCGCGAGCACCGGTCGACGTAGTTGNACTGCCGCCTCAGACCAACCCGGCAACTGTTGCTCGAGTTGGTTGAGTCGAGCGGCGAAGACGGGTCGACTCAGCGTGGTGCCCTGTGACAGGAGACGCTCGAGGCGAGCGTCGAAGTTATTTTCTCCAGTGATCAACCCGTTCGCGAGTGCGCCAAAACTCAGGTTTTCGCTTTTGCGAGGACTCAACGCGCCGTGCGCGGACCTCGAGACGTCGCGCGCGAAGACCAGAACGATGAGCGTGACGGCGAGAGCGAGGGTGATGAGCAACGTGTGACGACGACGTTGCGCGCGAGTACGGGCCACGCTGAAAGAACTTACTCGTCAGCGATTTTCAGCCCCGATCCTCAACTCCCTCGAGGTCAAGTATCTCCGACGCTCCCTCAGCCAAGGGGTGCGCGTCGTCGACGCCCCACTTCACCTCGTCGAGTCGAGCGGTCAACCGCTCGACCTGACCCAGTTCGGGCAACTCCTTCGCGTGCGCCGCGCCGCCGAGACTTTGCAAGCTCTTCGCACTCACGATCAGGCGCGTCTCGAACGACGTGATCATCGCGTTGTACTCGCGCACCTGCACGTCGAGAGCCTTGCCCATCCGAGAGACCGGCTCAGCCACGAGGCGAATGCGATCGAAGATGTTCTCCGCAACCTTGTATATCTCTTCGGCGTTCATCGCGAGCTTTTGTTGACGAACGACCATCACGACTGACCACAGCAGCGACAACAAATTGGTGGGTCCAACTATCAAGACTCGCTCTTTGGCGGCGTAGGTCAACAGATCTGGATCGGCGTCAAAGGCCACGCTGACCGCGACGTCACTGGGGACAAAACAAGCAACGAACTCTGGTGCCGGCGCGATGGCCTCCCAGTACGCCTTCTCTCTTAGTGTTTTCACGTGCGCGCGCAGGTCCTTCGCGTGCTTTGCTTCGAGCGATTTGCGTTCCTCCGCGTCGTCGGCGCGGAGTGCCGCTTCGAACGCGTCGAAAGGAAACTTCGCGTCAATCGCGACGCGCGAACCGTTGGGCATGTTCACGACGCAGTCGGGGCGTTGCGACCTTCCCGTGTCACTGGTCGAAGACACTTGCAGGTCGTAGTCAATGTGCTGTTGCAGTCCCGACGCTTCCAACACGTTCGCGAGTTGGATCTCACCCCATCGGCCGCGGCGATCGCTCCGCCCGAGAAGCTGATTCAAGCGGCGCGTCTCTTCTTGGCTACGACGCTGTTCCGTGAGCAACTCTTCGGCCCGGCTCTTGACCTCACCCAGGGCGCCGACGTGTTGTTTATCGAACTCCACCAAATTGCGCTTGTATTCGTCGAGAAGGTCCGCCAGCGGCTTAAGGGTTCGATCGAGTGTGGTCTCTCGTTCCTTCATCACCTGTTCTTGGGACTTGTTGAACTCCTGCACGGTACTGGTCAACACGCGATTGGAGAGATTCTCAAAGACGCCCTCCATGTTCTTGAGGGCCATCTCGTGTTCTTCGCGCGTGCGTTGCACGTCCGCTCGAGCGGAGAGAAGTTCGGACTCTCGAACCGCGAGTTCGGATTTGACGGTCGCGAGTAAATCGCGTTGGTTCTCGGCGCGACGAGTCGCGAGCCACCACGCAAGTACNCCACCAACGACGAGCCCGANGACACCAGTGAGAGCCGCGACCATGTTCCTCCTTCGAACNACTATTCCCACCATAGAGAAGGGTTGTCACCTCCCACTAGCCTTTTGGCCATGCGCCGCCTCTTTCGNTCATCAGTGCCTGATGAGGAGAACAGCGTGCCGCTAGAACCAGAGAGCGAGGACCTNCGNCCTCAAGTCGTTCGGATTTTCGCCCTAGTCGGTGAAGCAATCGCTGGCGCGACGCACGCGCTGTTATCCAACGACCGCGAACTGGCCAAGCGGGTCGTGGAACAAGACATCATGATTGACGATCTCGTCAATGAACTTGTCGTGAGCGCCGAGGCACGTTTGCTCGATAGCGACGCGCTCGACGTCGAGGGTCGACGCGAACTACTCATTTTGTTACGAATTATGCCCGAGGTCGAACGAAACGGTGACTTGGCCGAACACGTCGCACGACGCGCGGCTCGCGGACTCGGCAGCGAGATGTCGCCCCGCTCGCGCGGTCTGATTGAACGAATGGGTGAAGTCGCTTCCACCATCTGGCGCGAAGCCACGGACGTCATCATCGACGGTAAAACCGAAGCCGTGGGCGCGATCGAGGACATCGACGATGAGCTCGACGATCTTCACGTTTCGTTGACCGCAGAGCTGACGTCAGGTTCTATGAGTGTTCCGGTCGCGGTAGAAGTAGCGCTCATGGCCCGCTTTTACGAACGATTCGGCGATCACTGCGTGAACTTGGCGCGACGTCAAGTTGGCCGCGACGGCGCCGACTAGCGAATCTCGAGTAGCGCTTCGGCGATCTGCACGGCGTTCAGCGCCGCGCCCTTACGCAAATTGTCACTACTAACAAAGAGCGACAGTCCATTGGGCACGGCCTCAGCCCTTCGAATCCGTCCCACGTAGCTCGGGTCCTTGCCCGTCACGAGACGTGGCGTTGGCAAATCGTGGAGGATGACGCCAGGTGCCTTGGACAAGATCCTCATTGCGTCCTCAGACGAGAGCGGACGGTCGAAACTTAGCGTCAGTGAAAGAGAGTGACCCGTGAAGACCGGCACACGAACACAAGTGGCGCTGACATGGAGATTGGCGATTTCTAGAATCTTGCGGCTCTCGTCGCGCAACTTCTGTTCCTCACCGCTCTCAAAGGATCCGTCGTCAACGATTGACCCAGCGAGAGGGATCACGTTGTGCGCAATAGTGGCGGGAAATTTCACCCCGTCGTAGAGAGGAAACGCCGCGCCATCGAAGGCGAGAAGTCGCACGTCGTTGCCGTTGGTCTTTTCGAGTTGGTCAGCGAGTTCGTCAACACCCTCGCGTCCCGCTCCACTCACCGCTTGGTAGGTCGACACAATCATCGACGTCAGACCGGCGGCGAGGTGCAACGGCTTAAGTACTGGCATCGCCGCCATGGTCGTGCAGTTGGGATTCGCGACGATGCCCTTGGGGATCGTAATCAGCGCGTGTGCGTTGACCTCGGGAACGACCAGGGGACGTCGGGGTCCATTCGCCACGCTGAGGAGTTGTCAATCACGATCGCGCCAGCTTTCGCTAGTCGCGGCGACAACACCTTTGATGACGTCGCGCCCGACGACGCCAGCGCGACGTCGATCCCAGAAAAATCAGCGGTCGCGGCGTCCTCGACCACGACCTTCTGACCCTTCCATTCAATAGTGGTGCCGGCGGAGCGCGCCGAGGCGAAAAAGCGAATCTCGTCGACGGGATAGTTGCGCTCGAGCAAGATTGCGCGCATCACCGCTCCGACTTGACCGGTGGCTCCAACAATGGCAACGCGCATGAGGAAAGTTTAGGTCACTCGGCGTCGAGGCCGAACGCGCTGTGCAGGTGACGAACGGCGTCGGCCACGCGGTCAGCACGTAGTACGCACGAGATACGAATGGAACTCGTCGAGATCATCTCGATGTTGATGCCGTTTTGAAAGAGCGTCTCGAACATCAACGCCGTGACGCCCGGACTCGTCTTCATGCCCGCGCCCACGATCGTGACGCGACCAATGTTGTCGTCACTCGTCACGGTCTCGGCGCCGATGTCTTTTTGCACTCGTTGACACGCCGCCATCGCCACGTTGAGTTCGACTTTGGCGACCGTGAACGAGATGTCGGTCACGGCGTGGGCGCTGGTGTTCTGGACGATCATGTCCACGTTGATGCCGGCGTTCGCGAGCTCGCGAAAGAGCGTCGCCGCAATGCCCGGACGGTCCGGCACCCCCGCCACGGTGATCTTCGCTTCCGACGTGTCATCAGTGATCGCCGAAACGATGGCTTCTTCCATTGTGGTGTCCTCCTCCACGATCCAGGTTCCTGGTTCCCAGGTAAAACTCGAACGAACGTGCATCGGCACGTGGTGGCGACGCGCAAACTCGACGGATCGCAGCATCAACACCCGTCCACCGGTCGCCGCAATCTCCATCATCTCGTCAAAGGACACCTTGTCGAGACGGCGCGCCTTTGGCACGACACGGGGATCCGCACTGAAGACGCCGGCCACGTCGGTGTAGATCTCACAGACGTCAGCCTTTAACGCTGCGGCGAGCGCCACTGCCGTTACGTCCGAGCCACCTCTGCCAAGCGTCGTGATGTCGCGCTCGGTCGACACGCCTTGAAATCCCGCAACCACGGGCACGAGGCCGTCTTCGAGGGCTTCACGAATTCGGTCGGGTCGCATCTCAAGGATCTTCGCTCTGGTGTGGCTCGTGTCAGTGATGATGCCCGCTTGACTTCCGGTGAACGAGGCCGATTCCACACCCACGGCACCGAGCGCCATGGAGACGAGCGCCATGGAGATTCGCTCACCCGCCGTGAGCAGCATGTCCATTTCGCGCGCCGGACGCGAAGGAGAGACGCCGTCCGCCAAGAGTATGAGGCCGTCAGTGAATTTGCCCATCGCCGAAACGACGACGACCACTTCGTTGCCCGCCGCCCGCGTTTTCGCCACGTGATCAGCCACCGCTCGAATCCGCTCGGCGTCGCCCACCGACGTGCCACCAAACTTTTGCACGATGAGCGCCATGCGCACAAAGGATAGTTGAGCGATTCAAAGGTCTTTTAACGGCCTAGTAACGTCGCAACCATGGCAACTTCCAAACGTGAACGGCAGAAAGCGGGCCGCCGCGAGAAATTAGAGCGACAACAACGCCACCAAAAGCGCCGCAAGAACCTTCGCCGTTCGCTCATCGTGGCCGTCATCGCCATCCTCGTCTTCGGCACCGGGGCGCTGCTCTTCGTTGGAAAGCCCACTACCACGACGACGACCATCGCTACTCCCCAAGTACAGGCCAACGCCAAAGCCGTCGCGGCGGGATGTCCGGCGTCGACGAGTACCCGCGTGAACACGCTCACCTGGACCAAGGCGCCCGCGATGACGATTACCACCGCCAAGACCTACTACGCGAACTTCGCCACGACCGCCGGAAACTTCGTAGTGAAACTCGACGCGAAGACCGCACCCATCACGACGAACAACTTCGTATTCTTGGCGCAGCACCAGTACTACAAGTGCGTCATCTTCCACCGCGTCATTCCTGGCTTCATGATTCAAGGGGGCGACCCCACGGGTACGGGCACGGGGGGGCCGGGTTACACCATCGCCGACGAACTGCCAAAGGCGGGAAGTCCCACGTACCCGCTGTACTCCCTCGCGATGGCCAACACCGGCCAGGTCCACACCGGTGGTAGCCAATTTTTCATCGTCACTGGCACGACGGGCGAAACGTTAAAGGCGCAGTACTCACTCTTCGGTCAGGTTGTCAGCGGTTCCAAAGTTGTCAACGTCATCCAAAACGCCGGTAACCCGAGTACTACCGCGAGCGGTGTCCCGCCGATCGTCACTCATCGAATTTTGAACATCACGATAAGCGAGAAATAAAACATGACCGATCACGTCCCCAACCCCGACGGCTCCAGTTCCAAGCGTCAGAAATTTGACGCCGCGCCCGAGATGATCATCGATCCGACCAAGACCTACCACGCGACGATGGTCACCTCGAAGGGCACGATGGAGCTGCTCCTCGACCACCACGGCGCGCCCGTCACGGTCAACAGTTTCGTGTACTTGGCCCGTTGGCACTACTACGACGGCATCGTCTTTCACCGCATC
>JGI20195J14853_1000462_pt1 | contig 13275 bp, 12 predicted proteins | sample NGESurdeep092012_3_FD_14853 | JGI IMG/M metagenome (IMG submission 14853)
ATTTGCGGGCGCTGCGCAGGTCGCCGGCGCCGATCGCGATCAATCCACGCGAGATCGCCAGATAGCCTTTCATCGCGCGGCGATGCCGGAAGAACAGCGACACCTGCTCGGGCGAACGCAGGATGCCACGCACGATGGCCCACAGCAGCATGAGCACGAGCACCAGCACGACGATGGCGAGCGCGGCCACCATCAGCGAGGTTTCGATGTGGTAGCCCATCCAGGTGATGACGACGTCGCCCGGTCGGTCGGCGACCCAGGCAAAGCCGGCCGCCAGCACCGCGACCGCCAGCAGGAAAAGGATCAGCCGGATCATCGCGCCCTCACCGTGGCCCGAGCGCGCGCGCCGTATCGGCGGCGTATTGACGGGCGGCCGCGAGCGCGGCCTGGCGCGCCTGCGCCTTCGCGATCCAGGCCTGCGCCGGCGCGCGCGTGGCGTCGGCGAGCTTGCCGAGATCGGCGAGCGCGGCCGCAATATCGGCCTTGGCCGCGTCGATTTCGATACGCGCCAGCACCGCGGAAGCATCGTCGCCGGGCGGCGCATCGACCGGCCGAATGCGCACCAGTCTGNCGGCATTGGCCTGCAGCCGCTCCAGGAAGCCGCTTTCCGGCGCCTGCGCGCCGGAAATCTTGAGCATAGCGGGGAGCAGNNCGCGCAGCTCCTGCGCCAGCGCCGGTGCCGTCGGCACGCCGGCCGTCGCGAACGGCGCGAGCGCCGCCAAAGTCTTGTCGTCGGTGCCGAGCGATTTGGCCTGCGCGAGCTCGGCCGCAAACGACGCGCCGCTCGCCACTGCGTCGCGTAAGCCAGCCGCGCTCAAGGCCAGCCGCGCAGCGATGTCGGCCGAGGACGCCTTGGCGATGTCGTCGCGCGCGGCCTTGGCGGATTGTTCGAGCGCGGCCATGCGCTTTTGCAAAGCGTCGAGTTCGGCCGGCGAAATTCCGGCGGAAGAATTCTTCGCAGCCTCTTGCACGCTGGCGTGCAAGTCCGTCACCATCTTGACGGCCGCGTCGGCGCGCTCGCGCGCTTGGCTCGCAGTGGCGGCGGTATCGTCGCTGCGCCGATTGAGCGCGGTGAGCGCGATGCCGAGCGACTTCATGGCGCTATCGGCGGCGGCCAGCCGTTCCGCCACGCCAGCATCGCCCGCCGGCAGCTTGCTGATTGTGCCTTCAATTTTGCTCACACGCGGCGTCAGCGCGTCGATCGCTTTCGCATCGACGGAAACTTGCGCACCTGTATCGGTCGACGCCACAGTACGCACCGGCAGCAAGCCGGCCAGCCAGAGAGCGACCAGCACCAGCGCGACGGTCGCCGCGCCGGCGACACCGGCGGCGAGCGTTGCCAGGCTGATTGGATTGCCAGGCCGGGCCTCGGCCGGCGGTTCCTGCGCGGGAGCGGGCGGCGGATCGGACTGCGGTGGCGAGGCCGCCTCGGGCGACGGCATTTCGGTGGCAGTGAGATCAATGGTCGGCGCCGCGCGCTTCTTGCGGCGCGGTCCAGACGTCGCGTCTTGGGGCGCGGCTTGTTGCGCTCCTTCGGGCACTTCCGGCGTCGTGCGCTTGTCTGCCATGCAACTCCTCGGCGAATCGGCCCACCCGCATGCAGGAAATAACGCAAATGGCGCAGCGGCGCCAATCAACCCTCGGCCGGCTCCAGAAGTCCGATCATCGCCGCCTCGTCCGGCTGCTTTGCCACGGCGATGCTGCCGGCGCCCGCGCCGCTCAGTGGCTCGGCGATCGGCCGCGCCAGGCAAAAATGCCGCACNNCCAGCGCCTGTTCGATGATGCCCGCCTGGCGGGCGCCGGCGATGTAGTTCTCGGCACTGCGCCTGGAAAAATGCAGCACCGCGTCGACCTCGCCGGCCTTAAGCGCCGCGGTCAGCGCGGGCGGAAACGGCGCGGTGACCGCTCGGTAAACGACCGCCATCTCCGCCGCAACGCCGTGCACGACCAGTTCGGCCACCAGATCGGCGGCGCGATCCTCGCCGGCCAGATAAAGCAAGGGCNCCGCCGCATCGGCATGACGCTCGGCGATCAGCTGCACCAGATCGCGCACGTCGCCACCGGCCGAAGTGACGTCGGTAAATCCCGCCTGTCGCGCGGCGTCGGCGCTGCGCTGGCCGACCGCGATCAGCGGCAGCTTGACGAGCGCTGCGCGCGCCGAGTTGCCGACGATGGCGCCGGGCGCATTGGCGCTGGTGATGATGACCGCGCCCCAGATGCCGGAAAGGTCGGCCGCCACCGGCTCGACCCGCAGCAGCGGCGCGACCAGCACAGCGTGTCCACGCGCGCGCAAAGCGGCGGCGGTGCGTTCGCTATCGGCCTGCGGGCGGGTGACGACCANGCGCATGNCATTTTTTCCTGCGCATGATCTTTTCCGAAAACCGGTTTCCACTTTTCGGGATCATGCGCTANTCAAAGAANCCGGNNCCAGCTTGCNCTTTGAGTTCGCGTCCAGCTTCGCCGCCGATCATGATCGCATCCTTGCGAAGGCCCGTTCNGGCGANNTCGTGCGCGGCGGCACCATCNGGCCGCGCGATCAGCCCGCGGAAATGAATCGTATCGCCGGACAGATCGGCATGACCGCNAATCGGCGTCTTGCAGGAACCGTCGAGCNCCGCGAGGAACGCGCGCTCGCAAGCAAGCGCGGTCGAAGTGTCGGCATNATNGATACGCGCCAGCAATTCGCGCGTGCGCGCGNCGTCCTCGCNCGCCTCGATACCGATCACACCCTGCCCGACCGCCGGGAGAAATTCTTCCGCGCTCATGATCTTGGTCGCGTGCTCGACCAGACCGAGNCGCTTCANNCCGGCGAGCGCCAGGATCGTCGCATCGACCTCGCCNTCCGCGAGCTTGCGCAGTCGCGTCTCCACATTGCCACGCAGCGGCACCACGCGCAGGTCGCCGCGCGCGCGCTTGGCGATCGCCTGCCGCCGTGGCGAGGTCGTGCCCAAGGTCGCCCCCTGCGGCAAATCGGCGAGCGACGGCGCCTTGCGGCTGATGAACACGTCGCGCGGGTCCTCGCGCTCGAGGCAGGCCGCCAGCATCAGCCCCGCCGGCAACACGGTCGGCATGTCCTTGGCCGAATGCACGGCCAGATCGATGCGGCCGTCCAGCAGCGCTTCCTCGATCTCCTTAGTGAACAGGCCCTTTCCCCCCACCTCCGCCAGCGGCCTATCCTGGATCGCATCGCCGGAGGTGCGGATGATGACGATCTCGATCGCCGCCTCGTTCACCCCGAGCGCCACGGCCAGCCGCGCGCGCACGGTGCGCGCCTGCACCAGCGCCAGCGGGCTGCCGCGCGTGCCGATGCGCAAGGGGGCTGCGCCCGAGGATTGCGCCATGTAACCTCACGATGCTAGGCCGAACCGGGATCGGCCCTCGGGCAATGGACTAGCTATTATTTCGGCCGCCGTCGACCTCGCCCTTGCCGGGTGAGGCAAGAAGTGAGCATCGAATGATCGTCCTCGGCATCGAAACGACCTGCGACGAGACCGCCGCGGCGGTCGTGGAACGTTTCGACGACGGCCACGGCAAGATCCTGTCCAATATCGTGCTGTCGCAGGTCAGCGAACACGCCGCTTTCGGCGGCGTGGTTCCCGAGATCGCCGCCCGCGCCCATGTCGAGGCGCTCGACCTGATCATCGCCAGGGCCATGGCGCAGGCCGAGCGCGGCTACAGCGCCATCGACGGCGTCGCCGCCGCCGCCGGCCCTGGGCTGATCGGCGGCGTCATCGTCGGGTTGACCACGGCCAAGGCGATCGCGCTGGTCCAGCGCAAGCCGCTGATCGCGGTCAATCATCTCGAAGCCCATGCGCTCACCGCGCGGCTGACCGACGCCACGCCGTTTCCCTATTGCCTGTTCCTCGCCTCCGGCGGCCACACCCAGATCGTCGCCGTGCGCGGCGTCGGCGATTACGTACGGATTGGCACCACGCAGGATGACGCCATCGGCGAGGCCTTCGACAAGACCGCCAAGCTCCTGGGCCTCGGCTATCCGGGCGGGCCGCAGGTCGAGAAGGAAGCGACACGCGGCGACGCCGCCCGCTTTGCGCTGCCGCGGCCGATGCATGGACGCAAGGACGCGGATTTCTCGCTCTCGGGTCTGAAGACCGCGCTGCGTCTGGAAGCCGAAAAAATCGCGCCGCTGTCCGACCAGGACGTCGCCGACCTGTGCGCCTCGTTCCAGCAGGCGGTGGTGGAAGTCGTGCTCGACCGGCTGCGTGCTGGTCTTCGTCTGTTTCGCGCCCGCTACGGCGCGCCCACTGCGCTGGTCGCCGCCGGCGGCGTCGCCGCCAATCAGGCGATCCGCAAGGTACTGCATCGTCTCGCTTTCGAGGTCGGCACCGTGCTGGTGGCGCCGCCGCTCGAGCTGTGCACCGACAACGGCGCCATGATCGCCTGGGCCGGCGCCGAGCGGCTGGCGCTCGGCCTCACCGATACGCTCGATGTCGCGCCGCGCGCGCGCTGGCCACTCGATGAGATCGCGGCGGCTAAGGGCAAGCTACAACGCACGGCGGCTTACAAGTGAGCGGGCGCGCATGAGTATCAACCGCATCGCAGTGCTCGGGGGCGGCGCCTGGGGAACGGCGCTGGCGCAGACCTGCGCGCGCACCGGGCGCGCGGTCACGCTGTGGGAGCATGAGCCGGGCAATGCCGCTAGCTTAGAGACAAAACGCGAGAGTCTTTTCCTGCCGGGCGTGCGGCTCGACGATGGCATCAAGGTCACGCGCGACCTGGCCACGGCGGCGCGCGCCGACGCCATCCTCTTGGTGGTGCCGGCGCAGGCGATGCGCGCGGTCTGCACAGCGCTGGCGAAAGTCATGACCGCGCCGACGCCGCTGATCGCTTGCGCGAAAGGTATCGAGCACGGCAGCCATAAATTCATGACCGAGATCATCGCCGAATGCGCACCCAAAGCCATGCCGGCGATCCTGTCGGGTCCGAGTTTCGCCGCCGACGTGGCGCGCGGATTGCCGACCGCGGTGACGCTGGCCGCGGCCGACGGCAAACTAGCGGGAGATCTGGCGCAGGCGATCGCGTCGGCAAGCTTCCGCCCCTATCATTCGACCGACGTGCGCGGCGTCGAGATCGGCGGCGCCACCAAGAACGTGCTGGCGATCGCCGCGGGCATCGTCACCGGCCGCGGACTCGGGGCGAGCGCCGCGGCGGCATTGACCACGCGCGGCTTTGCGGAACTCGTGCGTTTCGGCAAGGCCTATGGCGCCAAGCCGGAGACGATGATCGGCTTGTCCGGACTCGGCGATTTGATCTTGACCTGCTCGAGCCCGCAGTCGCGCAATTTTTCCTTCGGCGTCGCGCTCGGCAAAGGCGAGAAGCTGGACGGCGCCGCGCACGGCAAGTTGGCCGAAGGCGCTTTCACCGCGCCGGTGCTGTTGGAAATGGCGCGCGAGAAAAATGTCGACATGCCGATCTCGGCCGCGGTCGCCGCCGTGCTGACGGAAAAACTGAGCGTGGACGCGGCGATCGAGTCGCTGCTCACGCGCCCGATCAAGTCGGAAGCGTGACATGGCCTACTGGCTGCTGAAATCCGAACCCGATGCCTGGTCGTGGGACAGCCAAGTGGCGAAAGGCGCTAAGGGCGAAGCCTGGTCCGGCGTTCGCAACCATCAAGCCAAGCTCAATCTGATGAAGATGAAGAAAGGAGAGCGCGCCTTCTTCTATCATTCCAATGTCGGCAAGGCGGCCGTCGGCATTGTTGAAATCATCCGCGAGCGTTATCCCGATCCCTCCGCCAAGCCGGGCGAGCCCTGGGTGGTCGTCGACGTGAAGGCGGTCGAGCCGTTGCCGAAGCCAGTGACGCTCGATGCGATCAAGGCCGAACCGAAGCTCAAGGCGATGGTGCTGGTCAACAATACGCGGCTGTCGGTGCAGCCGGTCACCGACGCCGAGTGGAAAATCGTGTGCAAGATGGGTGGGCTGTAGCGGGAGAACCTCCATGACCTTCGCAGGCATCAATTACTGGGCGGTGCTGGTGGCGGGCGCCATCGGTTTCGCATTCGGCGGTGTCTGGTATCGCCTGCTGGCCCAGCCCTGGAAGGCGGCGCATGGCTTCAGCACGGAGCAAATCCGCGCCCATCACGGCACAGGCATGGCGCCTTGGCCGCTCATCATCGCGCTGGTCGCCGACCTGATCATGGCCTGGATGCTGGCCGGCATGATCGGCCATCTCGGCGACGTCACGATCAAGAACGGCGTGATCTCCGCCGCCTTCATCTGGTTCGGCTTCGTCATCACTACCCTGGTAGTGAACAATACCTTCGGCATGCGCAGCGCCAAATTGATCGCCATCGACGGCGGTCATTGGCTGGCGGTCTTGCTGCTGATGGGCGCGATCATCGGCGCCTGGGGGGTGTGAACTGTTTCGTGTCCCAGGCGCAGCGCACCACTCCGCTACGCACTGCAAGTCGGATTTATCCGACTTGCAGCAATAAAGAAGTGGCGGAAGTCGGGTAAACCTGACTTCCGCTGTGCTGCGCCGCATCCGGGGAACGTCCCCCGACCAAAGTGGGGCATGGCGCGCCTTGTCGCGCCTGCAAGCGCCGTCGCATAATAGGGCCAACGAGAAACTAAACGGGTGCCCGCGGCTGAGCCATGCGGGCGGGGAGGAAGTTCCGATGTCCGACAAGATCTATGACGTTCCACCTGCCTGGCAGAAACGCGCCTACGCCGACAAGGCCAAGTACGAGGAAATGTACACACGCTCGATCAAGGACCCGAACGGGTTCTGGGCCGAGCAGGCCAAGCGCATCGACTGGATCAAGCCGTTCAAGAAGGTCAAGAACTCTTCTTTCGACCCGCACCACGTCTCGATCAAATGGTTCGAGGACGGCACACTCAACGTCGCCTACAACTGCGTCGACCGGCATCTGGCCAAGCGTGGCGACCAGACCGCTATCATTTGGGAAGGCGACGATCCCAAGAACGACAAGAAACTCACTTATAAGCAGCTGCATGCCGAGGTCTGCCGCTTCGCCAATGTGCTGAAGGCGCGCGGCGTCAAGAAGGGCGACCGCGTCACCATCTATCTGCCGATGATTACCGAGACCGCGGTGGCCATGCTCGCTTGCGCGCGCATCGGCGCCATTCACTCGGTGGTGTTCGGCGGCTTCTCGCCGGACTCGCTCGCCGGCCGCGTCGACGACTGCAAGTCCGATGTGGTGATCACCGCCGATGAGGGCATCCGTGGCGGCCGCAAGATTCCGCTCAAGGCAAATACCGACGCCGCCTGCGACAAGGTGGGCCACGTCAAATCCGTCATCGTCGTGCGCCACACCGGCGCGAAAGTGAACATGAAGGCCGGCCGCGACGTCTATTACGACGAGATCGCCAATACCGTGGCCGCCGATTGCCCGTGCGAGGAGATGAACGCCGAGGACCCGCTGTTCATCCTCTACACCTCGGGTTCGACCGGCAAGCCGAAGGGCGTGCTGCACACCACCGGCGGCTATCTGGTCTACACCGCGCTCACGCACCAATACGTGTTCGACTATCACGACGGCGACATCTACTGGTGCACCGCCGATGTCGGCTGGGTCACCGGCCACAGCTATATCGTGTACGGCCCGTTGGCGAACGGCGCCATTACCATGATGTTCGAGGGCGTACCGAACTATCCGAGCGTGTCGCGTTTCTGGGAAATCTGCGACAAGCACCAGGTCAACATCATCTACACCGCGCCGACCGCGCTCCGCGCGCTGATGCAAGCAGGCGACGCGCCGGTGAAGAAGACCTCGCGCAAATCGCTGCGCCTGCTCGGCACCGTCGGCGAGCCGATCAATCCGGAAGCCTGGGAGTGGTACTACCACGTGGTCGGCGAAGACCGCTGTCCGATCGTCGACACCTGGTGGCAGACCGAGACCGGCGGCATCCTGATCACGCCGCTGCCCGGCGCCATCAAGCTCAAGCCGGGCTCGGCGACGCTGCCGTTCTTTGGCGTCATCCCGCAGATCGTCGACGCCGAGGGCAAGGAATTGCCAGGCGCCGGCTCGGGCAATCTGTGCATCGCCGACTCGTGGCCGGGAATGATGCGCACGGTCTATGGCGACCACGAGCGCTTCATCGACACCTACTTCAAGACCTATCCGGGCAAGTACTTCACCGGCGATGGCTGCCGCCGCGACGAGGATGGCTATTACTGGATCACCGGCCGCGTCGACGACGTGATCAACGTCGCTGGCCACCGCCTCGGCACCGCCGAAGTGGAAAGCGCGCTGGTGGCGCATCCGAAAGTGTCGGAGGCCGCCGTGGTCGGCTATCCGCACGACATCAAGGGCCAGGGCATCTACGCTTACGTGACGCTGATGACCGGCGAAAAGCCGAGCGAGGAATTGCGCAAGGAACTGGTGGCCTGGGTGCGCAAGGAGATCGGTCCGATCGCCTCGCCCGACCTCATCCAGTTCTCGCCCAGCCTGCCGAAGACACGCTCGGGCAAGATCATGCGGAGAATTCTTCGCAAGATCGCCGAGGACGACTACGGCGCGCTCGGCGACACCTCGACGCTGGCCGAGCCGGCCGTGGTGGATGATCTGGTGCATAACCGGCAGAACAAGAAAGCCGGCGCCAAGGCGGGGGCGTGACTATTTCCCTCTCCCCGCAATGCGGGGAGAGGTGAAAACAGCCGCCCTTTAGCCGTCGTTTACGATACTTCGAGCTTTTGCCTGCGCCGGTCGCGCACCGCATTATTATTACGTCCGTTAACAGTTGCGGGCGTGTGCAATGATTCATGTGCTGAAGCGGACGGCGGTTTTTGTCGCGATCGTGCTGGCTTGGGCGCTGCCGGCGGCGGCGGCGAATGCGGCCACCCGCAACGTCGTCAGCTTCTACGGCTTCTCGCCCGGCACCATCGTGGTAAAGACCCACGAACGCCATCTTTATTATGTCCTCGATGGCGGCCGCGCGCTGCGCTTCCCGGTCGGCGTCGGCCGTGCCGGCATGACCTGGACCGGCAACGCGCAAGTCGAAGGCAAATTTGTCCGGCCGGCTTGGGCGCCGCCTGATTCCATCCGCCGCGAAAATCCGCGTCTGCCCAAGGTCATTCCCGGTGGCGCCGCCAACAATCCGATGGGCGCGGCCGCGCTCACCTTGCGCGGCGGCGAATATGCCATCCATGGCACCAATCGTCCGGAATTGATCGGCGGCTTCGTCTCGCACGGCTGTATCCGCATGTACAACGCCGACATCCGCGAGCTCTATCGCCTGGTCGCTATCGGCACGCCGGTCGTCGTCGAGCAGTGATGGGCGCGCGTCGCGCGCCGTTCGGCTCCGAATTTCACCCGCACCAGCTTGCGCGCCGGCCGCCGGAATAGCGACGCGCATAGCCGCCGTCGAACAGCGCCTCGGAGACACTCGGCGTGCGCGCGGTCGAGACGTCGGCATCGACGCGCCCACCATATTTGTCCTGGCCGATGCGCGAGATGCCGACCGAACCTTCCGCCAGCAGCCGCGCCAGCGCGTCGCGCGCGGCCAGCGCCTTCACCCGCTCATCGTCGCAACGCGCGTGCAGTTCCGGCGCATCGATGCCGCGCAGACGGACACGCGTGGTGACGTCCATGCCGGGCCAGATGCGCACCCGCGCCTCGAACGTGTCGCCGTCGAGCACGCGCACCACTTCGGCCGGATGACCGCTGCGTAGCGCGGACGCCGGCTGCGGCTCACGCGTCTGGATCGCCGCCACGGCGTCGTCGCGGCTGGCGCCCAGCGGAGCGATCAGTGCGCCGGCGGTCAACCCAGCGGCGAAGGTGGCCGCGGCCAGCAGCAGCGCGCCGCCGCCGCGCTGCGGCATGGCGAATGATTTCAGCGTTAGGAACATGCTCCTAGGTATAACATCCGCCGGACGATTCACAAGCACAATCTAAAGTAGTTTATGATAAATATTCTACCCAGTTCCCGGCACCCCGCCCCGTCTAAAGCTGTGAACCGTTGACATTTTTTGTCCAAGGCTTCGCGCCCAAGCCACAATTCGTGGCAATGATTGGGGCATGGCGCGTCCGCGCACCTCCCCGCAGCCGGAAGTCCCCGGCCTCGCCGCCCGAAGGATCGCCGCCGACATTCTCGACGGCGTCCTGCGGCGGAAGATCGCGCTCGATGAGCAACTGTCCGGCAAAGCCGCCCATCCCGGCCTGGTCGGGCTCGCCGACCGCGACCGCGCGCTGATGCGCCGGCTCGCCGCCACCGTGCTGCGGCGTCTTGGTACCCTCCACCACATGCTCGGCGGATTTCTCGACAAGGGCTTTCCGTCCGAAGCGCCGCGCGTGGAAACCATTCTGCTGATTGGCGCCGCGCAGATCCTCTGGCTCGAAGTGCCCGATCATGCCGCGGTCGATCTGTCGGTGCGCCTGGCGCAGGCCGACCGCCGGGCGGCGCGCTATGCCGGGCTGATCAATGCCGTGCTACGGCGCGTGACGCAAAGTAAGACGGCGGCGCTTGCCAACATCTCGACACGCGACACGCCGAAATGGCTGGTGGCGCGCTGGACCAAACGCTATGGCGCCGAGACCGCGCGCACGATCGCCGCTGCCAATGGCCATGAGCCGGCGCTCGATCTCACCGTCAAATACGATGCCGAGTCATGGGCCGAGCGGCTGCGCGGCCGCGTGCTGCCGACCGGAACCGTGCGTACGATCGCGCATGGCGCGATCTCGCTGCTGCCGGGCTTCAATGAAGGCGCCTGGTGGGTGCAGGACGCCGCCGCGTCACTGCCTGCCCGGCTGCTTGGCGACATGCGCGGTAAAGCGGTCGCCGACCTGTGCGCAGCGCCCGGCGGCAAGACCGCGCAACTGGCGTTTGCCGGCGCGCGCGTCACCGCGGTCGATCGCTCCGCGGCGCGGCTCAACCGCCTACGCGAGAATATGGCGCGGCTGGCGCTGCAAGCCGAGACCGTCACCGCCGACGTGCTGGAATGGCAACCTGGATCGTCCCAACCTGAATCGTCCAATGCCGGTCCATTCGACGCCGTGCTGCTCGATGCGCCCTGCTCCTCGACCGGCACCATCCGCCGCCACCCCGACATACCCTGGCTCAAGAGCGAAGCCGACATCGTGGTGCTGACCTCCTTGCAGCAGCGTCTGCTCGACCGCGCGGTCGATCTGCTCAAGCCCGGCGCCACCCTGGTCTATTGCGTCTGCTCGCTGGAGCCGGAGGAAGCCGAGGACCAGATCACGGCTCTGCTGGCGCGCGACCCGCGCGTCACCCGCATGCCTGTTGCAGCGCAAGAAGTATGCGGCCACGCCGAATTCCTCACCGCGGATGGCGACCTGCGCACGCTGCCGCCACAACTGCCCGACCCCGATCCGCGCTGGGGCGGGCTCGATGGATTCTATGCCGCCCGGCTCACCCGCAAAGCCTAGGGCCGGACCGGCATATTGGACCTTTGGCGACCCTTCGCTATCGTGTGGATTGTGCGCGAGAATCGGGCCGCGCCGCAGGGGACGAGCGCCTTCATGATGCGGGTTTCGGTCGCGGAGCTGGCCAGGCTCTCCGTGCTTATCGGGCGCCGCGCATTCCGCAGCCTGCTCGGCCGCGTCAGCACAAATCGGCTGCTGCGCTGGCGGTTTGGCTCGACCAAGACCGACCGGCTGGTGATCGCGCCGCAGGACCTGCGCACCGCCGACGCCACCCGCGCCAGCGAAATCTATGCCGGCCGCTTCGCCTTCGCCGGCAAGGTGGTGATCTGCGACCGCCGCTCCCCCTTTGAAATGACGCCGCCGTCCGACGAATGGGCGGTGATGCTGCTGAGCTTCTCCTGGCTGCGCCATTTGCGCGCCGCCGACAGCGCCATCACCCGCGCCAATGCCCGCTCGCTGATCGATGACTGGATCAACCTGCAAGGCGGCTGGCATCCGCTCGGCTGGCGCGTCGATATTCTCTCGCGCCGCATTGTCTGCTGGCTCAGCCAGGCGCCGTTCGTATTGCAAGATGCCGACGCGCGCTTCTACCGCCGCTTCCTGCGCAGCCTGTCGCGGCAGGTGCGCTGTCTGCGCCGCTCGCTGAAACAGTCGCGCGACGGGCTGCCGCGGCTGCAGGCGGTGATCGCGCTCAATTATGCGACGCTGTGCATGCAGGGGCAGTCCGGCAACCTGCGCGGCAACGCGCGCCGCTTGATCGAGGAACTGCGTCGCCAGATCCTGCCCGACGGCGGACATATCAGCCGCAATCCCGGCGCGCTGATCGAACTGCTGGTGGACCTGCTGCCGCTGCGCCAGTTGTTCTCCGCGCGCCACCTGCAGCCGCCGCCGGCGCTCAACAACGCCATCGACCGCATGATGCCGATGCTGCGTTTCTTCCGCCACGGCGACGGCAATTTCGCGCAATTCAACGGCATGGGTCCGACGCCGGTCGACCTGCTCGCCACCGTGCTCGCTTACGATGACGCCCGCGGCGCACCGGTGTCGAACGCGCCGCATTCCGGCTATCAGCGTATCGACGCCGGCCGCACCGCCCTCCTGATGGATACCGGCCGGCCGCCGCCGCTGGCTTTGAGCCAGGAGGCGCATGCCGGCTGCCTGTCGTTCGAGTTGTCGTGCAACCAGCATCGGCTGGTGATCAATTGCGGGTTGCCGGCGGTGAACAAGGAAAACTGGCGGCAGGTGGCGCGCGCCACCGCGGCGCATTCCACCGTCACGTTCAACGACGAGTCGTCGTGCCGTTTCCTCGAGTCCCACCGATTGCGGCGGCTGCTGTTCGGCACGCCGATCGTCAGCGGACCGCACGACGTGCGCGTAATGCGCGAAGACAAGCCGGACGGCACGAATTTGACCGTCTCGCATGATGGTTACGCCAGCGCCTTTAACGTGATCCACCACCGCGCGCTGCGGCTTAGCCCCGACGGCCGCGCGCTCGATGGCGAGGACAGTTTCACGCCCGCGGTAGTCGCCGCGCTGCCGGCGGATAAAAGCGACGAATTCACTGTCCGTTTTCACCTGCATCCCTCGATCAAGGCCAACCGGCTGTCGGACGGCCGCGGCGTTATCCTGCTGCTGCCCGACCGCGAGCTGTGGACCTTCAATTCCTATGGCGAACCCGTGCAGATCGAGGAAAGCGTGTATCTCTCCGGCTCGGACGGGCCGCGCCGCACCGTGCAGATCGTGATTTACGGCCACGCCCGCGATCAGGCCAATGTGCGCTGGAGCTTCCGCCACACCCCGCCGGCGCCGCCGGGTACCCGGCCCGAGCGGGCGGACGAGCCGGAATTGCCGCTGTGACTTCCTTCACCTCCCCCCTTGCGGGGGAGGTCGGCGAGCGACATTAGTCGCGAGC
>JGI20195J14853_1000464_pt1 | contig 13268 bp, 10 predicted proteins | sample NGESurdeep092012_3_FD_14853 | JGI IMG/M metagenome (IMG submission 14853)
TGCGGGTGAACACGCCGCCCAGCGTCTCGATGCCGAGCGAAAGCGGGGTCACGTCGAGCAGCAGCACGTCCTTGACGTCGCCTTGCAGCACGCCGGCCTGAATGGCGGCGCCCATTGCCACCACTTCGTCCGGGTTGACGCCCTTGTGCGGCTCCTTGCCGAAGAACTGCTTCACGACTTCCTGCACCTTCGGCATACGCGTCATGCCGCCGACTAGAACGACCTCGTTGATCTCGGCCGCCGAGATGCCGGCGTCCTTGATCGCCTTGCGGCAGGGCTCGACGGTCTTCTGAATGAGATCGTCGACCAGCGCCTCGAACTTGGCGCGGGTGAGCTTCATGGTGAGATGCTTGGGACCCGCCGCATCCGCCGTGATGAACGGCAGATTGATCTCGGTCTGCGTGGTGGACGACAGCTCGATCTTGGCCTTCTCGGCCGATTCCTTAAGCCGTTGCAGCGCCAGCTTGTCGCGGCGCAGGTCGATGCCCTGTTCCTTCTGGAATTCGTCGGCCAGATAGTTGACCAGGCGCATATCGAAGTCTTCGCCGCCCAGGAACGTGTCGCCGTTGGTGGATTTCACCTCGAACACGCCGTCGCCGATTTCCAGGATCGAAATATCGAAGGTGCCGCCGCCGAGGTCGTAGACCGCGATGGTGCCGGTCTTCTGCTTGTCGAGACCGTAGGCGAGCGCGCCGGCGGTCGGCTCGTTGATGATGCGCAGCACCTCGAGACCGGCGATTTTGCCGGCATCCTTGGTGGCCTGACGTTGAGCGTCGTTGAAATAGGCCGGAACGGTGATGACGGCCTGATCGACCTTCTGCCCGAGATAGGCTTCCGCCGTTTCCTTCATCTTCTGCAGGATGAAGCCGGAAATCTGCGAGGGCGAATAGCTCTTGCCGTCGATCTCGACCCAGGCGTCACCGTTGGAGGCCTTGGAAATCTTGTAGGGAACGAGTTTTTTGTCCTTCTCGACCATCGGGTCGTCGTAGCGCCGTCCGATCAGGCGCTTGACCGCGAAGATGGTCTTTTCCGGATTGGTGACCGCCTGGCGCTTGGCCGGCTGGCCGACGAGACGCTCGCCGTCGTCGCTGAAGGCGACGATCGAGGGCGTGGTTCGCATGCCTTCAGCGTTCTCGATGACTTTCGGGGTCTTGCCTTCCATGACGGCGACGCACGAATTGGTGGTGCCGAGGTCGATGCCGATGACCTTGCCCATGGTTTTTCCTCTCAATTGCGGCAGGCCGGCCGGGCCAATTGGCGCCCGGGCGGGATACGTCCGCGGCCCATCCGCAGACCCCCTGATCCAGCCCCCTGGATACGTTTTTTGCCGCATTTCTGCGGCTCAATGGCTCATATAGGAGGGCCGCCTCGGCCCGCAAGCCAGCCTGTCACGAAATCACGAGCCGGCGGGCCGGACCTCCGCCGTCACGCGACTTGAGGGTTAATCTAGCCGTTGCCGCGCCGGGTCGGGTCGGTTAGGCAGGCCGGCCCACCCCCGAAATGGAAAGCAGATACGCCCCATGCCGCGCCGATTGTTGGCTTACCTCGTTGCCGCAATGCTCGTAATTTGGCCTGCCGTGGCGGTCCTTAGTCCCGCTTTCGGCGCCGAGCCGGCGTTTCCGCCGGGCTCGCGGATCGGGCTCGAGCCGCCCGGCGATCTCAAGCCGAGCACGCGTTTTCCGGGCTTCGAGGACATCGACCGCAAGGTCGCCTTTACCCTTCTCGAACTTCCGGCCAGCGCCTATGCCGAACTTGCGCGCGCGGCGAATGCCACGGAGCAGCGCGGCCTCACCGACGTAAAGCGGGAAGAATTTTCATTGCGCGGCGGCACCGGGCTGCTGGTCACCGGCCGCGCCCAGATCAATGACGTCGCGCTGCACAAATGGATTCTGCTGGCGACCGCGGCCGCCGACAAGGACCTTACCGTGCTGATCAATGTGGAAGTGCCGGAAGCCGCGCGCGCGGTTTATTCCGACGCGGTCATCCGCCAGGCGCTGGCGAGTGTCACGTTCCGGCCGATGCCGATCCAGGAGCAGCTCGGCTTGCTGCCGTTCAAGCTTGGACAACTGGCCGGCTTCCGGGTGATGCAGGTGCTTGCCCAAGGCGGCGTGATCCTGACCGAGGGTCCGACCGATGACCTCAGCAAGCAGCCTTATGTGATCGTCTCGATTGGGCAGGGCTCGCCGGAACAGCCCGACGACCGCGCCAGGTTTGCCCGCGACCTGCTGTCGTCGGCGCCGCTGCGCGATCTCAGCGTGCAGTCGGCGGATGCCATGCGGATCGGCGGCTTGCCCGGCTACGAGATCAGGGCGCAGGCCAAGGGGCTCAATGACGAGCCGATCTTGGTGGCGCAGTGGCTGCGTTTCAGCGGCGGCAATTTTTTGCGCGTCATCGGCATCGGCCGCAAGGACGATTGGGACGCGCTGTTCACCCGCTTCCGCGCGCTGCGCGACGGAATCGAGTTCCGCTAGAATTTGATCGTGCTGCGGATGCCGGCGATGAAGGCGTTGCCGATGGCAACCGTCGGATCGTTCGGGTTTGGCACATTGCCGCCGGGATGGACGATGTATTGCAAATCCGGCTGCACGATCCACCAGGGCGCGATTTGCGCCGCGTAAGTCATCTCGAACACCACCTCTTCGTCGCGGATCGGAAAAGGCGGCGCGATCGCGAGCGTGTCGCGGTCGAACGCCGCCGCGGCCGGACTGATCTTGGAATAGGCGATGCCGAGGGTAAACATGTCGTTCGGGCGATCGCGCAGCGCTCCCTTAACGCCGATGCCGCCGTCCATGTAGAACGAAATCAGATTGCGGTCCGTCGGCGCCACGCCGCCGCGCAGGAAGACGTTGACGGAGCCGTCCTTGCCAATGCGCGAGACCATTTGGTCGACGAGGCCATAGATGCCCCAGTTGCCGCTGTGATTGAGCGGACCGGCCGCGGCCGGATCGGCAAGCGACACCACAGTGCCGGCGCCGTTCACGCCGAAATGCTGGTCGGCGTAATCCGCGGTCGCGTACCAGGCGCCGACCTTGTAGACCCCAGGCAGGTTTCCGGAAAGCTTGTATTGCAGTTCGCCCATCCACAGCGCGCTGCCGCTGAAGCTGAACGTGGTGCCGTATTTATTGCACTGCTCCGGATTGCCGGTGCAATTGCGCCCGGCCGGATCCCCGGAAAACACCGCGGTGAGTAGCGTGACGCTGTCGGTCGCATTGACCTTGAGCCGTGCACCGGGCGCTGCGAGCGGAAAGGCCGGACCGCCATGCATCATATCGGGGCCGAGGATGCCGGCCCAGCCGAAGATGCCGTTGAGTAAACCGCCATAGGTGGTGTCTTCAGCACCGTTGACGTATCCGCCGACGGTGGGGCTGATCATGAACTCATCGTCGGCGGCGAGCTGGCCGATGCGCAGCGAGAAGCGGTCGTTGAAACTCTGTTCGAACCAGGCAGTGAACAGCCGCGTCGTCGGGAGCCCGTCGATATAGCTCGGGTCGGCGATGCTGCCGACATTGTCGGCGACGTTATGGCCGCTGTTGTGGAACTGATAGATCGTGATGTGTGTCTTGGCCCCGGTCCAGCCGATCAACTTTTCCAGGTTGCTGTCGGCCGTGAATTCAAAACGGCCTTCGTAGCTGGCGCGCCGATCGATGCCGCCGGACAGCACGGCGAAGGTCTCGCCGAGATAGGCGAGGGTAAACTCGATGCCCTTGTCCTTGAGCGTGGTGCGGGCCCCGCCCCAGTCGCCGGTTCAAAGTGTCTTGCTCCCAGATCGAGGCCGGCGGCTTGGCCTTTTCCGCCGCTTGCGCGGTCGTTGCGCCGACGGCGGCGACCGCCAGAGCCAGCATGCTCAGCCAGGCACGCGGGATTTTGCTTTGCATCATGCGCCGAATCATTCCCCTGTTGGAATGATTCGTTATCCCGGTGATTCGGTAACGATTTGTTAAGCACGTTAGCCGGCCGGCCCGGCGAGCCGCCTGAGCGCCGCGAAAGAGCGGAGGCGCCGCTCAGCCAGCGCCAGTGGGGTTGTCGTTGGCGGAGGATGGCGGGGCTTTCGGCGCGGCCTTGACCACCGCCACCAGCGCCGGGCGCAGCACGCGATCGCCGAGCATATAGCCGGCCTGGATCACCTGCGCGACGTGGCCGGGCGGCAAATCGGCGGTCTGTACCTCGTACATCGCCTGATGCACGTTCGGATCGAACTTCTCGCCCTCGGGCGAGAATTTCGTTACGCCATATTTCTCCAGCACCTTCATCAGCTCACGCTCGGTGAGCTCGACGCCTTCGATCAGCGCCGTCATCTTGACATCGGCATGCTCGCGCAGTTCGGCCTCGATTGTGCCCAGCGCGCGATGCATATTGTCGGCCACTGCCAGCACGTCGCGGGCGAATCCGGCAACGCCATAGACGCGCGCGTCGGCGACCTCGCGCTCAGTGCGTTTGCGCAGGTTCTCCATCTCGGCCAGCGTGCGCAGCAGTCTGTCTTTAAATTCCGCAGCCGCTTCCAGAGCGGCGGTGACCTGCTCGGCCGGCACCAATTCCGGTACCCCGGCAGTGGCTGCATCGCCCTCGGGCTGGGCAGCCGTGTCGTCAGCGGCGGGCCTGTCCGTCATAGTGGCTAGATCCTCAAAACTGTTCGGATGCCGGGGATATCAGGCTTCAGACACGAAAAATCAAGCTCAACCCGACAGTAATTGGCTGACGATGCGCGCGGTGTAATCGACCATCGGGATGACGCGGGCATAATTGAGCCGGGTCGGCCCGATCACCCCGATCACGCCCACAATGCTGCCCTTGCTGTCGCGATAGGGCGCCACGATGGTCGAGGAGCCGGACAGCGAAAACAGCTTGTTCTCCGAGCCGATGAAGATGCGCACCCCGTCGCCGCGCTCGGCGCGGCCGAGCAGGTCGATCACCCCGCGCTTGGTCTCCAGGGCGTCGAACAGCGAGCGCACCCGCTCCAGATCGTCGAGCGCGTGCAGGTCGTCGAGCAGATTGGCATGGCCGCGCACGATCAGCTTGCGCTCCTCGCTTTCGCCGCCCGACCAGCTCGCCAGACCCGCCGCGATGATCTTCTGGGTCAGTTGGTCGAGTTCGGCCTGCCCCGCCACCTGCGCGGCTTCGATCTCGCTGCGCAGCTCGGCCAGCGTCTTGCCGCGGATGCGGGCGTTGAGGAAATTGCCCGCTTCGACCAAGGCCGACATCGGCACGCCGGCCGGCACATTGAGCACGCGGTTTTCCACCTGGCCGTCTTCGGCCACCAGAACGGCGAGCGCGCGCTCCGGCTCCAGCCGCACAAATTCGATATGCTTGAGCCGCACGTTTGCTTGCGCGGTGAGCACAACGCCGGCCGAACGGGTCAAGCCGGACAAAGTCTGCGAAGCTTCGGTCAGCACGGTTTCCAGCGACTTGCCGCTGCCGGTGCCCGCCACCTGGGCTTCGATCGAGCGGCGGTCGCTCTCGGTCAGATCGCCGATCTGCATCAGCGCATCGACGAAGAAGCGCAGGCCGAGTTCGGTCGGCAGCCGGCCGGCCGAGGTATGCGGGGCGAAGATCAGGCCGAGCTGCTCGAGGTCCGACATCACGTTGCGCACCGAGGCCGGCGACAGCGTGATCGGCAGCAGGCGCGCCAGATTGCGCGAGCCGACCGGCTCGCCGGTGGCGAGATAGCTTTCGACGATGTGGCGGAAAATCTCGCGCGAGCGCTCGTTGAGCGCCGCCAGGCTCACTTGGTTCGCGCCGATCGGAACGTCGTGGGAAGCCACGGCCTAACTCCTTACATCCAGCCAACAATGGCCATCGCGGCGGTCTTGTTCAAGCCGGGCTTATGGTTATTGTGTGCGCCGGCAACCCATAAGGATCAAGCCCGATGCGGCCGAGCCGCCGACAAGTCGATGAACTGCGCGCGGTCTCGCTCGAACGCAGCGTGGTGAAATACGCCGAAGGCTCCTGTTTCGTGAAATTCGGCGATACCCATGTGCTGGTGACCGCCAGCCTGGAGGAACGGCTGCCGCCCTGGCTCAAGGGCCAGGGGCGCGGCTGGGTCACCGCCGAATACGGCATGCTGCCGCGTGCTACGTCCGAGCGCACCCGCCGCGAGGCCAGTGCCGGCAAGCAGGGCGGCCGCACGGTGGAAATCCAGCGCTTGATCGGCCGTAGCTTGCGTTCCGTGATCGACCTGCAGGCGCTCGGCGAACGGCAGATCACCATCGACTGCGACGTGATCCAGGCCGACGGCGGCACCCGCACCGCGTCGATCACCGGCGCCTGGGTGGCGCTGTCGGATTGTCTGTCGTGGATGAAGACGCGCGACATGTTCAAGGGCCAAAGTTCGGATCAAGTGCTGCGCGATCATATCGCCGCCGTCTCCTGCGGCGTCTGCAAAGGCACCGCCGTGCTCGATCTCGATTATGCCGAGGACTCGGAAGCCGACACCGACGCCAATTTCGTCATGACCGGCTCCGGCAACATCGTCGAAATCCAGGCCACCGCGGAAAAGACCCCGTTCAGCGAAGACCAGTTCCTGGTGCTGCTGGCGCTGGCGCGCAAGGGCATCGAGAAGCTGGTGGGCTTGCAGAAGCTGGCGGTGGCGTGAGCCGAAAGCTTACAGGCCCGGTGGTGATCGCCACCCACAATCCCGGCAAGCTCGCCGAATTGCGCGAGTTGCTAGCCCCCTACGGCATCGCCGCGCAATCGGCCGGCGAGCTCGGCCTCAGCGAGCCGAAGGAAACCGGCAAAACTTTCGCCGCCAACGCGCGCATCAAGGCAATGGCTGCGGCCAAGGCAACCGACCGCCCCGCTTTCGCGGATGATTCCGGCCTGGTGGTCGACGCGCTAGGCGGCGAGCCCGGCATTCATTCGGCGCGCTGGGCCGGACCTGACAAGGATTTCCGCTTCGCCATGAACCGCATCCAGACACGGCTGATCGAGCGCGGCGCGCGCAACGCCGAGCAACGCCGCGCGCATTTCATCGCAGCACTTTGTCTGGCCTGGCCGGACGGCCATGTGGAGCAATTCGAAGGGCGCGTCGATGGCGTCGCGGCGTGGCCGCCGCGCGGCGACCAAGGCTTCGGCTACGATCCGCTGTTTCTACCTGACGGTTTCGACCGCACGTTCGGCCAAATGAGCGCCGAGGAGAAACACGGATTACCGCCGAAAGGAAAAGGCCTGTCGCATCGCGCGCGCGCCTTCATGAAGCTCGCGGACGCCTGCCTGCGCAGCGCTTGAACGGTTCCCGATCGTTACAATTTTAATCAACTGTCGGCAGCGATTGCGCATTGGCGCTGGCTGGCATGATCGGCGCGGCCTATGATGCTTAACATGACATTAACCACAGCCGCGCCGTTTGCCGTCTATGTGCACTGGCCGTTCTGCCTGTCGAAGTGCCCCTATTGCGACTTCAACAGTCACGTGCGCCATGGCGCCGTCGATGAGGCGCGCTTCGTGCGCGCGTTCGAAGCCGAGATCGCCGCGACCGCCGCGCGCGTGCCCGGCCGCACGGTGTCGACTATTTTTTTCGGCGGCGGCACGCCGTCGCTGATGCAGCCGGCGTCGGTGCAGGCCATTCTGGATGCGATCGGCAAACACTGGAGCGTCGCGCCCGACGTCGAAGTCACGCTGGAAGCCAACCCGACCAGCGTGGAAGCGACGCGCTTTCGCGGCTATCGCAGCGCCGGCGTCAACCGCGTATCGCTCGGCGTGCAGGCGCTCGACGATGGCGCGCTCAAGGAACTCGGCCGCCTGCACACCGCGCAGGAAGCGCTCGACGCGGTCGCGGTGGCGCGCGCGAACTTCGAGCGTTACTCGTTCGATCTCATCTATGCGCGGCCGCGTCAGACGACCGCCGCTTGGGGCGCCGAGCTCAAGCGCGCAATTACCGAGGCCGCCGAGCATCTCTCGCTCTATCAACTGACCATCGAGGCGGACACGCCGTTCTTCGGACTGCACAAGGCCGGCAAGCTCGCCATTCCCGACGACGACACCGGGCGTGATCTCTACGACCTCACGCAAGCAACCTGCGCCGATGCCGGACTGCCGGCTTACGAAGTCTCCAACCACGCGCGGCCGGGCGCCGAGTGCCGGCACAATCTGGTTTATTGGCGCGGCCACGAATATGCCGGCGTCGGGCCGGGCGCTCACGGCCGGCTCAATATCGACGGCCGCCGCTATGCGACCGAAACCGAGAAACGCCCGGAAAGCTGGCTGTTGCGGGTGGAGGCAGCCGGCAACGGCCTGATCGTCGACGACAAGCTCACGTCGACTGAGACCGCGGACGAATTCCTGCTGATGGGGCTGCGGCTCGCCGAGGGCATCGACCCCGAACGCTTTACGGCGCTGGCCGGGCGCACGCTCGATCCCAAGCGCATTTCCATTCTGCGCGACGAGGGCGCGGTGGAAACCACCGCGAACGGCCGCCTGCGCGTGACGCAGAGCGGCTTTCCCGTGCTCGATGCGGTGGTCGCGGATTTGGCGGCGTAGCGCATGATCCCGAAAAGTTGGAACCGGTTTTCGGATAAGATCATGCGCAGAAATATTGCGATCAAGTTCCCGGCGCGAATGTCTTCGGCGCCGAGCTGACGGCCTGGCCGCCCGACGGCGCGACGCGCAGCACGGCCAGGCCGCGCTCATTGGTGCCATCGGGGCGGAAGCGGAACACACCATCAATCCCCGCGAAGCCCGAGGAGGTGGTCAGCACCTGCTCGCTGAAGCGCTGCGCGCCTTGCGTCTTCACCAGCGCGGCGACCAGCGCCACCGCGTCATAGGCGAGCGTCGCCGTGCGCACCGGATCCTGCCCGTAGCGGGCGCGGTAGCGGCCTGAGAAATTGCGGAAGCCGCTCGACTCCGGCGCCGCGTACCAGCCGCCGTCGAGCGCGGCGGTGGAGAACACGCGCGGATCGTCCCACAGGCCGGTGCCGAGTAATTGCACGCGCTTGAGGTTCACCCCGCTGGCGGTAAGCGCCTGCACCACTTGCGGCACCGCGTCGGCGCCGTCGGGAATGAAAATCGAATCGACGTGGGCGGCCGCCTGCGCCACGCGCCGCGCGGGCTCGGCCATCTTGCCAGGATCGAGTGGATATTTCTCCAACGCCACGATACGGCCGCCGCGCCGCGACACCTCCTGCTGGAACGCGGCTTCCACCACCGCGCCATAGGCGCTGTCGGGCAGCAACGCGGCGAACGAACGCTTGCCCTTGGAGATGGCGTAATCGACGATGCGCTTGACGTCGGTCTCCGGCAGGAAGCTCAACAGATAGACGCCGCGAGCGGCGACGCTGACGTCGGTCGAAAACGCGATCACCGGGATGCCGCGCGTGCGCGCGACCGAACCCACGGCGCTGACAGCTTCCGCGAACAGCGGGCCGATGATGATCTCTGCGCCTTCGGCGATCGCCTGTTGCGCGGCGGCTTGCGCGCCCTGCGGCGTGCCGCCGTCGTCCTTCACCAGCAATTGGATGTTCGGATTCTTGAATTCGGCGAGCGCCAGATCGGCGGCGTTTTTCATGGACTGCGCGGCGACGCCGGCATTGCCCGGCGCCGACAGCGGCAGGATCAGGCCGACGCGAACCTGGCCCGCGCCGAGCGTGGCGGCCGGCGGCGGCTCGGCCGACTGCGGCGGCGGCGCGCTGCTGAAAAACTCGGAATTGCCGGCGCAGGCGGTGAGCGCGGCGGCGGCGGCGACGCACAGCGCGGCGCACAGGCGGCGTCGCCCGCGCGACAGCGTCCCCTCCTCAGCTCGCCACATCCCCGACATGGTGGCTCCCCACGCGACAGTTCTGTGTCAGTCCTACCGATTATCGGCGAATTTGTCCTGCAAAAGTTAAGGTGGTGAAAAAGAAAGGGAATTTGTCACGATGACGCGCCACCGGCCGCCGTCTAAAGTAGCCGGCATGACCAAGGACAACAAAAAGGACAGCAAAACCGCGGACGCCGGCCGGCCGCGCCGCTACACGGTCGCGGGTACTGAGGTCGAAGCCCCGCCGGCGGCGGCAGGCCTTTATTTGGTCGCGACGCCGATCGGAAACCTGCGCGACATCAGCCTGCGCGCGCTCGAGACGCTCGCCGCCGCCGACGTGATCGCCTGCGAGGACAGCCGCGTCACCCGCAAGCTCACAGAACACTATGGAATTGCCACGCCGCTCACGCCCTATCACGAGCACAACGCGGCCGCGACGCGGCCGAAGCTGCTCGCCCGCTTGGGCGAAGGGCAAGCGGTCGCGCTGGTCTCCGACGCCGGCACGCCGCTCATTTCGGATCCCGGTTACCGGCTGGTGCGCGAAGCGGTAGACGCAGGTTTCACCGTCATTCCGGTGCCGGGCGCTTCCGCGGTTTTAAGCGCGCTCGGCGTCGCTGGCTTGCCAACCGACCGTTTCTTCTTCGAGGGCTTTCTGCCGCCCAAACAAGCGGCACGGCAAAAGCGCATCGCGGCGCTCGCCGCCATTCCCGCCACTTTGGTGTTGTTCGAAAGCGGACCGCGCTTGCCCGCGGCACTCGCCGATCTCGCCGCCGGGCTCGGGCCGCGCGCGGCCGCGATCTGCCGCGAACTGACCAAGCTGCATGAGGAGGTCCGCCGCGGCAGTCTCCCCGAGCTGGCGCGCCACTATGCCGAAGGCGGCGAAACGCGCGGCGAGATCGTCATCGTGGTGGCGCCGCCCGCGGACGACGAGGGACAAGCCGACGATGTCGATGACCTGCTGCGCCGCGCGCTGGCGCGTGTCTCGGTCAAGGACGCGGTCGGCGAAGTGGCGCTCGCCACCGGCCGGCCGCGCCGCGAGGTCTATCAGCGCGCGCTCGCGCTCGCCAATGCTACCGGTGAAAAGGACAACGGCGATGGCGCGGCGTAACGGCACACCGAAGCCGCCCAAGCAGGCAGCCAGTTCGGAGCGGCAAAAGCGCGAAGCGCGTCCTGAAAAAATTGCGGCATTCCGCGTCGGCATTTCCGCGAGAGCCGCGCCGCCGTCTGGCTGCTCGCGCACGGCTATCGCATATTGGCGCGGCGCTGGAAAAGTCCGCTTGGCGAGATCGACATCATCGCCGTGCGCCGGCGCCTGCTGATCTTCGTCGAGGTGAAAGCGCGCGCGAAATTGGACGATGCCGCTGAAGCAGTCACCGAACGGCAAAAGCAACGGATCGCGGCGGCGGCGGAAATCTGGCTTGCCGCTAACCCCATGCCTGCCATTCGCGACATGCGCTTCGATGCGATCCTGGTGGCGCCCGGACGGCTGCCGCGTCACATTCCGGCGGCGTTCGAGTGCGCGTGATCCCGAAAAAGTGGGAACCGGTTTTCGGACAAGATCACGCGTAAATAAAAAAGCTTAAGCGCTCAGCCGCTGAAAGAACGCGTCGACCTGGCCNCGGATGCGGCCGGCGACGCTGCCGAGATCATCGGCCACCGTCTTCACCGCGCCGGCGCTGGNGCGGGTGTCNTCGGTGGCGGTGCCGACCAGNTTGACCCCGGCGGCGGTCTCGACCGTGCGCTTGGCGGCGATCTCGACGCTGCGCGCGATTTCCGCCGTGGCGGCGCCCTGCTCGGTGACGGCGGCCGCGATGGCGCCGCTGATGTCGCCGATCTCGCGGATGATGTGCTCGATCGCGGTGATCGCCTCGATCGAGCGCACGGTGGCGCGCTGCATGCCGGCGATCTGTGTGCTGATCTCCTCGGTGGCGCGACTGGTCTGGCCGGCCAGCGCCTTCACCTCGCCGGCCACCACGGCGAAGCCGCGCCCGGCCTCGCCGGCGCGCGCGGCCTCGATGGTGGCGTTGAGCGCGAGCAGATTGGTCTGCTCGGCGATGCCGGTGATGAGCTTGACCACGTCGCCGATGCGGCCGGCCGCCTCGTCCAGTTCCTTGACCGCGAGATTGGTGCGCCCGGCCTCGTTCACCGCCTTGGTGGCGATGGCGTTGGACTGCGCCACCTGGCGGTCGATCTCGTTCACGGAAGCCGACAGCTCGTCGGCGGCGGATGCGATGTCGCGCACATTCGAGGAGGCCTCCGACGAGGCGGCCGCGGCACTGGCGGTCTTGGCCGAAGCTGCGTCGGCGGCGCCGGCGAGCTGGGTCGACGCCGCCAGCATCTGATCGGAAATGCGCCCGAGCTCGGCGAGGGTCGCTTCCACTTCCGCCGAGAAGCGCGAGATCTCGTTCGACATCTGCTCCTGACGCTGCGTGCGCATTTCGGCGTCGTCGCGGACGGTGCGATTGAGCTCCTCGTTGCTGCGCATGGCGCGCTGGAACACGCCGATCGAGCGCGCGAGCGCGCCGATCTCGTCGCTGCGCTCGCTGAACGGGACAGAAATCGAAGCATCGCCGGCGGCGACCGCCTCGGTGACGCGCGTGATGTCGGCAATCGGCTTGGCCACGCTGCGCGAAATAACCCATGCGCCGGCGGTCGCCAACAGCACTGCGAAGCACGCGAGCAGGCTCAGCCACATGGCGGTCTTGTCGATGCCGGTATTGATTTCCGAGTAGACGCGCGTGGCGCGCTTAGAATAAATCTCGGTGAGCTGGTCCAGATCTTTGTTGAGCGCCTTGCGCACCGAGCGGTTGGCGTCATTGTCGCCCCACTCGCGGCCGGCGGCGGGGCTGACTTCGGTGCCCAGGCGCGCCAGTTCGCGGCGGAAATCGATGAACTGCGCGATGCGCTTGGAGAACTGAACAAACAGTTCGGCATCGTCGCCACGCACGGATTTCTTCCAGTCCACGACCACCTTGGCGATCTGCTTGTTGAATTTGAGAATGCCGTCGGCGTAGATTTTCGACGTCTTAATATCGTCCGACATGTAGACGCCGCGCGATTCCATCACCACGGCGTAAATCAGCCCGTTCACCCGCTCGACGTTCCAGGTGCCGGCATTGGCGGATTCGAATTCGTCGGTCAGCGCCGCGTGGTGGCGCGCCGCTGTCACCGCGACCACCGACAGCGCGATGGTCGTGGTGGCCATCAGGGCGAAGATCGCATAGAGCTTGGCGGCAATCGAAAACTTCGACAAAGTCAAAAGCAGCCCCCTACCCTTGAACTACGGGTCCCTCAAGCGGCTATACTGGCGGTAATATGTTAACGGTTTGTTTTCCTTAAGCTTCTCGCTGCCTAAAAAGTCCCAAGAGCCCCGACAAGAGCCCCGACATGAGCCTGAAAATCGCGGTTCAGATGGATCCGATCCAGCGGATCAACATCACGGGAGATTCAACCTTTGCGCTGCTGCTGGAAGCGCAAAAGCGGGGTCACCAGCTTTCCTATTACACCCCCGACCGGCTGGCTTTGCTCAACGGCCGCCTGT
>JGI20195J14853_1000465_pt1 | contig 13265 bp, 14 predicted proteins | sample NGESurdeep092012_3_FD_14853 | JGI IMG/M metagenome (IMG submission 14853)
GCCGGTGGCAGAGAGCTAGATTGCGGGTAGCTCTGCGCGCGGACGTCGCGTGAGCTTATTTTTCAAGCGCCTCGTTGAGCGCCGAAACGATCGTCCGAAATCGCTCGACCGAATAATGATGCACAACCGCGCTATTCTGCGCATTGTTGATCTCCCTATTGCATTTGCTCGCCTGTTCAAATCTAGGCACGACTGCCGCATGCCTATTGACGAGAATCAATGACAGGGCCGGCAGCCTTGCTATTCAAAACCATTGGTCCTGTTTCGCGTGGAGGATGACGATGGTCTCGCGACGGCAATTGATGGTTGTCATGGCGGCAGTAGCGGCGGCAACGTCTGTGCGTGTGCCGGCCTACGCCCAGCAGGTCGTGCATATCGCAAGAGATGCGCCCGAGAGAAAGGCCATCCTCGACGTGGCCCGCATTCCGGTCGAACGGCGGCTCGGCATCAAGGTCGCATTTGTGGTCGAGCGGATGACGGTCTTCGGCGTCTGGGCCTATGCCTCATTTCATCCGCGCGATGCTGCGGGAAATCGCATCGATTACCGGCGGACGCTTTTTGCCAAAGAATTCGATCCCGAACAGGACAGCGATTTTGTCGGCGTCCTGTTGCGGCGGAACGGCGCGGCCTGGTCGCTGGTCGAAGAAGCCTTCCTGCCGACCGACGTCTTCTGGGAGGAATGGGAGACGAAATACAAACTGCCGCGCGCGCTGTTTTTGACCGAATAGCGGGCCGAAGCGATCGCGCGCGCATCTCCCACGCGCGGCCGGCGTGGTTTTGGTCAACAGCGGTGCCGGCGGCGGTTTCTGCTAGTCACCTGTCTTGAAGTTCCGATGGAACTTTTGACGGAAAAAATTGCAGCGCCGGAGATTTTGAGCTGGCGCGAAAATCAAGAATCAGAACTAGTAGTCCTACCAAAAAATCAGCTGGCGTCCGTTAGGTCAACCACGTTTTGGAGGGCACTTATGTCCGTTGAGAAGGCGACTCTTGCGCGGCCCGCACGTGTCATCGTTGTGGGAAATGAAAAGGGCGGATCGGGCAAATCCACCGTCGCCATGCATATTGCGATGGCGCTGATTAAGTCAGGCCAAAGCGTCGCCACCCTCGATCTCGATTCCAGGCAGCGAAGCTTCACCCATTATATCGAGAACAGGCGCGCCTGGGCTCAGCACGTTGGCCGCGACCTCGAAATTCCCAACCATACCTGTTTCGATCCGCAGGTCGATTATCCGACCGAGGAGGACGAGGCCGCAGGATGCCAGGCACTCACCGATGCCGTCGATGCATTGGCGCAAAGCCACCGCTTTATTGTGATCGACACGCCCGGTCATGATAGCGATCTGATGCGGCGGGCTCATGCAATGGCCGACACCTTGATTACGCCGCTTAACGACAGCTTCGTTGACCTCGACGTGCTGGGCACCGTCGATCCCGAGACCCTCGGCGTCACCGGCACCAGCCACTACGCCCAGATGGTGGAGGACGCGCGTTCGCAGCGCCAGCTTCTCGATGGTATGACCCCGGATTGGATCGTCTTGCGCAACCGACTTTCGACGCTTGGTTCACGCAACAAGCGCCTGGTGGGCGAGGGGCTGCAGGAGCTTTCGCAGCGGCTCAATTTCCGCTGCATTGAAGGACTGGCCGAGCGCGTCATCTTCCGCGAGTTTTATCCGCGCGGATTGACCGCCGTCGATGACCTCGATGAAATCACGCTCGGTACGCGCCCAACCATGTCGCACGTCACTGCCCGGCTGGAGATAGAAAACCTGCTCAGTGCCATGGGGTTGGCCGACTCAATGGCAAGCGACGAAATGATGGGCCAGGCTCGCGACGCGGCTTGAAGCAAAACCCTACGCGCTTTGCCAATTTCGAATAATTAGTGCGCGCCCTGGCGCGCGCTTACTTCCCGCGTTCGAGCACCAGCTGCGTCTGCGTCACCAGCGCGCACAGCCGCCCGTCGCCGCGGGTGACGCGGGTCTGCCAGACCATGGTGGTGCGGCCGCGATGCAGGGCCGTGCATTCCGCATAGGCCGTGTCGCCGATCGGGATGGCGGCGAAGAAATTAGTCTTGCTCTCGATCGTGGTGGTGGACTGGCCCGCTTTCAGATTGGCGGTGGTGGCGGTGCCGCCGAGATTGTCGGCCAGCGCCATGATGGCGCCGCCATGCAGTAGGCCGAAACGGTTGTTGAGCTCCTCGCGCGCCACCAGTTCGGCGGTGACGCGTTGGGGCGAGACATGGGTGATTTTCATCCCGAGGAATTGCGCGAAGGGCGGTTGCTGATGCGCCAGCTCGTTGATGGCCCCGTCGTTCATGTCAAATGCTCCAGCCCAAATTCTTTCAGCCATTGCGCGGCAAGGTTAAGATCGTTTTGCGTGAGATTGTGTCCGGTGGGAAGGACTTTATAGACGAGATCGGCGCCGGCCGCTTGTAGGACGGCGGCGAGCCGCTCACGCCCAGCCGCCGAAATCATCGTGTCGTTGCTGCCTGAAAGCAGCAGCACCGGCTTGCCGGCAAGATCGGGCAGGGGCTCCGGCTCGAACGGCAGCATGGCGCGCAACAGCACGGCGCCGTGCAGCAACTGCGGCCGCGTCAGCAGCAGCGCGGCGGCGATATTGGCGCCGTTGGAAAAGCCGACGGCGACCGGCGCGTCGATGCCATAGGCCTTGCGCGCGGCGGCGATGAAATCCGCCAGCTCGGCGGTGCGAACTTTAAGGTCGGCCAGGTCGAACACGCCTTCCGCCAGCCGGCGGAAGAAGCGCGGCATGCCGTTCTCCGTGACCTTGCCGCGCGGCGACAGCAGCGCCGAACCGGGCGACAATTGCACCGCCAGCGGAATGAGGTCGTTCTCGTCGCCGCCGGTGCCATGCAGGAGCAGCAGCGGCGGCTTGCCGGGCTGCGTGGCTGGGATGTAACGGTGGATGAAGCCGAGATCGGTCACGGTGTTAAAATGAAAAGAGCGCGGACCTGCGCATGATCCCGAAAAGTGGAAACCGGTTTTCGGAAAAGATCATGCGCGAGCAAAACTGCCCGCGCCTTGTTTCGCACAGTATCTATTCCGCGTCACTTCGGCTGCGGCACGATGCGGATATAGGGCCGCGGTGCTTTCCAGCCCGCCGGCCAGATCTTCTTGGCTTCCTCGTCGCTGACCGAGCCGGCGATGATCACGTCCTCGCCTTGTTTCCAGTTCGCCGGCGTCGCCACGCGGTGCTTGGCGGTCATCTGCAGCGAGTCGAGCACGCGCAGCACCTCGTCGAAATTGCGGCCGGTGGTCATCGGATAGACCAGGATCAGCTTGATCTTCTTGTCCGGGCCGATGATGAAGACGTTGCGCACGGTCATATTGTCCGCCGCGGTGCGGCCTTCCGAAGAGCCGCTGGTGCTGGCGGGCAGCATGCCGTAGGCCTTGGAAATCTTGAGATCGGTGTCGCCGATCATCGGATAGTTCGGCGCGAAGCCGACCACCTCCTTGATGTCGACCGCCCACTTGGTGTGATTGGCAACCGGATCGACCGACAGCCCGATGATCTTGGTGTTGCGCTTGTCGAAATCCGGCTTCATGCGCGCCATGGTGCCGAGCTCGGTGGTGCAGATCGGGGTGAAATCCTTCGGGTGCGAGAACAGCATGCCCCAGGAATTTCCTAGCCAGTCGTGAAAACGGATTTTTCCTTCAGTGGTGTCCGCCTCGAAATCCGGGGCGGTATCGCCAATCGCCAACGCCATATCAAACCTCCAAATTCTCGCTGAACGCTCATTCGGGTGCTTAATATAGGCATCCGCGCGCAAGCGGAATAGGGCCGGGGGCAAAGAGTATCGTTGCTGCGCCGGATTGGCGCAGGACAGCATAAAGCCTTGGGGAACCGGCGCCACTAGGAAAAAATCTTCGCATTGCCGCCGGCTGGCGTCAGCGGCTTGCCGCCTTGCTTTCCTCAACAAGGCCGACGGTGCGCCCAGGAAATCCGGCGACGTCGAAGTAGCGGGTGCGGCCGACCGATTGATATTTGAGCACCGTGCGCAGCCCGTTGGCCGAGGCCTGCGAGCTTACCGTGCGGGACGCCGCGTTCGAAGGCCGTCCGCCCGGCATCGCCTCGTTGATGACGCGGCCGATCAGGCGGCCTTTGGCCTTGATGTTCAGACCCAGGATATGGGCGATGGTCTTGCCGACATCGGCGTTGCTCACCGGCGTTTCGTCGGCGAAGCCGGCCTTGAAGTCGGGCCCGACGGCGGCCATGAAATTCATGGTATCGGCGCGGCTGAAACTGCCGTGCATGCCCTGGCCCTGTTGCAATGTGGTGTCGGCCACCTCGGCCGCGCACAGCACCGGTTGCACGCAGCCGACGGCGTATGAACTGAAATTGACGGCGATGGCCGGATGCGGCGGCCGCGCCGCGCCGCTCAGGTTGATCGCCGACATCGGCAGCGTGCCCGGATAGCGGCCGAGCGATGCATCCACGAAAATGCCGCTGACGTAGTCTTGTTCGAGCAGCGCTTGCACCACGCGCGCCGCGACGGCGCGATCCTTGCCGGGCAGGTAGACGAGATCGGAGCCGCCATTGGCGGCGACCACCACGTCGGGCTTGGCCGCATCCCGGCCGATCACGCCGTTGCCTTGCTTTGGATGCGTGCCGGCCGCGACCGCAGCGTTGTTGTTGTCTGGATCGTGCAGCGGCAGCTCAAGCGCCTTGGCGATGTCGATGGCGAGGAAGCCGGACGGCAGCAGCCCTTTCTGCACGTCGGCATATTCGGCCTTGGCGGCTGGGCTGGTCTTGCTCTGCTTCGAGATGGTGGAGAAGCCGTGGTCGGCCGACACGATAATATCGGTGGTCGCCGCCAGGCCGAGCGCGTCGAGCGTCTTGCGCAGTTGCGCCAGATTGTCGTCGGCGTTCTTGATGGCGGCAAGCGACGATGCCCCGTTGATGCCGGGCGTCAGCATGTTAAGACTGTCGCCCTGATTGTGCTGCGTGCCGTCGGGATCGCGCGACCAGAACACCAGCACGAACGGCTTGTTGCGCGCCTTGAACATCGGCAGCACGATCTTGCTGGCGACGTCGGCGAAATAAGCCTGCTGCTCGACATTGGCGACCGTCGTGCCCGGCTTGTCGAAGGCACCGCCATTGCCGTTGTCGCCGCGCGTGGGGGCTTCGAGCGGAAGGCCGGCCTTGCTCAAAGCCGTCTGCATCTGCGCCGACAGCGGCGCGCCGTCGTTGCGGCCCGTGGAATCGTCGACCACGATGGTGTGCTCGCCTGCTTTGTTCGCGCGGTCGGTGTGGTCGAAGATCAAAGTCGGCCCGAGCTTGCCGATGGCGGCGGTGCTGAAGCCCTGACCGCGCGCCATCTTCAGGATCGTTTCCTCATTGAGATAGTTGCCGTCGAAGTGCTCGTCGACGTCGAACAGCACTGCGTCGTTTTCCAGGAACGGCGTCACGCTGCCGCCGGCCGGGACGACCGGATAGCCGGTGTAGATCGTGTTGCTGAAGTCACCGGTATCGCCGAGATAGTGCCCGGTCGCCATGGCGGAGGCATTGGCGGTGGTGAAAGTGGGAAACAGCGAATGCGGGTTCTTGAAATTGACGCCCTTGTCGCGGATCGCCGCCATGGTCGGCGCCGTTTCCTGCGTCACCTTGAGGGCGCGCAGACCGTCGGGCACGAACAGGATCACGTTATGCGGCGGCCCGGCGCCGGCCACGGTCAGTTGCAGGCCGAGCACCGTCAAAGCCAGGACGTGCAGCGTTTTTGACCTGAGCGACATGGCAATTCTCCCGGTTATCTTTGTTGCAATGCTGCGCTAGATACCCGCGCGCCAAGACAGTATTGTAACAATAGCTGGCTATCCGCAGCCATTTCCACCGGGAATGGCAAAGGGCGTTCCGCTTAATGTTCAAGCGCATCCTGATTGCCAATCGCGGCGAAATCGCCTGCCGGATCATCAAGACCGCCCACCGCATGGGGATCGAGACGGTCGCGGTCTATTCGGAGGCCGACAAGGACGCCCTGCACGTGGAGATGGCCGATACCGCGGTTCTCCTCGGCCCGCCGGCGGCGGCGCAGAGCTACCTGCTGATCGACAAGATCGTGGCCGCCTGCAAGGCGTCAGGCGCGCAGGCCGTGCATCCCGGTTACGGCTTCCTGTCCGAGCGCGCGGCCTTCCCCAAGGCGCTCGAAGCCAACGGCATCGTGTTCATCGGGCCGAACCCAAAAGCCATCGCCGCCATGGGCGACAAGATCGAATCCAAGAAGGCGGCGGCGGCGGCCCACGTTTCCACCGTGCCCGGGCATCTCGGCGTGATCGACAATGACGCCGAGGCGATGGAGATCGCCGATGAGATCGGCTACCCGGTCATGATCAAGGCCAGTGCCGGCGGCGGCGGCAAGGGCATGCGCATCGCCTATTCCAAAGCCGAGGTGGCGGAAGGCTATGCGCGCGCCAAGTCGGAGGCGAAGTCCTCGTTCGGCGACGACCGCGTGTTCATCGAAAAATTCATCACCGATCCGCGCCATATCGAGATCCAGGTGCTGGGCGACAAGCATGGCCACGTCATCTATCTCGGCGAGCGTGAATGCTCGATCCAGCGCCGCAATCAGAAAGTGGTCGAGGAGGCCCCGAGCCCGCTGCTCGACGCCGCCACCCGCAAAAAGATGGGCGAGCAGGCGGTCGCGCTCGCCAAGGCGGTCGGCTACGACAGCGCCGGCACGGTGGAATTTGTTGCCGGCCAGGACAAGAGCTTCTATTTCCTCGAGATGAATACGCGATTGCAGGTCGAGCATCCGGTGACCGAGCTGGTCACCGGCATCGATCTGGTCGAGCAGATGATCCGCAGCGCGGCCGGCGAGAAACTGGCGCTCGAGCAAAGCGACGTGAAGCTCAAGGGCTGGGCGGTGGAAAGCCGCGTTTATGCCGAGGACCCGTACCGCAAATTCTTGCCCTCCACCGGGCGCCTCACGCGCTACCGCCCGCCCGAGGAGCACAGCGCGGGCGGCGTCACGCTGCGCAACGACACCGGCGTCTATGAGGGCGGCGAGATTTCGATCTACTACGATCCGATGATCGCCAAGCTGGTCACCCACGCGCCCACGCGCGAGCAAGCGATCGACGCGCAGGCCGATGCGCTTGATGCGTTTGTCATCGACGGCATCCGCCACAACATTCCGTTCCTGGCGGCGGTGATGGCGCATCCGCGCTGGCGCGCCGGCAAGCTGTCCACCGGTTTCATCGCCGAGGAATTTCCCGACGGCTTCCACCCGCATGAGCCGGAGGGTGAGCGGGCCAAAGTGCTCGCCGTCGTCGCGGTCGCGATCGATCATGTGCTCGGCCAGCGCAAGCGGAAAATTTCCGGCCAGATGGGCGGGAAGAGCGTCACGCGTGACAGCCTGCGCACTGTCTCGTTCGGCGATAAGACCTACACGGTTGAGGTCGGCAGCGACCATCTGCGCTTCGGCGATGGCGAGCGTGGTGATCGCCCGCCTGCCGTCAATTCGCTGACCCTGAGCTACCGCGTCGGTAGGGGCGCCAGCGGCAATATACCGGCACAGACGGTCATCCTCGCGCCGCGCTGGAAACCGGGCGAGCCGCTGTGGACCGGCACCGTCGACGGCCATGCGGTGGCAGTGCAGGTGCGCAATTTGCCGAACGGCTTCGCGCTGGCCTATCGCGGCGTCGAGACCAAGGCCTATGTCTATACCGAACGCGAAGCCGGCTACGCGCAGCTGATGCCGGTCAAGCAGGCACCCGATACCGGCAAGCACGTGCTGTGCCCGATGCCGGGGCTGGTGATCTCCATCGCGGTCAAGGAAGGCCAGGAGGTCAAGGCCGGCGAGACCGTGGCGGTGGTGGAGGCGATGAAAATGGAGAACGTGCTGCGCGCCGAGATCGACGGCACGGTGAAAAAGATCAACGCCAAGCCGGGCGACAGCCTGGCGGTCGACGCGGTGATCGTGGAGTTTGCGTGAGTGGTGTGCGGGCATGAGCACACAGGTGATCCGCCACAGCGTGCTGCGCGGCCGCGTGCAGGGCGTCGGCTTCCGTGCCTTTGTTGAGCGCGAAGCGCTTAAGCGCGGGCTCGAGGGCTGGGTGCGCAACCGCCGCGATGGCAGCGTCGAGGCAGTACTCGCGGGCGACGCCGATGCAGTCACCGCCATGATCGAAGCCTGCCGGCGCGGGCCGATGGGCGCGCGCGTCGATGCGCTCGATCAGCGCGCGGGCAGCGAGGACGATCTCAAGCCACGCCGGGCGGGCGAATTGTTCTCGGTGCTGTTCTGATCGACGGTCGCCCCAAACAGCGCCTCGAATTCCCGCCGCAGCACCATGTCCACCTCCGGCATCGACACGAGGATGCCGAGATCAGCCAGACTGGTGACGCCGTAGCGTTGATCGCTGACACCGCACGGCACGATGCCGGAAAAATGCGACAAGTCCGGATCGACATTGAGCGCCATGCCGTGCAGCGTCACCCATTGCGTCACGCGGATGCCGATGGCGGCGATCTTGTCCTCGCAACCTTCGCCTTTATCGGGCCGGCGCACCCAGACGCCGATGCGGTCCTCGCGCCGCTCGCCGCGCACGTTGAACGCGGCCAGCGTGCGGATGATCCATTCCTCCAGCGTGGCGACGAAGCGGCGCACGTCCGGCCCGCGCCGCTTGAGGTCGAGCATCACATAGGCCACGCGCTGGCCGGGACCGTGATAGGTCATCTGGCCGCCGCGGCCGCTCTCGAATACGGGAAAGCGCGCTTCGATCAGCTCTTCCGGCTTGGCGCTGGTGCCGGACGTGTAAAGCGGCGGGTGCTCGATCAGCCAGACCAGCTCGGGCTCTCTACCGGCGGCAATGGCCGCCGCGCGCGTCCGCATGAAGGCAACTGCCTGCTCGTAGGGCACCGGCGCGTCGCTCACGCGCCATTGGATCGCAGCACCGCCGGCCTGACGGGGCAGCAGCCCGATCTGTGTGCGTGATTGATTCATCAATGTTGCCACATCGCCATCAGATCGGCACCGCGCGCAACCCGCGGCCGTTCACTAGAGCTTTGCAACAACCGCTTCGCGGTACTTGGTCGCCTGGTCAAGCTTCGGGCCGGTGGTCATGAAGAAAACGATGTCTTTTTTGACAATGCAGCGCACCTCGGCGGCATAGCTGTTGAGGTGGCCGTAAATCGAAATATCGTCGCCATCGCCGGCATTGTGGACTTGCTGGCTCAAGCCGGCCTGCAGCAACGCATTGCGCGCGCGCGAAACGCAATTGTCGGTGGATCCGGAATAGGATTTCCAGCTCGACGAACTGGCCGGCCATTGCGCCAAAGCCGGCCCTTGCGTCGCCAGTGCGCCAAACGAACCAACGAGCGTTGCGATCAGTAATTTCCTCATGTTTTCCACCCTTTGAATGGCCATTATCATAGCCTGTTTAGGCGCCGGGCCGAACGACGTTAACTGATCGGTAACCATACCATGGTGACTTGAAGTCTGCCCGCAGTCGCGCGGGGGCAATAGGAATTGAAAACGTGGCCACACTCGACAAGGTTTCGGTTGATATCACCGTGGTGCTCGGCACCACCTCCATGCCGATTCATCAAGCGCTTCGGCTCGGCCGCGGCGCCATCATCGAGCTGGACTCAGCCGAGGACGACGCCGTCCACATCCTCGCCAACAACCTGCCGGTCGCCAAGGGCACGGTGGTGGTCAACGGCAACCGCATCGCGGTCGAGGTCGGCGAGTTGATGCCCCGACAGCAGGACATGCGCTGAGCACCAAACACCGGCTCTTGTCCCTCAAGACCCTATTTGTTACAGCAACCGCGCTTCGTCGGGACGCGAGGTTTTGCAAGGCTTTTCGTCCATTTCCAATGCGGCCATGGCGGAATTGGTAGACGCACTAGCTTGAGGTGCTAGCGCCGCAAGGCGTGGAGGTTCGAGTCCTCTTGGCCGCACCAATCAAATTATAACCGGCATTTCAATGTCTTATCGAGGCGGGCCGCCGTTTGGCGGCGACGTTTTCAAAGCCGGATGCGCAGCCAGTTGGCCAACTCGCCGACGATGCCGCGGCGGAACAACAGCACGCAGGCGACGAAAATCACGCCCTGGATCACCAGCACCCACTCGCCAACGATGGCGAGCTTGTACTGCATGAGCAGGATCACGAACGACCCGACGATGGGGCCGAAAATGGTGCCGAGCCCGCCGACCAGGGTCATCAGCACGACCTCGCCCGACATCGGCCAATTGACGTCGGTGAGCGAGGCCAGTTGCAACACGATCGCCTTGGTAGCGCCGGCCACGCCGGCCAGCGTCGCCGACAGCACGAAAGCCACGAGTTTGTAACGGTCGGTCTTGTAGCCGAGCGAGATCGCGCGCGGCTCGTTCTCGCGGATCGCCTTGAGCACCTCGCCGAAGGGCGAATGAACGATGCGGTAAATGAACAGGAACCCGGCGAGGAAAATCACCAGCACGACCACGTACATCGCCATTTCGTTGTGCAGGTCGATGAGGCCGAACAGGGTGCCGCGCGGCACCGCCTGGATGCCGTCCTCGCCGCCGGTGAATTTCGCCTGCAGCGCGAAGAAAAACATCATCTGCGCGAGCGCCAGCGTAATCATGGCGAAATAGATGCCCTGGCGGCGGATCGCCAGCGAGCCGGCGGCGAGACCGCAAAGTGCGGCGGTCGCGGTGCCGGTGAGGATGGCAAGTTCCGGCGGGAAGCCCCAGGCCTTCGCCGAATAGGCGGAAAGATAACTGGCCCAGCCGAAATAGAGCGCATGGCCGAACGACAGCAGGCCGACATAGCCGATCAGCAGGTTGAAGGCGCAGGCGAACAGGGCGAAGCACATCGCCTGCATCAGGAACAGCGGATAGGTGAAAAAGGGCGCCACCACGAGCGCGACCACCATGACAACGAAGGCAATGGTTTTGCTCGGCGCCAGCACCATGGCGCGCACGCTCAGCAAGGGATCGGCCGCGCGATCCATCAGCCGCCCCGCCCAAACAGGCCGGCCGGGCGGACCAGCAGCACGATCGCCATGATGACGAAGATCACGGTGTTCGACGCCTCGGGGAAGAACACCTTGGTCAGGCCCTCGATCACCCCGAGGCCGAAGCCGGTGACGATGGCGCCCAGAATCGACCCCATGCCGCCGATCACCACCACCGCGAAGACGACGATGATCAGCTCGGAGCCCATCTGCGGCGACACGTTGTAGATCGGCGCCGCCATCACGCCGGCAAACGCGGCGAGCGCGACGCCGAAGCCGTAAGTCAGCGTGATCATGCGCGGGACGTTGATGCCGAACGCACGTACCAGGCTCGGATTCTCGGTGGCGGCGCGCAAGTAGGCGCCGAGCCGCGTGCGCTCGATCACGAACCAGGTGGCGATGCAGATCGTGAGCGAAGCCACGATCACCCAGGCGCGATAGTTGGGAAGAAACATGAAGCCGAGATTGCGTCCGCCCTGCAGCGATTCCGGCACGGTGTAGGGCAAGCCGGCCGAGCCATAATGATTGCGGGCCACGCCCTCGATGATCAGCGCGAGCCCAAAGGTCAACAACAGGCCATAGAGGTGGTCAAGCTTGTAGAGCCATTGCAGGAACAGCCGCTCGACGATCATGCCGGTGATGCCGACCAGTACGGGCGCGACGATGAGCGCCGGCCAATAGCCGATGCCGGAATATTGCAGCAGGAGATAGGCGGCGAAGGCGCCCATCATGTACTGGGCGCCGTGGCTGAAATTGATGATGTTGAGCATGCCGAAAATCACGGCCAGCCCGAGGCTCAACAGCGCATAGAACGAGCCATTGATCAGCCCGATCAGGAGCTGGCCGAACAGTGCCGTCGAAGGGATGCCGAAAATTTCAAACACTACGAACGCTCCACCAGGGCGAATGGGGCGGGCCGAGGCCCGCCCCTTCCTCGTCTCAGATCAGCCGCTCACCAGCGGGCAGCCGCCGTCCTTGAGCGGACGAAATGCTTCTTCCGCCGGAATGGTGGCGCGGACATGATAGAAATCGCCGGGATATTTTGACTCATCCGGCTTCTTCACCTCGAGCAGATAGGCCGGATGCAGCTTGCGGCCATCGACGCGGATGCTGCCCTTGCCGAACAGCGGATCGTCGGTCGGCATTTTCTTCATCTGTGCCACCACCGCCTTGCCGTCAGCGGCGCTCTTGAGCGCGACCACCGCCTTGAGGTAGTGCGTGATGCCGGAGTAGACGCCGGCCTGCACCATGGTCGGGAACTTGCCCGCCGCGTTACGTTCCGCCTGCCAGCGCTTGGTCCAGGCCCGGTTGGCGTCGTTCATGTCCCAGTACCAGGTTTCCGTCAGCGTCAGGCCCTGCGCCGTCGCCAGGCCGAGCGCATTGACGTCGCTGGCAAACACCAGCAAGCCCGCAAACTTCTGCCCGCCTTTGACGATGCCGAATTCGGCGCCCTGCTTGATCGAGTTGATGGTGTCGCCACCGGCGTTCGCCAGACCGATGATCTTGGCCTTGGACGATTGCGCCTGCAGCAGGAACGACGAGAAGTCGTTGGTATTGATCGGGACGCGAACCTTGCCGAGCACCTTGCCGCCGTTGGCTTCGACCGCCGCCATGGTATCGCGTTCGAGCGCATGGCCGAAGGCATAGTCGGCGGTGAGGAAGAACCAGGTATCGCCGCCGGTCTTCACGATGGCTTTCCCGGTGCCATTCGCCAGCATCCACGTGTCATAGGTCCAGTGCACGGTATTGGGCGAGCATTTGGCGCCGGTGAGATCCGACGAAGCCGCGCCGGAATTGATGAAGAGCTTGTTCTTCTGCTTGGTGATCTCGGTGACCGCCAACGCTACGCCGGAATTTGGCGTGTCGATGATGAGATCGACCTTGTCGACGTCATACCATTGATTGGCAAGCTGCGAACCGATGTCTGGCTTGTTCTGATGATCGCCGGAGATCAGTTCAACTTTGACGTTCGGGTTGGTCTTGGTGAAGTCGGCAATCGCCAGCCTGGCCGCCGCGACCGAGCCGGGACCGCCGATGTCGGAATAAAGACTCGACATGTCGGTGAGCACGCCGATCTTGACATTGACCTGCTGGGCATTGGCCGTTCCGCAGGCAAGCATAGCGACGAGTGCCGCCAGACCTAGAGTTGTTCTCATATGTGCATTCCTCCTTGTTGTTTTCAAAAGCTTCAATGCAGGTTCTCGACAGTAGCGACCAGTCGCCATTGCGAATGGGTCGGCGATGCGGCCATATTTAGCCGCTCACCAGCGGGCAGTTGCCTTCCTTGAGCGGCCGGAAGGCCTCGTCCGCCGGAAT
>JGI20195J14853_1000477_pt1 | contig 13142 bp, 11 predicted proteins | sample NGESurdeep092012_3_FD_14853 | JGI IMG/M metagenome (IMG submission 14853)
ATTTTCGAGCCGCAAGTTGGAGCGTGCGACTTATGACTCGGTGGCGTTTCGTTTCATCGCGGCTAACGATCATCCCGACCACGACACCATCGCGACGGACCAATTGCGGCGATCGTCGCGCCCCCGCCATGCTTCCACTGCGGCCAGCACCACGCCTATGATGGCTCCCGTTCTGTTAACAAAGGGGACAAGCATGGGGCGTCTACAGGGCAAGGCGGCAATTGTCACGGGCGCGGGCGGTGGCATCGGAGCGGCGATAAGCCGGCAGTTCGCGTCGGAGGGCGCGACGGTGGTCGGCGTCGACCTCGACGCCGGCGCACTAGAACTGATGGCGAAGGCGGTGAGCGCGGCCGGCGGCCGGGTGTCGACGCTCGTGGCTGACGTCGCGGAGGAGGCGACCGCGGAGGCCGCGGTGACGCGCGCGCTCGCTGAGTTTGGCCGGCTCGACGTGCTGGTGTCGAACGCCGTCTACGACCTGCCGCTGGCGCCGCTCACCGGCATTTCGCTCGCCGAATGGCGCCACGCCATGGCGGTCAATCTCGACAGCGCATTCCTTCTCTCCAAGCACGCCATTCCGGCCATGGATAGGGGGGGCGGCGGCAGCATCATTTTGATTGCTTCCCAGCTCGGTCAAGTCGCGCGGCCAGGGCGTCCCTGGTATTGCGCCGCCAAGGGCGCGCTGATCCAACTCGCCAAGGCCATGGCCCTCGACCATGCCGGACAACATATCCGCGTCAACAGCTTGTCGCCGGGACCAGTGGAGACCGGCCGTTATGTGCGCAACTTCGACACGCTGGAAGCTGCGCGGGCTTCCCACCACACGCTGCTTGGCCGCTTGGGTGCGCCAGACGAGATCGCGGCGGGAGCGGTGTTCCTCGCCAGCGACGAATCCGCATTCATGACCGGCGCGGACCTATTGATCGACGGCGGCTACACGGCGGTGTGATGGTCCNTCGGCATCGTCACGGCGTAGCGAGCTTGCGGCAAACGCCGGNAGCAATCTTACGCTTTNATTCCGTGAATGCTGTGGGCGTTGTCCTTGGCCGTGAAAAACACAACATCACGATCGGCCGTGGCGCAGAATTCGTGCAGGGCATTGGCTGGGATAAAAATGATGGAGCCCGTTGGAGCGCGGACTTTCAGCTTATCGATCGATCCTTCGATCGTTCCCTCCACCTCGTGGAAAGGAACGGGGCAGCGGTAGCGTTCAAGTAGGGCGCGAACCTCTTCTTCGGTCGCGGTCGGGGGAATGGGCAGCTTGGCCATCGGCTCGCAGACTTAATCGTGATCGTTCGCACGACGATGCTGTCTACAGCCTGTTTAGTCCAGCGTTCTCAGCTTCGGAGAATGCGTAAACGGCTTCATCAAAACTTCCAGCGTCATCTCGGCTGGCTGCCGCCCATCCAGTATGGCCTCGACGATCTCCGGCGCCAGCAGGGTCAGTCGCAGCACGCGACTGACGTAGGACGCGTTGATAATTTCTGCCGCGGCGAGGGTTCCGTATGCAATCAATCTAGCGGGGAATTATGCCCCCGGAGCATGTCGGCCGAGCCGATCGGGGCCGTGCGGTGATGTCCGGTATTATGCGGGATATGCTTGCCCAGCGTGTGTCGGACCATGGCCTTCACGGCTTTGACGAAGTCTCGCCGCGAGTTGATGGCCCAAGCCTTATCGAAACGGACCGCTTCATAGGCCGCGTCAATCATGGCGTCGGTTGGCTTTGCGAGCTCCGCGATGTCGGCATCGCCCATGTGAGTATAGCGGTCTGCGTTATAGCGCTCATACCAGCTCCGCTCCCGCCGCTCTTGAATCTCACCCCCTGCCGGGCGATGTAGAGGGGCTCGCCGTAGTGATGAGCACGCAATGACCTCTGCCAAAACCGCCGCCGACACCGCTGCCGCCCATAGCCGCTGGCAGGGGCACAAGCCGCTCTCGCATGTGGAAATCCGCAAGATCGTCTTTGGCATCATGCTGGCGATTTATCTGGGCGCGCTCGACCAGACCATCGTGGCCACCGCTTTGCCCACTATCGGCCGCCGCTTCGGCGAGATCGAGAATCTGTCCTGGGTGGTCACCGCGTATCTGCTGACCTCAACCGCGGTCACGCCGCTCTACGGCAAGCTGAGCGACATGCATGGCCGGCGGGCGATGATGTTGATCGGCATCGGCGTGTTCATGGTGGGGTCGCTCGCCTGCGCGGTAGCGCCCAACATGCTGATGCTCATTCTCGGCCGCGCCGTGCAGGGGATGGGCGCCGGCGGGCTGCTGCCGCTGGCGCAGACCATCATCGGCGACGTGGTGTTGCCGAAGGAACGGGGCCGCTACCAGGCCTATCTCGGTAGCATGTGGATGATGGCCTCAATCACCGGCCCGCTGCTCGGCGGCGTGCTGTCGGAATATCTGAACTGGTCGCTGATTTTCTGGATCAACATCCCGCTCGGTTTTTTGGCCTTTCTGGCAAGCCGCGAGGCGCTCAAGCGGCTGCCGCGCCACGAGCGCCCGCATAAGCTCGACATACTCGGAAGCCTTTTGATGGTGGCGGCGGCGATTGCGTTGTTGCTCGCGCTCACCTCGGGCGGCACGCGCTTTCCCTGGAGCTCGGCGCAGATTCTCGGGCTGTTCGCGCTCTCCGCGGCGCTGTGGGTCGTGTTCGCGACGCGGCTGTTGTGGGCGCCGGAGCCATTTTTGCCGCTGAACATTCTTGCTAATCAAGTCGTGCGTACGGGAACGCTGGCCGCGGCCTGCAATGTGGGGACGATGATCGGGTTGACCATCTTCGTGCCGCTGTATTTCGAGTCGGTGCTCGGCCTTTCCTCGAGCCTCTCGGGCCTGTTCCTGATCCCGCTGATGGTGGTCTCCAATTTGGGATCGATCGTCGCCGGCCGCGGCTTGGCGGTGTTTCGCCACTACAAGCGGGTGCCGATGCTGGGCCTTTGCATATCGATTGCGAGTCTAGTGTTGCTCGCCTGGCATCCCTACCAGCCTCTGGAGATCGTGGTTCTGCATCTCGCCGCGGTGGGCATCGGTATCGGCACGGTTTATCCAGTATGCACCGTGGCGGTGCAAAACGCGGTGCCGCGCCATCAGCTCGGGATCGCCACCGGCACCATGAATTTCTTCCGCGCGCTGCTCAGCGCCATCATCGTCGCATTGTTGGGCGCGATCGTGCTCGGCGGCATCAATCTGCGATCCGGCGGCGGCCTAAGTGTTGAAACCTTGCGGGCCAGCGCGGGCGGCGCCGATCTCGCGCTGCTATTCCGCTGGGTATTCGTGGTGGCGGCGGGGTTTCTCGCCGCCTGCCTGTTCTGCATCATCCGGATGGAGGAGAGGTCGCTTCCGGGCCGCGCCGATATCGCGGCGGCAGCCTCCTCCGGCGCGCCGGTCTCGGCGGAATAAGGCGCGGGCGGAGGCAGTTTTTGATGTTAACCCGATCACTTGGAAAAAATGGTCCGACGAGCTCAGCCATTGGCTTGGGCTGCATGGGTATGTCTGACTTCTATGGCCCGTCAGATCGCGCCGAGAGCATAGCCACTCTCTGCGCAGCGCTCGATGCAAATGTGACGCTGCTCGACACAGGCGACTTTTATGGCATGGGCCATAATGAGATGCTTATCTCAGAGGCAATTCAGAACAGACCGCGTGATCAGATCATATTGAGTGTCAAGTTTGGCGCACAGCGCGATCCGGGAGGGAAGTGGGTAGGATTTGATGGGCGTCCTGCTGCTGTCAAAACTGCGTTAGCGTACACGCTGAAACGACTAGGCACAGACCACATCGATATCTACCGCCCTGCACGGCTTGATCCTAACGTCCCCATCGAGGATACAGTCGGCGCCATCGCAGAGATGGTGAAGGCCGGCTATGTTCGCCATATTGGTTTATCGGAAGTTGGAAGCGAAACGATTCAACGGGCCGCTTCGGTCCATCCCATTTGCGACCTGCAGATCGAATATTCGCTGTTCTCACGGGGCATCGAGGCATCAATATTGCCAACTTGCCGGACGCTTGGCATTGGCATCACAGCATATGGCGTGCTCTCGCGTGGACTTATCAGCGATCGCTGGTCAAAGGATAAGATAACGCCTGGCGATTTTCGGAGTTACAGCCCGCGATTCAAAGGTGAGAACTTGGAGAAAAATTTAAAACTCCTTGAACCTATTCGGATGATCGCAGCGGCAAAAGGTGCGACGTTGGCACAGATTGCAATCGCTTGGGTATTATCGCGTGGCAAAGACATCGTACCGATTATTGGCGCTCGTCATCGACAAAGCCTCGCCGAGTCTCTTGCTGCGCTGGACGTGATCCTTTTGCCTGAAGATTTGCTCGCGATTGAAAGAGCCCTGCCTAAAGGGATTGCGGCCGGTTCCAGATACGCAGAAGCTCAAATGGCGCATTTGGATAGCGAGCGGGGATAATTTTTGACTTGCTTGCTCGAAGCAGATGACACGACAGATCAGCTTTGGTTATCGTACTAATATGTAGTCGTACCAAAGGGGGTTCAAATGGCACCGCGTGATCCAGCCGAAACAATGGTGATCGAACGAGACGTTCCCATTAAGATGGACGACGGACTTGTAATCCGCGCGGATGTCTACCGACCAAAGACAAAAGGTCCAGTTCCGGTAATCATGACATCTGGTCCTTACGGCAAGGGTGTGAAGTACCAAGAGCATTACAAACTGATGTGGGACTGGCTGGTCGAGCAACATCCCGACGTTCTTGCCGGCTCGACGAAAAGCTTCCTGGCATGGGAAACGGTTGACCCAGAAATATGGGTGCCATGGGGTTATGCTGTCATCCGCGTTGACTCGAGAGGAGCCGCTCGTTCACCCGGTTATCTGGATATCTTCTCCCCGCGTGAAACGCGCGACTACTACCATGCGATCGAGTGGGCCGGCACTCAGCCCTGGTCAAATGGCAAGGTCGGTTTAAACGGCATCTCCTATTACGCGATCAACCAATGGCATGTAGCGGCACTGCAACCGCCGCATCTAAGCGCCATGGTTCCATGGGAGGGTGCTGCCGACATGTACCGCGATTGGTACCGACATGGCGGCATCCTCTCGAACAAGTTCATGGAAACTTGGTATCCCCGTCAGGTACAAACGGTGCAACACGGCAATCCGGAGGCTCCCAAAGACCATTGGATGAACGAGGCTTCAACGGGTCCTGAAAAATTGTCGAAGGAGGAACTGGCCGCAAACCGCGCCGACAACCTCGCCAATGCGCGCGCCCGCGAGATGGACGACGATTGGTACCGAAATCAATCGCCCGACTGGTCGAAGGTCGTCGTTCCATTCGTCAGCCCTGCCAACTGGGCAGGTTTCGGCCTGCACCCTCGTGGAAATTTCGAGGCCTTCACCCAGGCAGCCTCCAAACAAAAGTGGCTGGAGGGGCATCCCGGTCGCCATGAGGAGTGGTTCTACCTTCCCTTTGGGATGGCGCTGCAGAAGCGCTTCTTCGATTACTACCTTAAGGGCGAGCAGAACGGCTGGGATAAGGAGCCGCGCGTTTGGCTCAACCTGCGCCGACCGTTCAGCAAGGAATTTCAGCTGCGCAAAGAGAACGAATGGCCGCTTGCGGGAACACGGTGGACCAAGCTGTTCCTTGACGCCAAGACCGGCAGCCTGGACTGGCGAGCGCCGGCGGCCGAGGGTACCGCCTCGTTCGCCGCATTGGGCGACGGTGTGAAATGGATGTCGCCACCGCTCGAGCACGAGACCGAGATCACCGGTCCAATGGCGCTGAAACTCTACGTCTCTTCGTCAACCACCGACGCTGATCTTTTCGTCACTGTACAGGCCTTTTCGCCCGACGGACGTGAGGTAGAATTCCAGGGAACGGTCGATCCACACACACCGTTAGCCCAAGGATGGCTGCGTGCCTCGCACCGTAAACTTGATCTGAAAAAGTCACGGCCATATCGGCCCTACCACACGCACGACGACAAGCAACCGCTCGTCCCGGGTCAGGCCTATGAACTTGACGTCGAAATCTGGCCAATGTGCATCGTGCTTCCGGCTGGCTTCCGGATCGCAGTGAATATTACGGGCAAGGACTTCGAGCGTGCGGGCCCGGACAGCAACCCGGCATTTCGCTCACGCGGCTCCGGACCATGGTTGCACGATGATCGTTATGATCGGCCAGCAGATATCTTTGGAGGCCATACGACGCTGCACACCGGTCCAAAACGTGAAGCGTTTCTGTTGTTGCCAATCGTGCCGACCGATCGATCTGGTGTGCAGGTCCTCGCTACTCATAATGGCAAGAACTGGGACATCGCACGATGAAAGTATAATAACCCAGGCATCAAAGCGCACGGCGCGCACGCGATCTCATCGGCCGAGACGCCTTGGCTCGTCGATCTCCTCAGCTTCCCGCATCTCACCGTGAACCTCTTCTCGGATGAGCTTCTCGGTGATTTCGGCGAGATAGGTGGTGAGTGCGCTGCTCAGTTCTTGGAACTCGGGCCAGAGAACCCCATCGACAAAGCTACGTGGCGCTTTGACGATGACTGTTTGCATGTGCATCCGATGATATCGAAAGGGCCTGATCCCGTACCGACGACAGAGCGCGATAAAAAGCTTTCGGGACCAAATGTCTGGGACCGAGAATCTGATCTCCTGCGGCGCCTCGCTGCCGGCGGCATTTCCCAAGAGTGCGCGAATGCGGTCGGCTGCAGCACCAGCTGCGGATCTGAATTCGTGCTGCTGCGGTCAAAGAGCGCGAACGCAAGTGGGACTGAGAGTAGAGTTGGTAGGTGCAAAGAGTATGTAGTGCCAATGGCGTGATCGAGCGTATAGCCTTCAGGAGGCCGCAGTGCGCTCAGATAGATCTCGCGCGTGTTGGGACCAAGAAAACTCATGGCTCCTTCCCAAGACCACGTCGGACGTCACCAACGATTGCCCGAACGCGATGCCAGCGAAAATTAAGCTGCGACGCACCCGTAGCACCTCTCCAACGTTCCAGAGCGCGTCGGTTGTGAAGGCGTGCTCGATTTTGTTTGGTATCCCATTCCCTTTCCCTGATCAGCTTACGAGCTTCATTATTTTCGAGTATCAGGCTCGGGTCAGCGCTTTTGAGCGTGATTGCTAGCCATTTGTCGATGAAGGGACGCGATCGATCTGAGCGTGACTCAGACTCGTTGACGAAGTCCCAGAATTTTAGTTGGTCCCAGCCCATAATTGCAGCTCGTCTCGCCGACAAATCCTGGGCCCATTCGGTGAATGCGGTGCGATATTGTTCGATGTACTCTTTGCTTCCAAGCGCTTCGGCGAGCATCAGATTGTAGAGAAGCGACGCACCATGAAGTGTTTCAGAGAAGTTGCGCGCGTGCTCCAGCTGTGATCGGTATGGTTCACCAAGAGCGCCTACGTCAGGATGAAGCCAAGGGACGGCCGCATTACCGAAAGGCCCAAGTTTTCGGATCAATAAGGAAAATAATGGACGTGGCTGCAATGCGTCGATGCGCATCGCAAGATACTCAGCCTCGTTGCTAGTCAGCGCGAGTTCCGCCGTGTTCGGAAAGTCTTGTGGAGCTGCCGGAAGATTCGGATCCCAATTTCGTCGTATGGGCTTGGGGGCATCTTCGTCGTCGCCATCTACCGCGTCGGCAACAAGGCGCAGACGCGATGAGAAGCCGCGATGATACTCGTCCTGCGAGCCATCGAATCGCCGAATGTCAAATCGCCCCAACCCAGCCCAATAGATGTTGCTCGGCAATGTTTGAAGCGCTGAGCGCGCATCCTTTCCGATGACACCGTCTGTGTCACTGGTATTCAGTAGCACCTCGATCAGCTTAATCTCGTCGTTGTGGGCTCTATTCGAAATCTCATTCGATAGTGTTTTTCGCTTCTCGTGACGTAGGTATATCCAAGGCACGAAGAAGAAGTAACGTGCCCTGGTTTGGATCGTGCTCGTCCCTGGAAATAGATGATCTGCTATCGCATCACGAACGGCTCCTATGCCGAGTTCGTCGAGGGTATCCTTCTCAGCAAATAGCCGCATGATCTTATTCATGCGGTCGCGATCATCCTCAGAAAAATCAACCCACGCAAAAGACGAGGTCATAGCTTTCTCTTTCGAACTGATTTGAGAATGACAATTCACCTAATAGATGTGTCCTTTTTTCATCGCACTGCCAATACGTCTGCCTGGGCTGAATGAACGTAGCGTATTAGTGAACTATTCGAATGTTGAACAGGCCTTTCGTGTTGGTGCAAGTGGGCGGATGTAAATCCTGACTATTTTGAAGACGTGATATCAATTAGTTCTGGTAGAAGCGATCTAACGGTCATTGGATTTCCGTAGGACGTCGAAATCAGGGTCGAAGATGAACGATCAATTTGCAAAAATCACCGCACAAATACCTGCGACTTACCAATGCTCTTTCGCGTCAAAGCGTCACACCAGTTCGGAAGTCATCTGGGAATTCCGGGTTCAATTTGCATTCTTTCCTTTGCCGTTTCTTTTGCGTGAAAATAGAATCTTGTATAAGCCGGGATAATCACCGTTGAGCCGTTCAGATAGATCATAGTAGAACTTCTCCCACTCATCTTCGGTCATCGTGTTTGCCGCCTTTCCAGTTTCTACAGAAATGGCGCAACCACTACGAAGGTTTATAGGAAGGCCGATCTTTTTTTCTGTTTTCATACGTCGCACTGTCGAATAAGTGCGACTGGCATCNGTGTACAGCTCCAGGGGGTATTCANTATCAAGTATTTCAAGTTNATCTTTTAATGTTTGCTTATCCAAAGCGAGCCATTCATCCCGCGTGAATGTTTTAAGCTCCAATATCTTGACAGGCATTTTGATATCTCCGNTTATTTGCGGNGCCGAAGCGCCGCCTCGTCTNTGCGATCCACCTTGCTCGGAGAAGCAGGCTGGCATCGGGCCGATTTCGCAGAAGCCCGAACTCTGGACGATAAGCTGAGCCTATGATGACAGCTCGGAGAGTGCAAGATTCAGCCGAACGCGACGAGCGAGCGATCAATCCAAGCGGTTAACGCGGTGTCGCCAGCGCTGGGGGCTTTTTTTCAGCGGTGTCTTTCTTATTTTTCGAGCAAGGCTTTTCTTTTTCTGGATTTCTTTTTTTTCTTTTTCGGGAAAGCGAGGGGAGCGAAGCCCCCATCACGTTTTGCGAATTGCCCCCGCTCGGTCGATCGTACCCCCTACCTCGTCGAGATCCGGAGGCGGCGCGCCTGCGGGTATCCGCCGCGTCTAGGGCTTCTTCATGAGTCGGCAGGGTATCTAGCCAACGCCGCGCGTCCTCAAAAAGGATGATCGTCCTGCGGCCGACTTTGCGGGCCTTGAGGCGGCCCCGACCAATCTCTTCATAGACGGCGGTGCGGCCCAAACTTGACCAGCGGCAAAAATCTCTTACGGAAAGTGCTCCACCTGGGGGCACTGAAAGGATCGGGTCGGTCATGTTACTCTCCAAACGAAACCGGCTTGTTCGCAGCCGTCCGCGATATAGAGAGTCGGTCGCTCGTCGAACTCCGACCGAGTCGCGGCTGCCGTAGGGCCCGAATCGTGCGCAGGGTGTAGACTGGCGACATGTCCCAGAAAAAGAACCAACCGACCCTCGAAGATTTGTTCGAACTCCCCGACGACTATCTCCAGGGGCCGCAAGCGGCGACCCTGCGCCCAGCGCTGATCGAAGCCACCGAACGTGCCAACGGCCAAGATAGGATTCTGAAGTATTGGCTGAAAACAGGCACCGAGGCCGACGGCGACCTACGCGAGCTTTGGAGGCATGAGAGACGGCAGGTCGACAGGGTGATGAGCTATCCTGGCGCCGACGAAGTGATGGTCGGCATTGTGGATATGATCGAAACTGCGGATGCGTTTTGCGTCGTTCACGAGCCGGGCACCGTGACTCTGCATGCGAAGCTCCGAACCTCGTCTGCCCGAAACTGGCTTCGCTCGTTGGGGGTGCCGTTAAATCGGACCGTTCTTTGGGGGAATTTGGCGCGCTTGACGCGCGCCCTTGCGATCCTTCACACGCACGGGCTCGTGCATGGCAGACTTGATGCGTTCTCTGTGTTCACGAGCGGCGCACACTCGCCGGACTTTCGACTCGGAGGATTCGAGTGGAGCCTGATCTTAGGCGAGCCTAGGCCAACCGAGCCTTCCCTCCATGAAACCCGCAGAAGAATAGACCGTCTCATCTACTCCTATGCCGAAGATTGGAAGGCTTTGGGGTGCATGTTTGCTGACTTGGCTGGTCTTGATCCGACCCGTCTCCGAGAAAATGATCCGTACAAGCCGAATGCTGGGATCGAACTTAACGACGGTGAAATTGGATTTCTGCGGCGGCTCATCGACCCAATGCGGGACGAGGTGCTGGAGGCTAAGGAAATCCTTCGGAGCATCGAAGTGCTCCTTAAAGAGCTTTCAGGGCATCCCAAAATTCGAAGCGGCTGCCACATTCTTTTGTTTCGTCCCAATCAAAAGATGCAGGAGACGATCTACGCGATGAGCGAGGGGGAAATCGCCACCACCGCCTTCGACAGCCAGGCGGCGTTTATCGAAGCCGACATCGCCGGCGGAGCGAAGCTCGCGTCTGTCGTAGCCGGCGGCGAAATCGACAGAATGTTTCTCCTGACAGAGATGGCTTCCTACCAGCTCGTGCCGCTCAGCGACGACGGAACGCCGACCTGGCAGATTGCCGTCGTAACTTCCATCTTGCAGCGCTCAGAAGCGCGGCTGGCGCCTGGCCGCGAGGTCTACCCGCTGCGGCACCCCGTCGAGTTGGTCCCTAATAAACACAATGCCACCGCACTTCTCACCCGATTGGGCGGCGATGCTTTGGAGTGGACAATTCCGGTGACACCAGACGCTGCTCCCCCGGAGGATCCGGAGATCCGAACGGTCCGCCAGGCGATGCTCCTGGTGCAGACCGTTGATGCCGTTTTGAAGTGCCTGCAAATCCTGCCGGTCCGCATCTCTTCGACGTCGGTTCGCGAAGGCCTCATGTATGTACAACTCGCTGCTCGTGAGGACAAAAGAGATGCGATCGCCAAGTCCATCGGCGAGAAGCCGACGATCGACATCATGGAACGACTGTTCGATCAGGACGATCTCGGCGTGGACGTCGAATGGCGGCTGAGCACGTCCGGTGGACTTTCTTCGCGGAGCGCAAACGACACGCCGGTAAGATTTCAAACCGTTGCGCACGATGCCGCCGGGCAGACCGTCTTCGAGTTTCAGTCTTTCGGGCTGCTTCCGAGCGAGGACGCGGCGCTGTTTCTCAGGAGAAAGGGCGACCACGGTACCGAGAGTCTGATCAAACGGCGCCTCCGGCTTACCAATGCTCTTTCGCGTCAAAGCGACCTAGCAGCGATGTTCGTTGACCCGCGGCGCAAGCTGCGCCCTTCCGGCGATGCGCTTGCGAAGGACAGGTTCTATCTCGACTTGGATGAGCCGAAACAGGAAGCTTTGGAATTCTTGTGGACCACAACCCCGACCTACTTCGTCGTCGGTCCGCCCGGCGTTGGAAAGACGCGCCTCATAAGCGAGGTCGTCAGACGTAAGCTTGCCACCGATCCGACCGTCAGAATCCTGTTGAGTTCGCAGAGCCACCAAGCACTCGATCATGTGCTGCGTTCGGTCCGGATGTTACTCGGCGAAGCAAGCGGCGATGCGATTCTTGTGCGCTCTCCGGGGCGGGAAGGCGTCATCTCCACCGACGACGACGTACGCAAGACCGCACTTTCGTACCTCGCGAGAGTTGGGGACTCCAGCCTCCTCAAGGGAGCGCCGCAATCATTCTCTATCGCCATGGCAGCGCTCAACAACGCCTGCGAGGCTGAGGACGACTTCTCCGAAAACGCGCGGGAGACCGAAGGCGCAAGGGCTCTTAGCGCGCTGGTATTGGAATCGGCCAATCTCGTCTTTTCAACGAGCACGTCCTCGGACATCGAGCAGTTAAGCGACGACGACGCCCAATTCGATTGGGTCGTCGTGGACGAAGCAGCCAAGGCTAGCGGACCAGACCTGTTAGGTCCTCTTTCCTTGTCGGGCAGAAGACTATTCATCGGCGACCACAACCAGCTCCCGCCATTCGACGCCGACCGCATCGCCGCCATAATTTCGGACGCCGCCAAAGCTCGCGACGCCGTCGAGCAAGCTGCAGCCGAGCTTGCTTCCACTTTCTTTGAAAGCGGACTCGATGACCTGCGGCATGAGATGGCGGACGATGATGCTTTGCAGCGGATTTCCGCCATGGCGGCGCGTGCCCTGGAGCCGTTCCGCGTATTGGTGGAAGAAGATAAAGCACGACGTCCCGCTGCTGGCGGCGTTCGGAGGTCCGTATCGAGCGAATTGCTGTCGCAGCATCGGATGGACCCTGCCATCGCCGAACTTATCTCTGAGTGCTTCTACGACCACCGCCTCGGCACCGCCGCAAAGCGTACCAAAGAGGCAGCAGAGAAGCTGCTCTTCACATTTGGTCCATCATTTCCAGAGTCGCCGATTGTCTTCGTGGATATGCCTTTTGCGCCTCGTACGGGAACGGCCGCCGCAGCTGAATCAGGGCGTCCCCGCTGGCATAATCCCGCGGAGGCCAAGACGGTCTTGACGTTACTGAAGTCGCTACGCGTCCTCGGGAAGAAAAAGGATGGCACAGCGCCGACGCTCGCAGTTTTGGCACCCTATCGGGCACAGGCGGAAAGGCTGACAAGGCAAGTCGATGTGCTGCGGTCGACGAAGGGGAGTGAGCTGTCTAAGTTCGGCGGGTTCACTCACGACAATAGGATTTGCGGAACAGTCGACTCCGCGCAGGGCAGCGAAGCGAATCTCGTCGTCGTTTCTTTGGTTAGAAACAATCACCGGACAGGCACGCCGGCGCTCGGATTTTTGCGTGACCCGCGACGCATGAATGTCCTTTTAAGCCGCGCCGAACAGCAATTGATCTTCGTTGGATCGCTTGAATTCTTGAAGGAGAGCACGCGTTTTGTATCGTCGCCCGACGACGAAGAGCTGGGATTCGTCCTGAAATTTCTAACGACGATAAAACGCCTCGAGAGTCAGAAGTCTGCCCGCGGCGCGCCAGCAGTCACCGTGATTCCCGTCGACCAGATCAAGGTGGGCGGAACATGAGCACAATCGTCGCGATTCCGATCAGGAGGATGTCGGCCAAA
>JGI20195J14853_1000481_pt1 | contig 13093 bp, 14 predicted proteins | sample NGESurdeep092012_3_FD_14853 | JGI IMG/M metagenome (IMG submission 14853)
GACTCCGCCAGCACCCGTAGCATGGGCTACACGGTGTCACCGGGCACCGACAACGCCCGCAACAACAACAACACCCGAGCCCAGACGAGGGCAGGGCCGACTAAAGCTCTGTACTGCTCTCTAAAGTGCACACGACTGGCAACTGTTTGCAGCCCCCAGGCAGAGCTATTCGTAGCACTCGACGCGGGGCTCACCCCTGACCCGCCCCGCTGCGTCGCGCCCGGCAGCTCGGGATTGGCGAAGAACGTTCGGGCGGCGTCCATTGAGGTGTCGAAGGGGTCGACACGGTGAAGGACAAAGGAAAGGGTCGATGAATGGTCTCCTTCACGCGATGACCTGAGGTCCCGCCTGGTACTGGCAACGCTGACTGACGCGTCGAACGTATCGACTTGGACACCTACGAACAGATCGTGATTGTGCCATCTGCCAATGCTGAACGGCCACGAGAACCTGTCGTCAGTCCAGCTGGGCCAGCAGTGCGCCCGAGACGATCTCGGCAGTGGCGCCGAGGTCTGGCGCCAGGCCGTCGAACCGCTGGGAGTTGGCCTGATGTAACAGCACGGCCACGAAGGTACCGGCGGCCGCTTTCCTTTGACCAGGGTCCGACTTCCGTGGACTGGCAGCGGCCAGGACTGATTCGGTGAGCTCCATCAGCGCGGCGTAGAGGCCGCGAAGGTGCTCGCGAACGTCAGGGTGGGTGCCGGCTTCGCGGAACAGGATCGCGCTGAGCACCTGCCAGTGATGACCGGTGAGCCCGGCCCTGTCCGCCAACCGCACCAGCGAGCCCGCCATATCACCCTTGACCACGACCCCTGCGATGCTGGACAAGGGATGCACGGGGAGTCGCTCGGCGAACAGCGCACGCAGAAGGTCCATCTTGCGTGGGAAGTAGTAGAAGAGTAGTCCCTTGGCCACGGCAGCTCGACGAGCGATGCGGGAGGTGGGCGTCGCGTCGAAGCCGTCTGCGGCAAAGAGGTCCTCGGCAGCGTCAAGGATCCGTTCGCGCGCCTGACCGCTGCCCGCAACCTCGCCCACGCTCGACGAGTCGCCGGAGGGGCTCACGGAGCCCTCAGGGACGAGGGCGCGGGCCCGCGCCGGCATTGCCGTGCGAACCCGCGCCATCGAATAACCCTCCTCCTCGGCGGGCCCCCTTCCTAGTGGGTTACCAAACCACGGTGCTCCGTGCGAGTCACCTGCAGGTCCGCGGCGCCTGCCACCAACGTCACGGCGCCCACGATCCACGCGGTCCACGCGTACGCGGTGAAACCGGTGCTGAAACCCATGACCCACGGCGAGGCAACGAAGAGCACGCCCATCAGCGCGACGAGTCCCTCGAAAGCGATCCTGCCCGGGCTGGCCAGGGAGATCAGCGCCAACACGGCCGTGATGACCCCAAGCGTGATCATCGTGTAGAGGGCCTTGTTGCCTTCTGGGTGTGTCGTCCAGATCGGGCTCAACGCCGCATAGACACCCGCAATAAGCGCGGCCAGACCCTGAGGGTGAGTCCACTTGCTCATGCGAACCAACCACCTTTCGTGCGATGGTCCATCGTTCCGAAGACGGACCGAGTACCTTCACTTTCCCCCTGACTGACCGGCCGGTCAAGACCATGGNAGTGGCTCATCGGAGAGGTCGGTNTAGCAGGTTTCGTTGCCTCATTTGGAGCGGTCCGCAGCGGCTCAACGTGTCTGTGTTGCTGGGTCAGGGTCCNGGGTCAGCTTGGCTGATGGAGTGGACAATGGTGGCTGGCACGACGATCGCCTGCGGTGACCAGAGGGTCGGCGGNCGAGGGCTGCCACCGATCACCGTTGCCGTTGCCGTTGCGCAGTCGGGAGGCTTGAGTCTCGTCAAGAGTTCTGGCCCCACCGATGGTCTCCGATCTTGGCCCCAGCGCTGCGCCGAGATACGGACGGGTTCGTGCTCAAGGTCAAGTCTCGCGCTCGGGCGGGTGATGTCGCGTCTGCACAAGATGACGGGCAATGATGTACTACCCGGATGTCTGTCGCTGATCTCTTGTGCCCGGTTACGCATGGCCGTATCGGAAGCCGAACGGCAACTGGTATCCCCCGTGGCTTCTGGTCGCCTGCGATCGGCGGCGCGCGGAACATGTCGCATGAACTGGGACCGCGCCAGGTTGAAGCAGCAGAGTCTTCGGGGGTTCGTGCGATTCACAGAACTCCCGAGGTTCCCCGTGCCAAGCTCGCCGCCATGGTGACAACTGCAGGACAGGGGTGGGCATGAGCGCTGACGGGTTTCGCAGGGGCGCCTCGAAGGTCCTTGGATCGATGGCCTTCAGGCTGACTGGGGCCTTGGTGGTGGCCGTGCTGGCGGTAACGGCTGTGTGGTGGTGGAGCCACGCCACGCCCAAGAAGGAAGTACATAGGATTGCTGTGCTGCACCCGAAGGCCGCGGGGCACACACCGCCGCCGGCACCGACCGTCGCGCCCGTCAACCCCCTGACCGGTCTGGGGCCGGCGCCGCACGGGCCCGTGATCGCCGTCAAGCTGGACGACACCGAGGCCGGCAGGCCGTCGANGGGCCTGGAGAAGGCCGACGTGATCTACATCGAGGAGGCCGAGGGCGGACTCTCACGGATGGTGGCCGTGTACGCCAGCGCCAAGCCCCAGGTCGAGGCGGTCCGCAGCGTCCGCACCAGCGACCCGGAGTTGCTGGGCGCCTTCGGCAAGATCATCCTGGTCGCCAGCGGCGGCGGCGGCAACGCCCTGCCGACCCTCGACCGNTCAGGTCTGTACAGCTCGATCAACGACCGTGAGCAGGTCGGCTTCCATCGCGACCTGTCGCGCCCGGCNCCGTACAACCTGGTCTCAGACCTGGCAGCAGTCAGCGGCGCCATCAAAGGCCAGGGTGTGCGAGACGTGGGATTCACCTGGGCGACGAAAGATCCACGCCTTGCCGGGGCCAAAGCCGCACCGGTCGTGAGCACCCTGGTGGGATCCACGAATGTGACCTTCGTCTGGGACCGCAAGCTGGCGCGCTACGTTCGCACCGTTGGTGGCCAGCGGATCCTTGCGGCCAGTGGTGCACCCATCGCCAAGCCCAACGTGCTCGTGCAGTACTGCCAGATCAGTCCGGACCACTCTGACATCGACGTCAACGGAAACCCCTCGATGTACACCAAGACGGTAGGAACCGGGCGCGTCGTGCTGTTCCGAGGCGGCAAACGGATCGTGGGCACGGGGTCGCGACCGAGCAACGGCGCCCGGACAGTATTCAAGGACGCTGCCGGTAAGCCGTTGCTGCTGGCACCGGGAGGCACGTTCGTGGCTCTGGTGCGCCTCGGCGCACCCGCCTGATCAGATGATCTGGCTGACGACGTACTCGATGCTCGAGATGAGCTTGGAGATGTCGTCGGGGTCGACGGCCGGGAACATGCCCACGCGCAGCTGATTGCGTCCCAGCTTGCGGTAGGGCTCCACGTCGACAACTCCGTTGGCACGTAGCACCGCGGCCACTGACGCAGCGTCGACCTGGTCGGTGAAGTCAACCGTCCCGACAACCAGCGAGCGCGCCGACGGGGCGGCAACGAAGGGCGAGGTGTATGCCGTGGCCTCTGCCCACGCGTAGAGCCGGCTGGAGCTGTCGGCCGTGCGCTTGACGGCCCAGTTCAGACCACCCTGGTCGTTGATCCAGCTGATCTGGTTGGACAGCAGCGCCAGGGTCGAGACGGCGGGCGTGTTGTAGGTCTGGTTCAGCCGTGAGTTGCTGATCGCGGTCGGCAGGCTGAAGAAGTCAGGCACCCACCGGGCCGAGGCCGCGATCTCGTCGACCCGAGCCAGGGCGGCAGGGGAGAAGGCAGCTAGCCAGAGGCCTCCGTCGGCCGCGAAGCACTTCTGGGGCCCGAAGTAGTACACGTCGGACTCCGCGATATCCACCGGCAGACCACCGGCGCCAGACGTGGCGTCGATGAGCATCAGCGCGCCTTCGTCGGCACCCTTGACCCGGTTCACCGGCGCCATGACCCCGGTCGAGGTCTCGTTATGCGCCCAGGCGTAGACGTCGACCCCGGGTTCGGCGCTGGGCGTCGGCAGGGTGCCTGGCTCTCCCTTGATGATCGTCGGGTCGCCGAGGAACGGGGCCTTCTGGGTGACCGAGCCGAACTTGGCCGAGAACTCTCCGAACGCCAGGTGCTGGGCGCGATCCCGGACTAGGCCGAAGGCGGCTATGTCCCAGAAGGCGGTGGAGCCGCCATTGCCAAGGATGATCTCGTAGCCCTCGGGCAGGCTGAACAGGTCGGCAAGCCCGTTGCGGACCTCACCGACCAGGTTCCTGACCGGCGCCTGCCGATGAGAGGTGCCCAGAACCGTCCGCCCGACGGAGGCGAGATAGTCGATCTGGGCGGGACGGACCTTGCTCGGTCCACAGCCGAAGCGGCCGTCCTGAGGCAAGAGCTCGGCGGGGATGGTCACAGTGGCGGTGTCAGTCAAGAGAAGTCACCTCAGGGTGTAGAGGGGCGGACATGCATCGACGACGAATCAGCATCGTTGACCTGCCGGCTTCGTCGACCGGTCAGCATTGGAAGTCAGAGAGTGGGACCCGATGAGATGGCCTTATCCCAGCCCACCACATCCTCCGGGCCTCGCGATGCCTCGCCCACATAGCGGGCAGAGGGGCGGATGAGGCGGCCAGTGTTCTTCTGCTCAAGAATGTGGGCAGACCACCCTGCCGTGCGCGCGCAGGTGAACATCGGTGTGAACATCGCCGCGGGCACCTGCGCGAAGTCAAGCAGAACGGCTGCCCAGAACTCCACGTTCGTGGCCAGGACCCGGTCGGGGCGTCGGGCCTGGAGCTCGTCCAGGGCGGCCTTCTCAAGTGCGGCTGCCACTGCGAAGCGCGGTGCGTCCAGGCGCTCGCACGTGGCCCGCAGGACGCGCGCACGAGGGTCCTGCGCTCGATACACGCGGTGGCCGAACCCCATCAGGCGCTCGCCCTTGTCGAGCACGCCTTTGACGTACGCCATGGCGTCGCCGGTCCGCTCGACGCCTTCGATCATGTGCAGGACCCGTGAGGGTGCTCCTCCGTGCAGCGGACCGCTGATGGCGCCCACGGCGCCGGAGAGGCAGGCTGCGACGTCCGCTCCGGTCGAGGCGATGACCCGAGCAGTGAAAGTCGAGGCATTCATGCCGTGTTCGGCCGCGGACACCCAGTAGGCGTCGACTGCCTCGACGTGACGGGGATCGGGCTCGCCGCGCCAACGGATCATGAACCGCTCGACGATGGAGTGCGCCTTGTCGACCTCGCGTTGGGGCACCATGGGGCGATCCAGGCCGCGGGCGGACTGGGCGATGAACGACAGCGCCATCACGGAGGCCCTCGCGAGGTCTTCGCGGACCTGCTCGGCGTCGATGTCAAGCATCGGCCGGAAGCCCCAGACGGGAGCGAGCTGCGCCAGGGCGCTCTGCACGTCGACCCGTACGTCACCGGTATGGACCGGGAGGGGGAACGGCTCGGCGGGCGGTAGTCCGGGATTGAACTCGTTGTCGACGAGCAGGCCCCAGACGTGACCGTAGGGCACCCGCCCGACCAGATCGTTGATGTTGACCCCGCGGTAGCGCAGCGCGCCACCCTCCTTGTCCGGTTCGGCAATCATCGACTCGAAGGCAATGACGCCCTCCAGGCCCGGCACGAAATCGGTGTTGTTCATCCGTGGATCCTCCTCCGGGCCGGGTGCTCGCCCGGCTGCAAGCCATTGTCTACTGTCTCGAAGCGTCGTGTCACCGCTTGCGCCGGATGGCCCTGAGGGGACGGGGTTTTGGACGCTGGTCGATGGTTGGCCGGATGCGCCTGGTCAGGTCGTAACCCTGGATCAGCTGCGCCAACGGCATGTCCACCGTGGGGTGACTCGCGATCGGCTCGTCGCCGTTGAACACGATCCACACCTGTTCATCGTCCTTCCACACGGGCATTGTCGAGCCGTCCACCAGCCCCTCCGCGTGGGTGAGTGCCTGCTTGCGGGCGTTGAGCTTACCGAGCTGGCGTTGGGCGAACTCCTTGGCCGGCTCCTTGCCGTGCTTGATCGCCTCGTAAGCCACCGGGCCGTACTTCACTCCGAGCTTGACGACGTTGGTGAATGATCTTGTCTTGCCCACCATGGAGCCCTCCGTTTCGAGCGGTCGTGCGTCCAATCTAATCTCGTGCCATGAGCGATGCGCTGCGCAGGGAGTACCACGGCGAAGGTCTGACCGAGTCGGAGCTGGCGGCCACTCCGTGGGAGCAGGCGCGCGTCTGGGTGGACGACGCTGTCTATCGCGCGGCCGAGCGGGACGACGTGCCGGAGCCGTTGGCCATGTCTTTGGCCACGATCGACGCCGCCGGGCGACCGGATGTCCGGACCGTCCTCATGCGTTTCTTCGACCCGTCCGGCCCTGGCTTCGTCTCAAATCTCGAATCGACAAAAGGCGTTCAGATTGCTGGCAATCCGGCAGTAGCCGCGGCAATCGTTTGGCCGGCGATGTACCGCGCCATCCGCTTCCGGGGGATGGCTCGCCAACTCGGCCGGGAGGAGGTCGAGCGCTACTTCCACGAGCGCCCGTGGGGCTCGCGGATCGGGGCCTGGGCCTCACGCCAGTCGCAGGTTATCCGGTGCCGCTCAGGTCTGGAAGAGTCCTATCAGCGGTATGCCGCCAGGTGGCCCGACCGGGGCGGCCCCACCGATGTCCCCGTCCCTGACGCCTGGGGAGGCTTCCGGATCATATGCGAGGAGGTGGAGTTTTGGGCCGGCCGGACCAACCGGTTGCACGACCGGCTGGTATTCCTCCGCGTTGACGATGGCGGGCTCGACGATGCCAGCGCCTGGCGGGTGGAAAGGCGGCAACCGTGAGCGAACCGGCGACGACTGCAGCCGGGCGCTCCCTTGCCCAGCGTCGTCTCTTGGCGATTCCCGGTCTGGAACGAAACCTGATGGGCAGGCACCCGGTGTCGCCACAGGACGAGCTGGGANACATCATTGCCGAGCTCGACGGCGCCGACGACGGACCTTATGCGGGCTGGGACCGCTACNGCGAGGGCGGTCCGGTCGCTGCCTTGGAGAACCAGGTCGCCGCGCTGCTGGGCAAGCCCGCNGCGGCGATGTTCCCCAGTGGCACCATGGCCCAGCAGTCGACGCTGCGGGTCTGGAGTGATCGGCAGGGCAGCCGGCGCATCGCGATACCTGGGCTGTCCCACCTTCTGCACCACGAGCAGGACGGTCCCATACTGCTCAACGACTTCGAGTGGGCACTGCTGACCACTGGCGGTGTCGTTCCTACTGTCGAGCACCTCGCGGCCATCCCGGGTGCGCTAGGTGCGGCACTGCTGGAGCTGCCTTTGCGTGATGGCGGCTACCTGTTGCCCACCTGGGAGGAGCTCGAGGCGTTCTCGCTCGCCTGCAGCGATCGCGGCGTGCCGCTGCATCTGGACGGCGCGCGGATCTGGGAGTCCGCTCCTCACCTAGGGCACACGCCGGCGGAGATCGCGGCGCTCGCCGACACGGTCTATGTCTCCTTCTACAAGGGGCTGCGTGGGCTTGGCGGAGCAGTTGTCGCAGGGTCCGAGGAGGTCATCGCCGAGGGGCGGCTCTGGCGCAGCCGTCACGGCGGCACGCTGTGGACGATGTTGCCGTATGCCATGTCCGCCCGGCGCGGGCTTCGCGAGGAGCTACCGCGGATGGCGGAGTATCACCAGCGAGCGCTCGAGATGGCAGAGTTGTTGGCAGCCAAGGGGATTCGCACCTTCCCTCAACGGCCGCACTGCAACGCCTTCCGCCTCATTGTTCAGGCACCTGGCGACGTCGTCACCGAGAAGGTTGTCACCGTCATGGAGCGCGAGCGCTTTGCTGTCACGCCACCGTGGCGAGACTCAGAGGACGTCCCTGGCTGGTCCTGGACGGAGTTCTCGGTGGGCCCGGCAACCATGGACTGGTCGCCGGAGGGCGCGGTCGAAGTGCTCGCTCGAGTCCTGCTTGGCTGATCAAGGCGGAAGCTCTCGCCTGGTCGAAGGCAGAACGTGGGTCAAGGCGCTGTGCAGCCCGTGAGGTCTGGCAGGACCAGGGTGCGTTGGACGGGTCGCACATGCTCACGGGCTGCGGTGGATGCCTGAGATTGCTGTCACCAGACCTCGTCCGGTTGCCGGTTGCCCCTGGAGGCAGTAGGCGACGGCTGGGCTAGTGCGCAGCCACCTCACACGTCCGTTGGTCTCTCACTAGCGGGCCACCTCCTTTCATGTGCACCTACAAAGGTAGGTCCACAGATGGCCGCTCGCAATAGGTTTGTTGCTCTGTGAGCAGGTGGCAGGGCGCCGGTCAGACTGTGCTGACGACCTCGTTGAAGTCCAGACGCGGCAGCCGGTCCGTCCAGGCATCGCGGCCAGGCTTGCCGATGTTGACGACGGCCAGGACCTCGTGCCCGCCTTCGGGGAAGAATGCGTCGTTCAGTGCGGGAGAGTCATAGCCGGTCATCGGGCCTGCGGCGAGGCCGGCCGCGCGTACGGCAAGGATGAAGTATCCGACCTGCAGGGTGGCGTTCATGTCAGCCGTCTTCGCGCGCAGGGCGTCGTCGGCAGCGAACATGTCCCGGGCGCCGGGGAAATGAGGGAACGTCTTGGGGAAGTTCTCGTGGAAGGCGTGGTCGGCGGCGAGGATGGCCACCAGGGGAGCGGTGGCGGTCTTTGCCTTGTTGCCGTCCGACATGGTCTGGACGAGCCGCTCGCGGGCCTGCGACGAGCGCACCAGCACAATGCGCAGGGGCTGGTTGTTCATCGAGGTCGGCGCCCACTTGGCCAGGTCGTAGATCGCCTTGACCTGCTCGTCGCTGATCGGCTCATCGGTGAACGTGTTCGCGGTGCGGGCATCACGGAACAGCAGGTTCTGAGCCTCTTGGGAGAGGGTGAGCTGGTCGCCGAACTCGGTCTCGAAGTCGGTGGTGGCAACGGACGGGTCCTGCACAGAGAGGGTCATGTGTGGTTGAACCGTCAACTAGTAGCCCTCATTCCCGCTCCTTGCATGACTTGGGTCACAAGGTGACGGCGGTCTGAGCCCTAGCTCATCTCACACACGATCACCTCGGGCACGCTCACCTCGGACGGAAAATCGCGGCGTCAACGGAGATCCACACCGCATCGGCCTGGGCGAGCAGGCGTCCGCCGGCGGCATACAGGCAGGTTCCGCTGTAGTACTTGCGGCCGTCCTGCCCCTGTGGCCAGGCCATCACGACGTGGGGCTCCCCGACTTTTGGCAGGTCACGGATTGATGCCGTCATCGTCGCAAGGACTATTTCGCGTTCGGCGATACCGCAGGCCCAGCCGCCGGGGCAGTCCAGGGCAGCCCAGACAACCTCCGGGGTGGACTCATGTGGCGTCCAGGAGGCCGCTCGCAGCGTGGTGTGCCCGGCGAGCAGGCCGGTGTGCAGGCACAGCGCGTCGGAGGGGTTCCGTTCGGTGCCACAGGCGAAGCAGGTGGGGAACGGATGCGAACGCAGGCCTTCGTAGGCGGGTCCGGCCGACTGCGCCTGCGGGTAGGTCACCGGCGTCGGGAGTTCCGTGACGTCCAGTGGCTCGGCCGCAAAGGCCTGCGCTACGAGGATCTGGCCGTCCCACACCTCCACCGTGCCGTCGTCACCGCGGGAGATCGCCATCTCGGTGTCCAGTGGCGGGGGGGTGCGCAGGCGAACCGTGACTGCACTACCGTCCAGGGCCCCATCAACGAGCTGGGCCAAGTGACCACTGGTCCAGCCGCCGTTGCCGGACATCGGCGGGCCGCAGAACCGGGCGGGGACGACAAAGGACTCGCTCATGAGGCAACGCTAGTCTCCAGCGCCGAAGGGGCGCGGCGCGAGCCATCCCCTCTTCGAGCCATCAGTGAGAGGGTAGGTGCGTGACGGACTTGATTGACACCACTGAGATGTACCTGCGAACGATCTACGAGCTCGAGGAGGAGGGCATCGTCCCTCTGCGGGCTCGCATCGCCGAGCGTCTGGGCCACTCTGGTCCCACCGTTTCCCAGACCGTGGCACGCATGGAGCGCGACGGTCTGCTCGCACTCGCCGGCGACCGGCACCTCGAGTTGTCAGTCGAGGGGCGTCAGAAGGCGGTGCGTGTCATGCGCAAGCACCGACTGTCCGAACGCCTTCTGGTTGACGTGCTGGGTCTTGAATGGGAGTACGTCCACGATGAGGCGTGCCGATGGGAACACGTCGTCAGCGAGCGGGTTGAGCGCAAGATCCTCGCGCTCTTGGGCGAGCATCGAGAGAGTCCGTATGGCAACCCGATCCCTGGGCTCGACGAGCTGGGGGAGCCGCTGAACGAGGAGTTCCGTCTTGGGGTTACCAACCTTGTTGAGCTGGTCGCCCAGGGGGCCAGCGCCGCGACAGTGCGCCGGATAGGCGAGCCGGCCCAGGTCGACCCCGAAGCGCTCAACCTGCTGACGCAGGCTGGTCTAATGCCGGGGCGGCGCGTTCTCATTCGCCGCGAAGGTGCTTGGATCGTTGTCGTGCGCGAAGGGGCCGATGCTGCGGCGGGGGTGTCGCTTCCCGAGTCCGTCGCCCTGCACGTGTTTGCCGATGCCCCGGCCTAATCCTCCCAGGAGATAGCACAGGAGGTAGCAGTCGCGGCCTGCTCAGCCCACTCTGGGCTGGTGGGTAACAGGCCAGTCCGGGCTGGTGAAGTCCTGCAGGATGATCACCGACGGCACCTTCGCGCCGGCTTGGCCGACGGGCCGGCACCGCCGCCGGGGAGAAGAGCGATGGCGGGGTCGAGCGGGAAGGTGCCGCCTCCCCCGCTGCAGTCCCAGTAGTTGATGGGGCCGTCGCACACCGGCTGCAGCTCGATCTTGTCGCTGACGTTGATGCCGTCGATGAGCACCCGCAACCGGCCAGGCCCGCGACTTCCAGGTTCAGGTTGCGTTTTGGGTCATACGGACACGACGCGGCCAGGGCCTGGTTGGCGTTCGCCCGCCGTTGTCGGACCCACGTCCTGAACGGCCAACGCACCCGGCCAGACGGAGGTGTCCGCGCCTGCGGGGCGTGGTGGGCAGGGATAGCCTCGCCAGGGCACGCTCTCGTAGACAGCCGCATGAATCTTCGCGGTCGTGGGGGCGCAAGCGAGGGGCCGGACCCGGTTGTGAGGGAGACATCTGCCGCTACGGTGGTGTTGGTGTCGGTGGCGACGCCGATCGGTTCGCAAAAGTGGCCCCCGGTGATGGCGCACATGGCGATGCCTGTGCGGCCCGGGCCAGTGAAGTTCGCGACCATCCGGGTGAACCAGTCATTGATCAGAATCAGGTTGCCCTTCGGGTTACCGCTGGGCGTGCACGTCATCGGCACACTCAGCGCTCGGCCGGGCAGCGCCGGTGGGCAGCTCGCCGCGCCACGCCTTCGCCAGGCGGACGCGAACTCGTTGACCATCATCCGCCGGACGTAGGCCTCGTGGTTGCCATGTATCCGACACCAGGACTGCCAGGCCTTGGCCAGCGCGATCTGGACGAAGTCCTCGGCGGCCTCCCCCTGGCGGGTCAGCAGGACAGCCGTGTGGTGCAACGCAGACCCTCGGGCGGTGTGTCCCTCATGGCCTGTGTACCTCCTGGCGTCCGGAAATGGTGCCATGTTCGGCGGCCCCACAATGCAGGCCGTCACGATCTGGTGCACACAAATGACAACCGGGTGCACGGGAGGTGTACGGGAGCGGCAGTGGCCGAACGGTAGCCCCGTCTTCCCACTCTGATGGGCGAAATCCATGCGCCCGCAATGGAGATGTGACATGTCGCCGCTGCCTGTGTATGGTCATCGGGCTTCGTCATTTTCGGCGGAGTACTTGAAGCGGTTCGCCTAGTCCTGTCACCGCATTCAAGACTCTCAACTTCCGCTTGGCAGGAGCGGGGGACCCACATCTGGGGCGTCGTGAGACGCTCCTTGGGGTGAAGCTCTCTCGGTGGTGGACGACTTCGGTTGATCCGCCGGCGTGAAGGCCGGGTGCAATCTCCCACCCGAACCCGACAGCTGACCTCGTAGGCGTATGGAGAGGTCCCCACTGTGTCGAGCCAAAACACTGGTCGCCATCGCGCACCGAGCCCGTTGAGTTCAGCTTCATGCTTTTCGCTGGCAATCTCGCGTACGTCCAAGCCGGCCAGCAAGGCTTCCGCCGTCATAGTCATCTCCGGCGCCATGGTGGCCTCCCTTGCCCTGCCTGCCTCGGCAGCCACACCGGCCATCAAGGTCAAGACCGCAGCGCCGGTTGCCCTCGCTGTGGCGGTAGCGGCTCCCACGGCCGCGCAGGCACCACTGGTTCCTCGGTCCTTCGGGAACATCGGGTTCACCGGCGTGGTCAAGCCCAAGCCTGGCCCGGCACCCGTCGTCCCTCCGCGCGCAGCCGCAGAGGTCAGTCGCTCGATCACGCGCGCGCCGATACAGAGGGCCCCCGTCGGCGGGATTCTCGGCATGGCTGCCAGCCTGGCNGGCATCTACTACATCTGGGGTGGCACCACGACTGCCGGCTTCGACTGCTCCGGCTTCACGCAGTANGTCTTCGGGAAGATGGGCATCAGCATCCCCCGCACGTCCCAGGAGCAGCAGGCCGCCGTGATGCCCGTGTCCAACCCTCAACCGGGTGACCTCGTATTCTTCGGCTCGCCGGCCTACCACGTCGGCATCTACGCGGGTAACGGCATGATGTGGGACTCCCCGCACTCTGGCGCGGCAGTTGCCCTACGTGCCGTCTGGGCATCCAGCCCGACCTACGGTCGCCCCTGATTGACCAGCCCGCGCGTGTAGGTAGAGGCGTCTTTCGTAGCTGACGCCAGGGGATCTGCCTGCGCAGGTGAGACGGCACGAGACGGACCTCCGTCTGTGGGCAGCTATGTTGCGTCGTCGTCGTTGTCTCCGGCCGTGGGTAGCGGTCGTTGGGCGGCCGGCAGTGATGCGTTCGGTGCCGGTCTTGTCACGGATCGCGGCTATGGGTGTGATCGGTGTCGTTTATCCAAGTTGGGACTGACGTTCCGCACATCTCGCGCGGGTTATCTGGGCAATTACCGATGCTGCGTGTGGGCGGTGGGCGCGAGGCCGAGTAGGTCGAGGATTTGCTGTTGCTGGGTGGTGAGTTCGGGTTCGAA